>Ga0315339_1002211_pt1 | contig 15158 bp, 9 predicted proteins | sample ASW17metaG_FD_204514 | JGI IMG/M metagenome (GOLD analysis project Ga0315339, IMG submission 204514) | Ammonia-oxidizing marine archaeal communities from Pacific Ocean, United States - ASW #17 | ecosystem: Environmental > Aquatic > Marine > Oceanic | place: USA: California | collected 2016-12-05
TTCCATTTTGAAGCTCATGATATGGTTCGGTGCGGTGATGGCCGTCGTCATCGATCCTCAACTCATGTCGTTTCCCATGGTTTTACTATATATTTTCTCTGGCATCTTCATGTGGGTTCTTCATATGGTGAAGCAGGATGAGGATGTGGCTCTGATAGAGGATTGAAGGAACAGAGATGGCTCGACGGCGTGGCCTTGGTAAATTGGTTCTTGTGATTCTGGTCGGGGCGGTTGTTGGAAGTGCTGTGGGGGAGGTCATCGGCCTTGTTCTCGGGAACTTTATGCCGGATAGTATGGTTGAAAAATTCTTTCTTGAGGCATTCACCTATACATTTCCTCTCGCTACGCTACCATTAGTCGTTTTCTCAGTCACATTTGGTTTTGCATTGAAAATAAATATAATCAGTGTGGTCGGTATTGGGGTGGCGGTCTATTATTTTCGGTGGTATTGAACAGGAATGTGGTCGTTGTGCCCGTACAGTCAGATATAGAAGGTTATGTTCATCAGGTGGATACCTGGTGATTTTTTTTTGATATAAAAGGGCGTTTCAGGGATGCACCGACGATACGACTATTATAAATTTATGGGAGGAATCAGGTGGCGCGTTTCAATGAGATGGCTGCGCATGAATTGCTGCCGAAAATAAAATCCGGTGAGGTGACGGCGGAGGCGGTGACCAGGGATGTTCTGGAACGTATCACTGCAGAGGATCACCGTATCCATGCCTATTTGGCGATCCAGCCGAAAGCAGCGTTGAATATGGCCCGCACCATTGACCGGCGTATTGAGGACGGAGAAGCGACCGGCGCTTTAGCCGGTATCCCAATTGCGGTCAAGGATGCCATTTGCACCTGGGGATTAGAGACCACCTGCGGCTCTAATATTCTGGAGGGTTTCGTTCCGCCGTATGATTCGACGGTCGTTGCCCGATTGCGTAAGGCGGACGCGGTGATCATTGGTAAGACCAATATGGATCAGTTCGGTATGGGGTCTTCGAATGAGAACTCCGGTTTCGAGCCCTGTTTGAATCCCTTGGATATCAGTAGAGTACCGGGGGGATCGAGTGGGGGATCTGCGGCGGCACTGGCTGCTCAAGAGACCATTCTGGCGTTGGGAGAAGATACCGGCGGATCGATTCGTCAGCCGGCCTCTTTTTGCGGAGTCGTCGGCCTTAAACCTACCTATGGCCGTGTGTCTCGTTTCGGTGTTATCGCATACGGCTCCTCGTTCGACCAGGTTGGACCGATGGCCAGAGATGTGGAAGATTGCGCCCGTTTGCTCGGGGTTATTGCCGGACATGATCATCGGGATTCCACCTCAGCTCTGGAACCGACCTGTGATTATCCGGCGACCCTTAAGGCCGGTATTGAAGGCCTGCGAATCGGTGTGCCGGATGAGTATATGGCCGAGGGCCTGGATGCCGACGTTCGTGACTGTATTCAGCTGGCGATCCGGGATATGGAGAGCCTGGGCGCTCGCGTTGAATCGGTCCATTTGCCGCATACGAAATATGCTATATCAACCTATTATATTCTGGTCACGGCGGAGGCCTCCTCCAATTTAGCACGGTACGACGGTGTTAAATATGGCCTTCGAGGGACACCACCAGTCGGCGAAATAAACACCGAGGATGAGCTGGACGCGATGTACGCTTGGACGCGTAGCGAAGGGTTCGGTCCGGAGGTGAAACGGCGTGTCATGCTCGGGACCTACGTGTTGAGTTCCGGTTACTATGATGCCTATTACGATAAAGCGCAACGGGCACGTACGCTCATTAGGCAGGACTTTGAACGGGCATTCGAGCAGGTGGATGTGCTGGTCGCCCCTACGACGCCGACGACGGCCTTTAAGATCGGAGAAAAGGTCAACGACCCGCTCCAGATGTACCTGTCTGACATCTACACGGTCCCGATCAATCTGGCCGGAGTTCCGGCTGTTTCGATCCCCTGCGGTAAAGCGCCTGACGGTTTGCCGGTCGGGATGCAGATTATCGGTCCTCATTTTGGAGAAGAGATAATCCTTCGGGCGGCGTATGCGTATGAGAATGGCAAAAGCATTGTCTGATTGTTTGATTGAGTGATTGACTGATTGAAAGACCGAAAGACAAAGCTTCAAGATGTTCATGAATACGTAGTTATCAATCAGACAATCAGACAATCAATAAATATATTTACGGAGTAATACATGGGTTATGAGGTTGTAATCGGGTTGGAAGTGCATGCTCAATTGTTGACGGAGTCAAAGATTTTTTGCGGGTGCAGTGCGGCGTTCGGGGGGAAGCCGAATACGCATGTTTGTCCGATCTGTCTGGGCATGCCGGGAGTATTGCCGGTGTTAAATCGACGCGCCGTCGAATATACCATTCGGATGGCCCTTGCCGTTGATGGCAAAGTGGCTACGCTCAGCCGGTTTGCACGGAAGAATTATTTTTACCCGGATCTGCCCAAAGGCTATCAGATTTCCCAGTATGACCGGGCAGGTGAGCCTGTTTCGTTGGGTGGTGGCATTACCATAGAAGCGGTCCTGGGGCCACATTATGTTCGACTGAACCGCATTCACCTGGAGGAGGAAGCCGGCAAATCCATCCATGGGGAGCCGGGGTATGATCCCTCTCTGACCTATATCGACTACAATCGAACCGGGATACCGCTTATGGAAATTGTGAGTGAACCGGATCTCCGCAACCCCCAGGAGGCCGCCGTCTATCTGGCCCGACTGCGTCAGATTCTGCAATATACCGGCGTATGCGACGGTAATATGGAGGAAGGCAGTCTGAGGTGTGATGCCAACATATCCATACGGAAGCCGGATGAGCCGCTGGGACAACTGGTCGAAATTAAAAACATGAATTCCATACGAGCGATGGAACGGGCTCTCGAATACGAAATTGAACGGCAAACCGGGTTCAGAGATCGGGGAACGCGCATCACACGTGAGACGCGACTCTGGGATGAGGCCACCCGTCGGACGTTACCGATGCGGAGCAAGGAGCAGGCGTCTGATTACCGGTATTTTCCCGATCCGGACCTGGTCTCCGTTGAGATCAGTGAGGCCTGGGTAGATGCGATCCGCGTCGGTCTACCGGAACTGCCTGATGCTCGCACCCAACGATTTATAGAAACGTATGGCCTGACGGACGCTCATGCCCGGACGCTGACTGAAACACGTCTCCGGGCCGATTATTTTGAAGTTTGCGTCCAAGCCCATGATGATCCCCGGGCCGTAGGTAACTGGATGTTAAGTGAGTTACTTCGGGTGCAGAATGATCAGAAGCTGGACGAGTCAGCGCTTGAAGACCGCATTCCGCCTGCGCATCTGGCCGAGTTACTTGATCATATTCGTGATGATAAGATCAGCGGTAAGATGGCAAAAGATGTACTGGACCTTATGGCCGAATCGGGTAAAGTGCCGGCGGTAATCGTTGAAGAACAGGGCCTTGTGCAGATATCAGATGAAGGTGAGTTGGAGGTGGTTGTTACCCAGGTGATTCAAAACCATCCCGGTGAGGTTGCGGCTTTTCGTGGTGGAAAGACCAAGCTGCTTGGTTTTTTTGTGGGCCAGGTGATGCGGGAAACCAGGGGGAAGGCGAATCCCAGGTTGGTTAATGAGTTGCTGAAAGAGAAATTATGAGTTATGAATTATGAGTTATGGATGGGGTAGGTCAAGTCCTAAAATAGGTTGACAGGTAGTGGTTATCATAGACCGATTGAGGTATTCTCCAACCGATGCTCATATGCAGCCGTTCATGGTTGTAGATGATCGATATAGATCTTTGCGCAGTACTGTCGTCCTCGATCAGAGTGGTGGGTCAGGCCGGAATCTTTTCTGATAGGCTTAAGTGCTTTTTTTTAAAGCCCTCAGGCTGTCCGCGGCTTCTATGGTTTCAGAGAGGTTATAGCCGATAATCTTTTTTGCTCAAACTTGCTATGGATCCCCGCTTGGCATGAGTCATATTATGGTTGATGGGCAGGTTTATGGACCGTATGAACTGGCTTCTGATCCGATATTCAGCAGGGACGGACAGCATGTAGTCTGGAGTGCCACGGATACAGGAAGTAAGTGAGAGCAGATGTTTGTAGATGGCATCCGGTATTCAGTCCGGGCGGCCGCCCGGTTGCTTTTGGCGCCAGGAAGTGGAGAGATGTGTGGTGGAAGACGATGGTGGTAGGAGAATAGTAAATTATACCAATGGTTGAATTATGAAAGTTGAATGTTGAATTATGAATGTTGAATTATGAATGTTGAATTATAATTGAAGACCTTATTATTTCCAGTCAATTATAACATTCATATATGGTTTTTAATTTGGCAACTGGTATTAGTAAGTTGGTGCGGTCTACCAGGGGATTCTCCGGCTGACGGGGGGCATGGGGGCGTTGTCGGTATGGGGTTCCGTCTGGTACCAGAAGGCGACACTGGAATAGTCGCAGCCGGGGGTATCGTTGGCGCCGCTCCAGTCTACGGCATCGAAGTCGATCGGCTTTCCGGCGGCTTTACAGGCCGCGATAGCATCGGCGTTCGGGCCGCCGTGTTCCATATCGACCTTGATCGATTTCTCAAAGGGGATGGCGTCCGGCACGTGGAACCGATAGGCGATGACGCGGGCGCGCATTTCGTCCTTGAGGATGACGCCGTGGTAGGGGGCGGCGAACGGGCCGTTGATGAAGTACCAGCCGCTGTTGAAATAATCTTCTGTCCCGGTACCGTGAATGGATGGGAATGACTCCCCATCGATATACATCTGTTCGTCTCCCTCCAGAAAATCCAGTCCTTCTTTCCACGGCGCCTGTTGCATGCTCAGAATACAACCCATGAAATGGCCGTGGCCTTCAGCTTCAAGAATGGTGTAGGGTTTACCTGCCTCCGTGGTCGCCCGCCGCCATTTTGCGTGAAACCGGCCGGTGTCTTCCTCCAGATGATCCAGCTCCCGATAATTAAATGCGTAATAGAAATGCGGGACCTGCTCGTCACTTTCGTTGGTGATTTCGATCCGGCATCCGTCAGCATACGGCATGGGGAAGTAACAATAGAACCCGCCACTTGTCATACCCATGACGAGGGAATGGTATTCCTGATATCGACCGAATCCCGCGCCGAAGAAATCACCGAGCGGGCAGTCGATGCTTGGCTTGTCCTCGCCATCCCAGTAGGCCCGAAACAACAATTTTTTCAGGATATGTTTACGTTTCACCTTGAAGCGGCCGGGGTCCGGCCAATCTTGAGTGGTGATCCAGATACGTTCGATCGTACCCGCGCCGGTCGTGTTCATCAGCGTCGATGTTTCACCCGGCGCCATCGTAATAAAATCTTTGTTACCGCCCTGTCGGTCGTAGCTTGAGGCCTGGCGGGCGCGGCCGGGGCGGAGGTGAGGTAGGCTGCTGAGGTGGGGCATGGTGAATGGTGATTTAGTGAATGGTGATTTAGTGAATGGAAAAAAATACTTCGAGATTTTGAGGTGATGTGAGACTATAAGGTATAGAGCGAATTATGAACTTTCAAATACAAATTTGGCATAAGGGGTAATAGAGATGGGAACAAAGTCTGGTCAGCATCCGGCTGAACAATTGAGACAGAGAACAAAACAGCTTGCTATTCGTGTTATTAATATGTCCAGGACTCTGCCGAGGACGAAAGAAGCCTTTGTTATTGGCGATCAAATGATACGATCAGCAACATCTGTCGGCGCAAACTATCGGGCGGTTTGTCGGGCACGGTCGAAAGCAGAGTTTACCGCATAATTGAGTATCGTGATTGAAGAAGTGGATGAAACCGCTTTCTGGTTGGATATTTTGATTGAAGCACAAATCGTCTCCCAGGAACGGGTACAAATCCTGATCTCGGAAACGGTTGAACTCTTCGCCATTTTTTCTTCAGCTCGAAGTACAGCACGAGGAAAGCCATAAATCAATCGCCAATCACTCAATCACCAATCACCAATCACCGATCACCATTTTCTTCACCTTCCGATATACAGATCCATAAAAGTCGTATTCTGCACGGTCAGGGGGTAGTTGCCCCAGCGGTCTTTTTTGATGCCTTTTAACCAGGGTTTGCGGAGTTCGATGGACAGGTTGTGGAGCAGGAAGACGCCGCCGACGTCTTCGGCGAGGATGCGTTCGGCTTCGTCGTACATTTGCATCCGTTTTTCCTGGTCCAGTTCCCGGGCTGCCCGGTCGACCAGGTCATCGAAGGCATCGTTTTTCCAGTCGTGGCGACCGTATCCGGACGGTTGGGAATGCCAGACCAGGCCGATCATATCGCTGGGATCGGGATAGTCGTAGGTGTATCCGATCAGGGCCATGGGAATATCACGGCGGACCATATTATCCGTAAAGACCTTTTGCTCCTGATCACGCACTTCGATATGGATGCCGAGGGTATTCTGTAGCATGCCCTGCACGGCTACGGCGGTTGATTTGATGTTAGGAGCGGCCTGCCGCAGCCACATCTCCGTTTTCGGAAATCCTCTGCCGTTGGGGTAGCCAGCTTCTGCCAGGAGGCGTTTGGCCAGGGCGGGATCGTACTGTTGCAGGGCGCGATGTTTGTCGCCCACATAACCCGGCAGGGTGGGCGGGTTCATGGTATAAGCCGGTTCCATGGTATCCCGAAGGACGACGGAACATAGGCTCACCCGGTCAATGGCATGGGCGATGGCCTGACGGACGCGCACGTCGTTGAACGGGGGCTGTTCCGTTTTAAAGAACAGATACCAGGTCGCCGGAAACGGACTGCGGTCGATTTCCTTACCCAAAACCGGATCGTTCAGCACGCGGGTCATATCCATCGCGCCTACGCCATGTAAATCGACTTCGTTATTTTCATAGGGCAAGGTCCCCGGTCCGGCGCCGGTGTAGAACAATCCGGTGATCCGCTCCAGAAAGCCTTTGTTAGGGCCGGAATAATATGGATTCAGCACGAACGAAATATTGCGTCCGTGATCCCAGGTGTCGAGCATATAACTGGAATTACTTACACAGTTTCCGGGTTCCGTCCATTTGGGTCCATATTTTTCCACCTGCCAGCGGGGTACGGGAGCGGAGGTGGAGAACGAGGTGATATAAGGTAAATAGGGACAGGGGGCCTCCGTTTCGATGACAAGCGTGTGGTCGTCGATGGCGTGGACACCCACGGCGTCCAGGTCTTTAATCTGGCCCTGATTGACGGCTTTTGCACCTTTAATATCGTAGTAGAAGAAGGCAAAAATATTACCGCTGGTCGGGTCAAGAAGGCGTTTGTAGGTGTATTCCCAGTCGTGCGCCGTCATGGGACGGCCGTCACTCCACCGGGCGTCTTTGTAGAGGTGAAACGTCCAGGTTTTTCCGTCTTCCGACCGTTCCCAGCGTTCTGCCGCACCGGGCACCATGTCGTTGTTTTCATCCAGCATGACCAGCCGTTCGAACAGAAACTGTGTGCCGTCGGCGTTGTAGGTCACCACACTGATATCGAGGCTGGTCGGCTCTCGGAGCAGGTAGCGAAATTTCTGGCGCTCCAGTGGCGCGGCATCGGAAGGCATGGTTTTGCCGACGCTGTTTACTATGGGGGCTTGAGCTTCACGGGGGATGAAGGCGGTGATCAGCAGGATGAGCGTGATGACCAAGCCTATAAATAGGGTGCGTTTTGGCTGTATGGGTGTATTCATGGAAAATTTTCCTTTCCGCAAGATCCGCTTAAGACAGCGAAAGATTCCTCAGATTCATCCAAAATACAGTCTGCCATCGATTCCAGCAAGCGTAATGGAAGCAAACCAACACACCCCAAAATCACCGAGGCGCTTTTCCGAGAACACGGTACACTTTATTTCGTGCGATGCCCAGGAGACGGGCGGCGGCCCCGTTCCCCTCGGTGTGCACAAGCGCCCGGCGAACGAGCGGGTCTTCCGCCTGGGCAAGGTTGAATGGGAGGTCAATGGTGGATGGGGAGGCAGGTGAGGTGTTGTCTGTGGTATTGGAAAACGTGGCGTCAGTGCGGACACGCTATGCCCATCAGCATGATTAACGATAGCACAAGGATGAAGGTAGCGGGCAGCGTACGATGTGCGGTATGCCGCGTGCGGCATGAAAAGGTAACATACGGCCTGACAATGGCATGTGTCCTATGGACACGATGCGAGTCCTTCGGGGTTGAAAACCTTATTATTTTCAGTCAATTGTAAACATATATATATGGTCTTTAATTTGGCAACTGGTATCAGTACTCTGAATACTTTCCTCAGTGTTCACAACCGGAGTCTTCTTGATTAAGGCATGTAGGCTTTAACCAACAGCCTAACCACCCATGCCGGGGGCGACCGCTCCCCCCGTTTCCAATCCTGGATGGTCCGGTACGGGATACCTGTTTTATTTGACATCTTTGTCATGGTGCCAAAATGGGCGATGATTTCATGGATGGTCATATGAGATTCCCATTGTCCCGAAATTCAACCGGATCGGCATCGGGGCCGTTCTCCCACATCAAAGAGAAGAACCATACTTCACTATCACCGATCACAAAGTCGGCCGGTGTGAAGGCCATGTTCGACTCCAGGGGCGGCTCATCACTTCCCGGATTGTATTCGGCAGACCATCCGAATGCATCACCGGACCAGAACACACCCTTCCGGTGTAAATCGTTCGCGAATGGCCGGACCTCATCCAGATCAGGCACGACAATCGGGACAATCATTGTATGGTCGTCTGCCATCTTTATTTTTGCTTTAACGGTCACGTTTATCCATCTCCCTGTTCCACATGTCCAGCATGTAGGTTTGAATCTCTTATATAATACGCTTGATCTCATTATGCATCCCGCTCAATGAGCGTCTGATATCAGATACTCTGCGTTGCAATGCATCAATAAATATGTTATATTATATACAGTCGCTTCCTTCGACATTTTTTAAAATAAATGTTACAAGTACTTCACTTGCCGGTGGTTTGGACCAGGCGAATACAGGTGCAGATCCGGAAAAGGATTCCGGCCTGGTATCTGTCCGACATGATTGCGATGATCAGTTAGGGTACCCAATCAAAGAATGGATCCAATAGATTAGACGGTCACCTGGAACCAGGTTTTAAGAAAGCCTCTAACCAATCCAGGATTAGGAGAAGAAAATAGCATGTTATCAAAAAAGGATTATCTCAAATCAGCAAATCTCCTCCTCGATCAAGGGAAGCTACAAGAGGCTATTGATAATTATCAAATCCTCGCTGAATTGACGCCCGATGAAAGCTGGATCTATATCAAACTTGGCGATGTCCATCAATCCCTTGAACAATGCGACGAGGCCATTGAAAATTACCGGAAGGCGGTCTCAATAAGCCCGGAGAGATCTGGCTTATATCGCAAACTCGGTAACCTCCTGGTCCAACAGGACAAGCTACAGGAAGCTATTGATAATTATCAAATCCTCACTGAACTGACACCCGATGAAAGCTGGGTCTATACCAAACTTGGCGATGCCCATCAAACCCTTGAACAATGTGACGAGGCCATTGGAAATTACCAAAGAGCCATCAAATTAGAGCCGAAGGAGTTTGTATCATATGACAAGTTGGCAGCCCTCTTCCTTCAAACAGATAATATAGAAGGTGCCCTGGCAACCTATCGTGAAGGCCTTGCCATCGCTCCCCACCCTGCCCTGTTTCAAGAAAAACTGAATACACTTTCATTTCATCAGGCACTTATTCAACTGAATTCGGGCGAAGTCGAAGGGTCGATCAGACTCCTTCAGGATATCCGGGGAAACCATCCTCTGCCCGATACCTTGTCGACCTGGATCGGTGATTGGCCGCTTGAGCCTTTGCCCCTTAGCAAAGGCTTCGACCAGCTTAAACCTGATGACATGGTCTGGCCGAAGGTGAGTGTGATCACGCCGATACTTGATCCATCCGATGACATTGATGAGGCCATGCGATCGGTTCTCCATCAAGCGTACCCAAACCTGGAATACGTTATTGTCCATCGGGGGTTGACAGATCGCACAGAAGCCTTTTTAAAACGTTACCCGGATTGTGTCCGTGAAATCGTCATCGGACCGAATGTGCGTTTGCCCGAGGCCATAAACACGGTTTTGGCCGAGGCTACCGGCGATCTGATCACCGTTATTCAGACCGATACGCTACTGGCGCCCGGCGCCCTTTTTATGGCAGCTTTAAGCTATCGCCTGCAAGGATGCGATATCATTTCAGGTATGTGGGTGGGGCATCAGGATAAAAGGATCACCTGGTTCAATGTGCCAACCGCTCAACCGGACAGCCCTTCTGATCTCTGGCTGCGTATCCATTATGGCATCCAACCTTCTTTCCTGTTCACACGCCGTGCCTGGCAGGATGCCGGGGGGAAGCTGGATGCATCGTCAGCTGATTGTTTTGATTATGCCCTTTGGACAACCTTGATGCAGGGTGTTCCGAACCTTAAGGTCATGCCGTATCCCCTCACCCTGCACAGATGGCATCCGTTGCAAACAGCTGGTCTGTCCTATATCAGCGCCTTGATTCGGTTGCGACATCAATATGCTCCGATCCACCCGCCTGCGGAGCGGGAAGTGGCTGTTATTATCAAACTGTATCAATGGCTGAAGGTCGACCAAAAACGCGTGCTGGTCGTCACAACACCGACAAATGATGATCTTTCAAAAAACACATTCAGTGAGGATATTTCAGGAAAAGACTACCATGTTTCGTTCTGTAGTGATACAAAACTTAAAAACCATGTCTGTTCAAATTTCGATGCGATTGTAATATTAAATTATCCCAGACATCCCCACCAGCTTATTGAGAAAATTTATGAGAAATCCTTTTCAGGCCTTCTGATTAACTGGGATGCCAAGAATCACCCGAATCATCAACTGGCGAAAGCTGTCGATATCCATATTCCGGGAGATCCTATCATGGAGGACCTGGGAAGAAATGACCACAGCATGATTTCTTCATTCATTCCGGCTGCTGCATCCATAGGGTTACTGGAAATGGTCACGCAGTTATTTGCTGGAAGTGAGCATTTGGAAAGATCAAATAAACTATTCATTCCACTTTCATTCGATAAAAACCACGACGCCTTTGTTAACCAGATGCTATATGAAATATCAGGTGACGAGGGGTTCAGCAGTGCAGCGGACCATGGCCATGTTTTCACGGAAGACACCTTTAAACAATGGACCGGTCACAAGGTATCGCTTTGTCTTTGTTCGACCTCCCAAAATATCTTCGATGCGCTGCTGTGCGGTCAAGTGCCGATGGTCATCGAGCATATGTACGCGCTGGATGATTTGATATCTCCGGAAGACCAGGCGAACCTGCCGGTAATCAAACTGGGTGATTATGACCCGGAGGGTATCCAGGCGGCATATCGTCAGGCGCTGAAACACTTTGATAAAGAAGGCATCGAAGGAATAAACCGGCGGCATCGGTTTGTTATGGAGCATCATCTGTTTACGCATCGACTTGAAGAGGTTTTAGATCGTATCAACCACCTGTATGCGGAACCCCGGCAATTGGCAAATGCCGATTTCAACTTGCAAACAGACGGGTTTTATGATCACCTTGGAGATCTTTTCTTAACACTGGAGAAATGGGATCAGGCCTGTGTCGCATTTCGTTATGGGATCCGTCTCAACCGGGATAAGATCGCCTATCACAAGAAATTGGCAGATGCGGCTTTTAGAGTAGAAAATTGGAGCCAGGCCGCCACAGCCTATAGCGATGCGCTTTCACTTGATGCGGATCAGACAGATGTATATCCGAATTTAGCATTGGCGCATTTTAACCAGAGCAAGTGGGAAGAAGCCGAACATGCCTATCAGATGGCCATCCATTTCAATCCGGATGACTGGAGGCCATATCATCAAAGGGGCCAAGCCCTCATAAACCGTGGGAATTGGGAGGAAGCAGAACGCTGCTTCAGGCAATCCCTTGAAATAAACCCAGATGATACGGCGTGCTATCATAGTTTAGGAAATACCCTTTCTAAGTTAGAAAAATGGGAGGAAGCTGCAGAGACCTATGGACAGGTCGCGAAGTTAAATCCGGATACTGGAGAGAGTTATAACCGCCTGGGAGAAGTGTTCCTGAAACTGGAGCAGTGGAAAGAAGCCGAGAAAGCCTTTAAACGAGCGGCCAAACTCAATCCGGATGCAGACTGTAATTACCATGCATGGGGGGACGTTTTGTTCGATCAGGGAAAATGGGAGAAAGCGGTCAAGGCCTATGCCTTAGCGCTTGAGCGGTGCCGACCGCATCTGTCGTGGTCTCACAAATTAAGCGTTGTGGGCTGGTCATATCATCATCTGGGGAAGGACTTGCTCAACCAGGAAAAATGGAAGAAAGCAGAACACGCTTTCCGGCGGGCCATTGCATTGAGCGGCGAATGCCCCTGGCACTATTCCGGTTTAGCTGAGGCATTGACCCGACAAGGCAAGAAGAAGAAAGCCATCACCGCTTTTCGCCAGTTAGAGAAGCTTAATCGTCAGGGCATCCGTTTTCAACAAAATCCCGAGGACGCGTTGCAGCATATGGCCGGATGGGGTCTGGTGATTTGTATTTACACCTGTGAAAAAAATAGAGCGCATCAGCAAGCGATCAGGGAGACCTGGCTAAAAGAAGTCATACAACATAACATTCCCTACTTTTTTGTCATCGGCAGGCCGTCATCACGAAGCTATGTGGACGGGGACATGCTTTATGTCGATGCACCGGACATCTATGAGCATTTACCCCGAAAAACGTACAAATTCTGTCAATACATTCATGACCATACCTTTTATTCTTATGTGTTTAAAGTCGATGACGATTGTTATGTTAATGTGAAAAATCTGCTTGAATGCGGATTTGAAAAATATGACTACATGGGTAAACCCGCCGGTTCAGGAAAAATGGATGGCTGGTGGCATTTCGGTAAAACCTCGGATCCGGATATTGGCGAATATCAAGGAGAATATAAAGGCCAATGGGCTGGCGGAGGGTTCGGTTATTTCTTAAACAGGCATGCCTTGAGAAAACTAGTGAAATATCCCGATTATGAATACATTGCTCAAGAGCTTTACGAAGATAAATTTGTCGCAGATGTTCTAAGGCAATATGATATTTATCCCATCCTGTCGGATGCATATATCGTTGGTGAAGAGCGTGAAATTCGACACACCGAGGAAACATTACATTTTGACTTGAAAGCGGAAGTTTCTTATCCCCATATAGGGAATAATGTAGTTCTGCTTCATTCCGATCATTCGCCGCATATATTATATCAAATTCATCGGTTTTTTTATGACGAAACCTATAAAAACCGCTCCTTTCTAAGAAGCGTCGACAATGACAAGATTTGCCTGGAACGACTGGATGACAAAACCGTTCAAGTTGCCCCGGAGGATGTTTTGTGTTTTATCATCGAGCGGAATGAATCGTTAAGGCTGCCCTTTCTATTGAAATATTATCGAGATAAACGGGTTGATAAGTTCTTTATTGTCGATAACAATTCCTCAGATGATACCGTCTCTTTTCTATTAGAGCAGTCCGATGTTTTCCTGTGGCAGACCACCCGTTCCTACCAGTGGTCGCAGTACGGTACTGAATGGGCAGAATTTTTGATGCAAAATTATGGGGTGAACCACTGGTGTTTGATCATTGATGCCGATGAACTTTTTTATTACCCGGATTGTGAAAACAAAGACCTTCACAGGTTATGTGAAGAGTTAGAATCAGAAAATGTACAGGCCATGACGACCCTGCTCCTGGATATGTATTCGGATAAACCCCTCAAAGATACGCTGTACAGAAAAGGACAGAATTTTTTAGACGTGTGTCCATATTTTGACAAAACATGTTACGCCTGGAGGGAAGAAAATTCAGGATCTGATCGAAATCAAACACGTTATAGAGGTGGATTGAGAGGGCGAATTTTTGGTAATGATGTTGCGAATAACTTTACCCTCAACAAAGCGCCTTTGTTTAAATATGATTTTTCTGTTAAGATAAAACAAGGGTGTCATTTTATCGGTAATGTTGACATCGCTTATCAGACAGGATGTTTGCTGCACTTTAAATACTTTTCTACATTCCATGAGTATGTCCGACAGGAGATTGATAGGGCAGAACATTGGAATAATGCCCGCGAATACAAACAGTATGCACAAAAGTTAACAGAAAATCCCGATATCAGCTTTTTCGATACGAATGAATCCGTGAAATTTCGTGACAGTCAACAACTATCAGAAATCGGCATCATCCGTCGAAAACGTCGGCGACTTTCAGGCCCTTCGACGATTTTTTTATCAGGGATGGGAAGAAGCGGCACGACCTGGATATCGGACATCATCAATTACGATAAAACCTACCGGGATGTTTTTGAGCCGTTCCGTCCTGATCATGTTAAAGAAGCACAAAAGTCCCCCGATTATCAATACTTCAAGGCTGATGATCGTGATTCTGACCGTATCCGGGATGCAGAAACAATTCTTTCCGGACAGTTTCGCAACAGATGGGCGGATAAGTCTAATGAAAATTTTGAAACAAACCGAAGGATCATCAAAGATATCCGCACGAACCTGATGCTGAAGTGGCTGATAAATATCCGGCCGGACATGCGTGTTATCCTGGTCGTCAGGCATCCGTTAGCCGTTGTGAATTCCTGGATCAAACTCGGGTGGGACAGCAAAAAGGACTTTGATATCATTGTATCGCAGGAACGTTTACTACACGATTTTCCGCTTGTTAAAGACGCGTTGCAGCACATTAACCCTGCGGATGATTTTGAAACCACCTTGTTTATATGGTGTGTTCTGTATTATGTCCCATTAAAACAATTCAAAGATGGAGAAATTTTCGTATTATTTTATGAAGACCTGGTATTAAACCCCGAGAAGGAGGTGGAAAAGATTTTTTCTTATATCGGGGAGATATATCATAATGAAGACGTTATGCTGCGTTTCAATAACGCCTCAAATACCAACTGGCTGAACCAGGACTTTCAGCGTCATCCGCAGGATTTGATCAATAGCTGGCGGGGAAGTTTTAATGAAAGCCATTTCGAACGAACTGCTAACATGCTAAAACTATTTGAGCTGGATGAATTATATGATTCAAAGTGGGAGACCTTACAGACATGAAAGCAGCCTGCTCTTCCCCAAAAAATATATTGATCTTTGCACAGGGCAGGACTGGAAGCACTGCACTGGTCAAGATACTAG
>Ga0315339_1002214_pt1 | contig 15144 bp, 11 predicted proteins | sample ASW17metaG_FD_204514 | JGI IMG/M metagenome (GOLD analysis project Ga0315339, IMG submission 204514) | Ammonia-oxidizing marine archaeal communities from Pacific Ocean, United States - ASW #17 | ecosystem: Environmental > Aquatic > Marine > Oceanic | place: USA: California | collected 2016-12-05
AGGTTCAATGTGCCAGTAATTGAAGATAACGCGCATGGGAATTTTGGTCGATACAACGGTAAGTTTCTAGGCACGTTTGGTAAAATGGCAACGCTTAGTTTTCATGAGACGAAGAATATTTCATGTGGTGAAGGAGGGTGTTTGCTCATAAATGATGCACAATTTGAGAAACGAGCAGAAATCATTCGTGAGAAAGGCACTGATAGATCTGCGTTCTTTCAGGGTAAAGTTGATAAATACAGTTGGAGAGATATTGGTTCATCTTACGTCCCGTCAGATATGCTAGCCGCATTTCTGTATGGCCAGCTAGAGGTTTGGCGTAGTATTCAAGAGAAGAGAAAGGTTTTATGGGGTAGCTATAACAATATGCTTTCAGATTGGGCAGAGCGTAGCGGCGTTGGTACTCCGCAAGTTCCTGATCACTGTGAGAACGCTTGCCACATGTACTACCTCATTTTGCCGACTTCGGAGCAGCGCGATTTACTTATTACTTACCTAGCACAACGAAAGATAATGAGTGTTTTTCATTATCTACCGCTTCATGTTTCAGAGGTCGGCCAAAAGTATGGTTACAAAGAAGGGGACTATCCTATAACGGAAAGTATGAGTAGTCGTTTGATACGCCTGCCATTCTTCAACGAGATGTCGCTACAGGAGCAAGAGAGAGTCAGCGAAGCTGTAAAAAACTTTAAGTGTTAAAAATAGGGGATTGTTCGACTAGATTGTTTAATTGCAAGATGTGATCCAGGATCATAGGGTTCTAGAACTACATCGGAGAGTTTGCTGTGTTTCGTGTCTACCGGAGTCTGTGTTCTTAGCGATGAGTTAATAGGTTCGACAAAGGCAAATGAGAATTATCGGATCCATAGCATATGCGCGCGTTGCGGCGGATATATTTCACTATGGTCATTTGAGATTGTTACGTCGAGCAGCCGGCGAATCAGATTTTCTAATTTGCGGGATTTATTCTGATGAAATTACCCAAGCATGGAATGGCACTCTAATCATGCCATTTAAAGAACGCGCTGAAATTATAGAATCTCTATCGTTTGTAGATGAGGTGTGCCTACAGGAAACATTGGATCCAACACCCAATCTGAGATCGATTCACGAAAAGTATCCAAAATCCAAGATTATCCTATTTCAAGGTCATCAAGAGTGGGTAGGGTTGCCAGGCACAGCCTATATTAGGTCGATTGGTGGAGAAATAATTAAGCCTGATTATTATTCTTCGTTATCGAGAGAAAAAATTCGGAAGCAATTGAATGATATCAACGTAGCATCTCCACGCGAGGTGGATAGTTATTTGATTGGGTCAGATTCCGATTACCCTTTCTATAGTTCGACTAAGGCTAATACTTTGGCTTCGCTGAAGCCAAAATTAGTGTACTCATCGATCGAAGATCTTTATGTATTTTCAAAAGGACAATGGGAAGAAGCCAAAGAAGAGATTCTTACGCGCATATCAAACCAATTCAGAGGTAAAGTAGTTGTTCGATCCTCATCCTTGCAAGAAGATCGTGTGGACTATTCATATGCTGGATTTTTTCATAGTGAGTTGGATGTTGACTCGGGAAGTCTAGCCGCAATCAGTAAAGCGGTAGAAAAAGTAATCGCAAGCTATCAAAGAACCAGGTATGCGTCAGATAATGATCAGGTGCTTATACAGTCGCAGCTCTATGGTACGAAGTTTAGTGGTGTTGTATTTACTCAATCTATCTCTAATAACTCTCCATATTACTGTATTAATTATGATACATCTTCTCTTACGGATTCAGTTACGTCAGGGAAAACAGCGGAAAAAATAGAGATCGTACGAAGTTGCGATTTAAGCAAGATCAGCAGCCCCTGGCGCCAGTTGATCAATGCTGTAAAGGAGATTGAGTCTCTACTAGACAATATGTCCCTAGACATAGAGTTTGGAATTAAAGAGAACAGCGATGTTGTCATATTCCAAATTCGTCCAATTTCTGCTAGTCATCGAAGAGCAAGCATTGAGGATGAGAAAATTTTCGCGGCTGTAGAAGACGTTATACAGGTATATAAAGGTTACTCAGAAAATAGTATTGCAGATAGTAGCTATACATTGAGTGATATGGTGTTCTGGAATCCTGCTGAGATACTCGGTGACCGAACAGGGAATTTAGCGTATTCAATCTATCGGGATGTGCTGCTATCTACATCGTGGAACTCAGGTCTGTTAGAACTTGGATATAAAAAGGTTGATCGGCCAATAATGGTCCGATTAGGGAACAAACCTTACATCGAAGTTGAAACTGCTTTTAATTCGCTTCTTCCAGAAACTTTGGACGAAAACTTGGGATCTCGTCTTGTTAGTTACTATAGGGATCGACTAGAAGAAGAACCTGAACTTCATGACAAGGTTGAATATGAGCTGATACCAAACTGTTACTCTCCGACTACTGAAGATCAACTTAACCTACTTACTGAACAATTTAGCGTGGCTGAAGTAGAGGAATTCCGTCAATGCCTTATCTTGCTAACTATTGGTGTGTTTGCTGAGTTTAAACAGACAGCAATTAGAGATCTTGAGTCAATAGGTGAGCTTGAGAAAAACAGGGCAAAGGTTTTAAATCAAACGCCAAATAAGTCAAACCAAGAAAAGTTGAAAATTGCTTTAGATTTATTGCAGGACGTAAAGCGGTATGGAGCTCCACAGTTTGTAAGAATGGCCAGAATGGCATTCATAGGTGGCCAATATCTTACCGGACTAATTCAGCGTGGCGTAATAACCGAACGACAAGCGAAGTCCTTTCACGAGAGAATTCATACAGTAACAACTGAGTTTACTGCTGATTTGGAAAAGGTTACAGAAGGAAGGATTGACTTGAAGCAGTTTATGAAACTTTATGGTCATTTGCGACCGGGCACATATGATATTACGCAATTGCCCTATAGAAAAAATACGGAGTATCTAGGAATCGGAAACACAGTAAGTAGAACATCCAAAAAGAATAGCTCGAAGGAAATTGACCCGATGCCAAGAGATATCGTAGACGCGGTTGACAACTATCTTCACCAGAGCCCGATCGAAGTGGAAGCCGAAGAGTTGTTAGACTTTATCAGAATGGCAATTATATATAGAGAGAAGTTTAAGTTTGAATTCACTAAAAATATTTGCGAGAGCATTGAGTTGATAGCAGAAGTGGGCCAATCTATGGGATTCAGTCGGGAATGTATTGCTTGTCTATCTCTGGATAGTTGTCATGCAGTATCATCAATGTCAGATATTGATACGAAAGAATACTGGGATAGCCACATCATTGGTAGAAGGAAAAAAGACTCTTTATATCAACTTTTAAGTTTTCCGCCTCTAATTTTCGATTATCAGGATCTCAAAATTGTCGAGTCACATGTATCGCGTCCTAACTTCATAACTAATCAATCAATCCGCGGAGAAGTTTTGATGCTCAAAAATATTGATAAGGCTAATCTGTCGCAGGTAGAGGGGAAGGTAATTTTGATCGAAAGTGCTGACCCTGGCTTTGATTGGATTTTCTCACAAAATATTCTAGGATTGGTTACTCGATATGGGGGAACTTTGTCACATATGGCGATTAGATGTTCCGAATTGCAAGTGCCGGCTGCTATAGGTTGTGGCGAGGTTATCTATAGTAAATGTGCGAGTACAAGATATATCGAATTAGACTGCTTAAATCGTAAAATAAATCATATTCACTCGATTGTAAAACACTAGATGTAGGTCGTTAACTATCTGTTCTACCGACTGTTGTTATTAGAATTGTATTGTGACGCGACACCAATAATGTTGAACCGTAATTCTCGATCTGCCTAATGAAGCGAGTAGCTATAACACAGCGGTTAGAGACTGAACCACGTCATGGGGAAGTGCGTAACTCGCTTGACATCCGTTGGAGTTCATTTTTGAGTGACTGTAACTTAGTTCCTTGCCCTCTTCCTATTGGGTTAGGCCTTGAGGAATATATAAAGGACGATGTTAGCGGGATTATTTTTACTGGGGGAGGTGACTTAAGCTCTACAATTCCAAGCGGGTCAGCAGAATATCGATTAGCCAAGTTACGGGATAAACATGAAAAAAGACTAATGGATATCGCAATAGAAAAATCTATCCCAGTAATTGGCGTATGCCGAGGTATGCAATTGATAGCAGAGTATTTTGGGTCAACACTTAAGATCGTCGACAAACATGTGGCGACACGACACCCTATTGAAGTCCAAAAATCGGGAGAATACTATGAGCATCTTTGCGAAGTGAAGAGTGTTAACTCCTACCATTCTTTTGGAATTGACCAGCTTGCCTCATGCCTAGAGTCAAACGCGATTTGCCCAGAGGATGATGTGATTGAATTTATTGCCCACAAGGAAAAAGCCATAGTAGGTATTATGTGGCACCCAGAACGAGAAACAAATCCAAGTTGTTTTGATAAAAGTTTATTTCTAAAAATGTTCTATTCTCGAACTTTGTAAACTGCTACAAAAATAGATTCTTTGCTTGATAAGCAAAACATTGTCAATCAAACATTAATAACATATTAAGTTTGCATTAATTGGGAATAACTAAGTACTACATTATACGAATTAGTATTCGACACATTTTTTAGAAAAGTGTCCCGTATGTGTAGTGCAAAATAGCATTAATGCTAGTCAAGGTGTTAGATAGTTAACGTAATAATAAGTTGGTGTCACGAACTCTTGAATAATATTTAGAATGAATTGGTAGGCAGTAATCCCTACTAAAGTGCAATGGTCTACCATAAAAACAAGAATATTGTATCCAATTTTAGCCGGCATCTTTTTGCTGATCGTTAAATATTGTACCCATGGAATACGTCTTAGCTGAAAGATGGATCTCAAATATCAAGATTCCAAACGACTCACAGATAGTAGCGTTGACTCCAGAGGCAATCTATCTATTGGAAAAATGTGGTTTAGCTTATTCTACTTTGGAGGATTTCTACTCATCGCCTGATGTGAGAGGTGACGTTGATAAATTCTTACTTGAACAACTACAGTGGTTCGATAGATTTGATCGTAAGTTAGGTGACTTATTTTCTGATTGCCCAAATAATCTAAGGTTGGCGACTACATATTATTACTCCTTAAAATATTTGACTGACAATGTAATTCTTTGCGCAAAAATACTGGAGAAATTTCTAGATTTAGTGCAGGTAGAGAAGATTTATTTTATTGATAGAGTTGAAAGAAAAGGAGCTGCTCGGCTTAGCTCAGTTCCAATGCTTGGACATGAACACCCATACTATGACGCATTAGACAATTCATTTAAGCACGGGCGTACCCCGTTGTCTCAAATAATAGAACTTTTGTGTATACAAAGAGACATTGGTTTTGAACGGTTAAAATATAAAAGTGTATTAGATCCATTTTATGAGAATACTCACAAGAACAAACCTACGCGAGTTTCGAGAACTATAAGTATTCGGAATTCGAAAAACTATTTAGTGGATGGATTCCACCGTGTGACAACAAATCCGAGGTTTGTATTGTGGCGTATATCAAAAAGACGGCGTTTTTCGAAAGGTTCGGTTTTTGTGCTGAGCGGTGCACGATCCTTGGTCTTGTTCTTGAAAGATATCAAAAACTATGGCTACACAATTCAATTTAGATACGGATTGTTTAGTGGAAGATCTAGATCAACAAGGGCAGCCCTAAAAAGATTGGATAGTTTTGACAAGCAAACACACCGGAAGATTCTCGAGGAGACAGCGTTTTCAAAATTGATGGAGAGTGAGATACTGTCATGGGTAAATGAGCAGAGCAATCTAAACGTCTCGAGTGTCCTAGAATCCCGATTTCGATTTTTTGTTTTTGACATTTGCCCAGTTTTAATAAAAAAGGTCAAAGATTACGTAGACCAATATGATCAAGACCACATCAAGTTGGTAGTTGCAGCGAATATTTGGTCAGTGGATGACCATGCAGCAGTAGCGGCGTGTCGTTTATCATCAGGTACATCTTCGATAGGTTTTGCACATGGGTCTGACGCTTATGAGTGTAAAAGTAGATTTTTTTATATGGATCGCCAGTACGACTTTTTCATTACTCCTTCGCAACTAGAATCAGAACATGAGGATGGTTTGAGAAAATATTTTCAATATGATTATCCTAAAGTATTATCATTTCCGTATATTTTTCAAAAAGACAGCTATAAGTCACGTGACTCTCATAACGAATGTGATGTTCTAGACGTAGGAGGCCGGAAACTAGTGTTGTTCGTTCCTATTATTTACGATACCGATCCAGGCCGTTCTTTCCAAAAGAATCAACCATTCCCAATGGAGTATGTGAATTGGCATCGCCAGTTAGCAACGTGCTTTTTTAGGTTGCAAGAGTTTTTCTTCATATGGAAAGGAAGAATCCAACCTGGACAAAATTTCGAATTGATGTCTTCGTTTATTAATGATAACGATTACTCTAATGTTCGATTCGATTCTGGTACGGTCGATAAATGGATACCGCAAGCCGATCGCATTATCTGTGATATACCGAGCACGGTATTTTTTGAATCGATTTATGCGGGCAAACCAACAATAGCTTTGTATCGTCGTAACTATCAATTAATACGTAAGAATGCGAAAAAGACTCTAGGATGTAGTCTTCAAGAAATGACGACTACTGATGAAGGCTTGGCAATAGTCAAAAAATTTCTTTTTGATCGTAAGGAGAAATATATTGTGCCTGCCGTACCACAGTCTCCGTTCGACGTATCAATGCTATCGTAGATATTCAACTGTTGTTATATCATAGTACAGACGTACATGTGCTATCCATAAACAGATCGTAAAAAATTATTGATACTTAACTGGGTGACGGTAATGGTATTGTGGCTAATTGGAATGTCGGGTGCAGGAAAAACTGTTGTTGGACAAGACACTAAGCTATTGCTTGAAAAAATTGGTCGAAAAGTAATATTTATAGACGGAGATAGTTTTCGCGATCTGATGGGAGATGATTTAGGACATTCAATGGAAGATCGAAAACGCAACGCAGATAGGATATGCCGTTTCTGTCGTTACATTTCGAATCAAGGAATAGATGTAGTTGCTGGCGTGCTTTCATTGTTCCATGAACATCAAAGGTGGAACCGAAAGAATAATGACACTTACTTTGAAGTATATTTAGAAGTGGATATTGAGACGGTAATGGAGCGAGATTCTAAAGGACTTTATTCCCGTGGTCGGAATCACGAGATCAAAGATGTTGTGGGGCTCGACTTGCCATTTAATCCTCCTGAAAGCCCCGATTTAGTCATAAAAAATAATGCAGTCCAAATCAGTATTTCGCAAATTAGCAAACTTATTGTCGAAACGTTATTAGATCGACAAATAATTGAGAGATCATAGTGTCTACAATTACTACTAGGCGGTAAACACACTCCTAGGGTAGTAGTATCATGATGCGTAATAAAATGAACCGATTCGATGTAGATGCAGTCGTGCATATCAGCGACGATTTACATTACAATTTATTGTAGTTGCGGCAAGCAGTATGTAGAAACTAAGCAAATGGAATAATAGATTATAAGTAAATGCTCCAATAAATAAGTTAATTTAATGCTACCCGGTTTTAATTTAACGCAGATAAAATTTACATTAAAAGTGAGAAATTGACTTTCTTGTCGCTTGATTTATGCAATTGTTTCTTTGTTTAGCAATAAAAGTACTTACGTGTGGTAATTACTCACTGTGAATTAGTCCCTAGAATGAGAATTCTACATCTTACTAATAATCTAGAAGATGGTGCCGGCCGTGCAGTTTTTAGAATTCACAAAGCATTGCTTTATTTGGGTGTCGATTCAACGGTATTTGTTGCAAAGTCCAATAACCACGCTATTCAGAATGAACCAAATGTCTTAAATGTTTCGACACTCAACCTTTATAGATCAACAAAAACTACTGCAAATAATAGATACAAAATCTCTAAGTTATCAAAATTAGTTGTGCTGGTAGTGCCAAAGTTATATAGGTTTTACCTAAGAATAAGGTGGGGGCCTAAGAAATTATTCAATTTTCAACAGTCTAATTGCGACCTCAAGTTGATATTAAATAGAGTAGCTAAAGTAGATGTTGTATGCCTCTATTCGATCCAGTCATTCCTAAGCCCAAGAGACGTTTATGAAATAGCCATGAAGTCCGGAGTGCCACTAGTCTGGACTCCACTAGATATTGAACCGATGACCGGAGGATGCCATTTTAGTCAGGGGTGTGAGCGTTATCAGATTGGTTGCTCAAAATGTCCACAGCTATCTAATCGAGGGGCGAAAGATATATCTTGGAAGATATTTAAATTAAAAACGGAGAGTTACAAAGATTTGCCCATTACTTTCGTCGCTACTACGTCGTCAGTTTACTCGTGGTTGAGAAGCAGTAAGTTGTATAAAGGGAAAAGAATAGAAGACAATTTCTTGTTAGGTGTTGATAGTTCTGTGTTTTATAGAACTGAAAGTACATCTGCCAGAGAACAATTGAATCTTAGCGAAGAAGCAATTTATATTCTTTTTGGGGCCTTCGATCTCGACGACCCTCGGAAGGGCGGACATATTCTAGTAGCGGCCTTGCAGCATCTATGGCAAGAATACAATAACTCTAGCCATAAAAAGATCTTAGATAGACTTTGTTTATTAACAATTGGAAATGCGGGCCAGTTTCACAATTGGGACTTGCCTTGTAATAGTCATAGCCTGGGTTTAATAACAAACGACGCTATTCTCGCTCTTGTTTATAATTCAGTAGATGTTGTTGCCGTCCCCTCATTAGATGATGCCGGGCCTATGATGGTTAACGAAGCCGTTGCATGTGGCACACCGATTGTTGCATTTAGGCGAGGTGTAGCTATAGATTTAGTGACTGCACCAACAGTCGGATTGCTCGTAGATGAAATTGATGCCAAGGCATTTGGAGATGCTCTTCTAAGCAGATTGCTGGATAATGTCGGTAACAATCAAGTACTCAAAAAGGCAAAACACTTGTCTGTAGAATATCAAGCAGAAAACTATATTCGTTTGTTTAGGAATTTACTTGAGGGAACTAGTTCAAGACGTTACTAACAGTCTTTCTCGATTCCTATCAAGGCGCAGTACATGGGCTAATTAATCTGGATAAGTGCAAATGAAACTAATTCTTCTCGCAGCGGGAAAAGGTACTCGAATGGCGTCGCTTACGAAAGACGCTCCAAAATGCTTACTAAATTATAGAGGAAAAGCATTAATTAATTACACCATAGACGTCGCTAAGGCCAATAAGATAACAGATTTTGTGATAGTCACTGGATACAAAGCTGATAAGTTGAAAGAAACTGTTGGGGACCAGGATGTCAGATTTATCTATAACGATAGATATAACGAAACGAACATGGTCCACTCATTATTTTGTGCACAGCATGAGTTTACTTCCGACATAATTGTTTCATATTCGGACATTATTTACGAGAAAAGCATCCTCAAACAATTATTACCTAACTCGAATGAAATATCGGTTATTGTTGACAAAGCTTGGAAGGATTTATGGAGTTTACGAATGGAGAACCCTCTCGATGATGCAGAATCTATGAAAATAACAACAGACGGCTTCATTGAAGAATTAGGCAAGAAAACGCATGATATCAATGAGATTCAAGGCCAGTATATAGGCCTAATTAAGTTTCCGAAGATTCATCTGGCGAATATCGTATCTTTCTATCAATCGTTAGATAGATCAAAACGGTATGATGGGCAGAGGTTTGAGCAGATGTACATGACAACGTTTTTACAGTTATTAATTAACAACGGGATGCTAATTAAGGCAGAGAAAATAAACGGTGGATGGCTCGAATTTGACTCAGCGCAGGACTTGGCAGCCTACGAGAAGCTGTCATCAAATACTATCGGACTATAAATAGTGACGTAAGATTACGAGAGAATCGTTGTGGCGTAGTACCTAGACGGGCTGGCATATAAAGCTATACCGGGTGTTTCATAAGTCTCAATTTAAAAACTTAGATGTGCTCTACTAATGTAATAATGGTAGCTTAATGAAAATATTAGATTATTCTTACTCATATTGTTCTTTTGATGAGTTTGTCGCGCAACGGGTATTAGAACTTAGAGCGTGTATTAATCAGCCTTATACGATGGATTTAGAACCCGAGAATATTCTTCAGGTAGTTAATGATTCGATGGTGCTCTCAACGAGCTCAATTACTAGTAAAGGTATACTGGATACGGATCATCAGCTAAAGACTATATTACTAACATACGCGACAAATAATGTATTTAGCGACAATCACTACTCAGATCTACGTTTTTTTCAAAAAAAGTATGAATTAACTCAAGAGTTGCAATCGTCCTATTCGGTGTTAGCAAACGGCATTTCTACGAATGGAAATTTATCTCAGGTTAGTATTGAAACGTATCTAATATTTTCTATTGTGTTAAGCCAGGCTAGTTTATTCGGTAGTGATATTGGGCTATTAAGTACTTGCCTAAAAGTAAATGACTATCTCGTCTCGGAAAAGAGACGATTGTCAGCAATAGAGAGTGAATTGTTTCTATGTGCAGTATCGTCTGAAATATACAGTCTAAGGCAATTGGACGATTTCGTTTAACGAAACGCAAATATTCGGAGAGGTACAACGGACAGGACTGTCTAAAGAAAAACACAAAATGTCTATTACAGTTTTGTTGTGGCCCTCAACACGTGCTCTGGCATATTTGGAGCAATTTAAGTCCCAAGGAATCCAGCCAACTGAGATATTGTTCCTAGATACTGGCTATCGCGTCCCAAGTGAGCTTATTAAAGAGGCAAATGCTTGGAATTATAAAAGGTACATAGATTTTAGTATCGACCCATTAGAGCAAGCAACAGATGTTCTAGGTCGGTCTCCAGTTATATTGAAGTCTGATAATATAAATTCGGCATCTGTTTGCGAAGCAATACAATCTGTTGGTGGGGAATTTGTTTTCTATACTGGTGGTGGAATCGTGGGAGCAGATCTGATAAACAGCGGCAAGAAATTTATACATGTGCACCCAGGAATTATCCCAGCGCGAAGAGGAAGCACCTGTTTCTATTATAGCCTCCTTGAAGATTATTCCGTTGGGGCAACTGCGTTTGTGATGGACGAGAATCTAGATACAGGTGCAATAATTTTAAAGAGAAACTTCAGACCAAATTACCAAATTGCAGATAGGCAAAAACTTTTCTTAGACTATGTTTTGGATAATTATCTAAGGGCTACGATGGTGCCAGATGTGTTGACCCAAATATCTATGCCAAGTAAGAGAGAGCGTTGGGCTAAACCAGTCTGTACAGAGCCTCCTTATTTTAGAATCCACCCAGTATTACGTGGACTAGCTGCCAAGAAGCTGAACGCATTGTATGTGCCCGAGTTACCCGAAGGCCTTCATGAGATTGACTAAAAATGTGTTGGCACCCAATGTAATTTATTGGGTGCTACGAGAGTCGCGATTTGCGAGGTAAACAAATGTTCTGTTCTAGGCGAGCGAAATGAGGATTTAGGGTGCTAGATATGAGAAATCTTTCAAAACACAAAAAATAGTTTTAATACTATTAAGCGTAGCTGCTCTACGAGCTAGGGTTGTCTAACTGACTGAATATGTCGGAGGTTAAATTAATGAAAGTCAAAGGTAGTAAAGACGGTCAGACATGGGAAGAAGGACAACGCGTTAACAAAAGCGGTGAATTAAATAGGTTTAGTGAAGTACAAACTCTGAAAAATTTGGAAATAATGCGAGATTGGTGTGAGGAAAAAATACTGGAGCTAAAGTCCAGCTGTCAACAAGTCGAAAAAATAGAACATCCCTCAGAAAAGAAATAGCGAGACTTAAAATAGTGGATAGTGGAAAGTTGGTTAAAGAATCGTTCCTAAACAACCTGACGGTTGTAACGGGTGCACCTACAGCAGGAAAGAGCTTGATAGCTCCGATTGTAAGCAGCTTTGCCAGAACAGAAAATTTCCGAATGAATATTCTTTTGGAACATCTGGGAACATTAAATGCTTTAGGAAGAATAGATGACGAAACTTTGATGTTTCTGTGGAGATATACGGTCGATTTCATGGCATACGACAACTTTATCGGTAGGGATATGAATATGCGGTTTGGTGACGAAACAAGCATATTCTTAAAGGAAAGCCCTGCCTGCTTTCTTGAAAGGTTGCTCGCAGATAGGGGTGAGTACGTTCTCGAACAAATGAGTGCCGAGGATAGGTTGATTGTCGTTACTTTGACAGATGCCTTTTCCCACGCTCACAACTGGTTCGCAGCATTTCCATTTATGAAAATGATCCACATTAAGCGCCATCCAATTGATTTGGTCTATTCGTGGTACAACCATCGTTATGGTGAGTATCAAACGGAGTCGGATAAGAAGGAGACGGCTGATGTGACATTTGGATCAGAAACGTACAGTAGTCGTTTGAATCAAGTACTTATGCTGGAGCTTAATGGACGCTCAGTACCTCACTATGCTAGGGCTATAGTAGGACAATATGCCGAGGTTTCAGAAATGGATCGAGTAATTTTGATGATTCGTAGCATCCAACAATCTTTTGAGTCCTCTGACAAGATGCTTAGTCCTGAGCAGAAAAAAATGGTAGCGGAAATTACGTTCGATCAAGTTATTCATGATAGTTTTTCGATTGTAAAAGAACTTGCTTCTTTTCTTGGAACTGAAATCACCTCACACACATTAGACGTTCTCCGACGCGAAGATTGTCCACGTGAAGTCGAGGCAAACAAAAGACAAGAAAAGCTGGAAAAAATTAGGGAGGAGGCATCTTTGGAGGGCCTCCAAATACTACAAGAGTTGGTAACTGAATATGAAGGGGAAAATTGCAACCGCAAAATAATATATTCGTAGAATATATGTCAGAACATCTACGACTCGAAATTGTGGCGAGGGATGTATTAATTGTATTTAAAAGAAGTACTTTCCTGTATACATTTCGTACAGTAACAGTTTGGCTGAGTGGGAGAAAATTTTAATGGATCATTTCACTAAAGATCAACAATTTAAAGGAGTGAAAGGATGGTGGAATAGTCGAAATGTCGAGAAATGGGACAAACAGTATGATGATTGGGATGAGCACACCGTACGGTCTCTAAATCGTAGAAAAGAGAAACTACTAGGGTTTGTATCAGAGCTAGATCTTGGCCGTGGCGCCAAAGTACTGGAGTTAGGTTACGGGGCGGGACAAATGGCCGCAGAGTTAGGGAAGATGGGCTTTGACTATTATGGGCTTGATATTTCAGAGAACCTTACTGAAATAGCTAGTAAACGATGTCGAGCAGAGTGTCCCAACGGATCGTTCTCTTTTAAGATTAGCAATTTAGACTCAGTCCTTCCTTATTCAGATAATGCATTTGATCTGATTTTGATTTCTGGAGTGCTTCATTATTTATATGATCCTCAAGTAACTCTGCGAGAATCCAACCGGGTTCTGAAAACCAAGGGGCATATTGTAGTTGGTCAGCGGACAGCTTACAGTTTAAGTCAACTATGCTCCATTAGAGGGATTGTTGGTTCGTTAGTTTATCTTTTGTTACGAGAACAATATGAACTGTTTCCTTCATTTAAGGCTATGCTGTGTGATTCAAGGTTGGGGGTAGTTTTTGGTACTTTTAAAAACAGTAAGTGGATGAACACCAAGTTCATGTTGAAAGGACATGATGAATGGAAATATGTTCTGAAAAAAAATCTTTTTTCGGTAAGGCGCCTCAAGAGAATCACCCAAAATAGTGGTTTTGACTTAGTTAGAGTAGATGGTGCTTATTACTGCTATTCAGATGATCCGAAGTACTTTCAGTTTAATTTAAAGGTGGATGACTTTCTTGAACGGCTGACAAGGAAACGATTGGCATATTCTCTATGTCGATTGGCAAGAATCACAGTATTGTTGGGAATTAAGGTGTAGGGCAGATCAAGCATATTGAATATGGTTGCGCAGATTTAGATAGATGGTCAACACGTCTTACATCAACAAACAGAAGCTTTAGCAATGATTTAATAATGGTGGTTCTAATAGGTATAAAACCGTAGATTGGATAGAGAAGGCAAGGTAACAGAGGCATTGTCTGGACACGAGCGATTTAGACCCCTAATACCGAGAGTGGCCGGGTAAAGTCGTTTAATTTTGCCTTAAGAACGTTGGGAACAAGAAACAGTTATAATCTGCTAATCTTCCATGAACCGAACGTAATAACTCCAATGTTTTTTCAGCATTTCGGAGACGATGGGAAACTTAACGGCGTATATCCTCGTATTACGGGGGAGGATACGGTTAAGTCTTTTGCCCAAAGAAGTAGTGGTCTCTCAATTCTTCTAATCCATGTTCCAATTAGGGAGTGGTCGTACCCGAATATATTTCCAATTGGTCACGGATATGTAGCATCGGTAGCGATAATGGATGGACACACTGTCACTGCTCTAGATTTGAATGCGGAGCGTCTAGAGCCGGTCAGTGATAACAAACTGTCCTATGAGCTAATGGAACGACGAATTCCAGAAGTGATTCAAGAAGTTTGTCCAGATCTGATTGGATTTGGTGGAATAATTACCCAGTATGGAATCATTAAACAAGGTGTGCGCATCTGTAGGGAAGTTGTTCCAAATACGCCTATAGTTCTTGGTGGCGGAATTGGTTCTAGTATGCCTGAATTCATGGTGCGGAACCTCGGAGTAGACATAGTCGTTCAAGAAGAGGGAGAGGCGACTTTTTCAGAGCTAACAAATCGAGTCGAGAATAAACAGCCACTAACAAATCTAAAGGGAATAGTTTTTAGAGATGGGACAAACATTATCAATAATGGCTTGCGAAAGTCGATTGCTGGCGGAACGGAGGGTCTAGATGGAGTCCCGTGGCCTGCTCGTCATCTTTGGCCAATTAACGAGGTTTATAGTTTAAATCCAGTCGGGCATTTGAACTGGGAGTCAAAATGGGCTGATGGTAAGGCAACAAGTAGTCGATTGAGCCTTTCTTTAGTTGGGTCACGAGGGTGCCCTTATGCGAAATCTGCGTGTGATTACTGTTATGCCTCTTATTTGGGTGAAAAATATAGGCTTAGATCACCAGTTGATGTAGCTAATGAGATGTACTATTTATACGATAGGTATGGAACAACCTATC
>Ga0315339_1002217_pt1 | contig 15119 bp, 17 predicted proteins | sample ASW17metaG_FD_204514 | JGI IMG/M metagenome (GOLD analysis project Ga0315339, IMG submission 204514) | Ammonia-oxidizing marine archaeal communities from Pacific Ocean, United States - ASW #17 | ecosystem: Environmental > Aquatic > Marine > Oceanic | place: USA: California | collected 2016-12-05
GATCAAGGGGATTACCTGGAGGCGCTTTCAACCTTCATCGAACAATACGAGAACAAGGCGAATCCCGAGCCCAAGAAGAAAACCCCCGCTCACGAGATTCTCCGGTATCTCTGCCAGGAGAACGGAATGAGCGGTGCCGGCTTGGGACGGTTGCTGGAGGTGGACCGAACTCTGGCAACACGCATCCTGCGAGGAGAACGAAACCTGACGGTGTCGCACATTCAAAAAACCTGCAAACGGTTCAAGCTATCGGCTGAGCGTTTTTTCGATCGGTAAATCAGGAGCTACCCCGCTTGGCCAAGCGGGTTTTGGGCGAAGCGGTATTCCTCGACGACTTGGCCGTTGATGAGGTGTTCCTGGATGATGCGCTCGAGGACTTCCGGCGTGCAGGAGTGGTACCAGGTGCCCTCGGGATAGACGACCGCGATGGGGCCGCGTGTGCAAACGCGGAGGCAGTTGGCCTTGGTGCGGTACACTTTTGGCTCGAGACCAACGAGGCCGAGTTCCTTGAGCCGTGTTTTCAAGAACGCCCACGACTCGAGGCCGGCCGCCTTGGCGCAGCACTCCGGCTCGGTTTGGTCGGCACAGAGAAAAATGTGGCGCTCAAACTTTTCCAGCCCAAGCGCCGCAGAGACTTTTTCGAGTTGTTCGTCCGCCACGGATTATTGGATCGGCTTTAGTTCCCGAATCCAAATGTTGCGGTATCGCACCGGGTTGCCGTGATCCTGCAACTTGATGTGACCGGGGCCGTGCACGCGGTACGGCTGGGTTTTCTTGTGCCCGAGAATGCCGGGAATCTCCACGCCGTGCTGCGTGACCACGCCGTTGTGCAGCACAGTGATAAGCGCCTTCTTGACCACTTTGCCGTCCGAAAATTCCGGCATCTCGAAAATGATGTCGTACGCCTGCCACTCACCCGGCCGCCGGCTGACGTTCACGCGCGGCGGGCGGAAGCCGTACAACGAACTGGCCTGTCCGTCCGGGTAGGTAAGGTTGTCGTAGTTGTCCTGCACCTGCACCTCGTAAAGCCCGGCGAGGTAGACGCCCGAGTTGCCTCGGCCCTGGCTGCTGCCCTTCACCTCCGTCGGCGACGCCCACTCGATGTGCAACTGCACGCTACCAAATTTCTGCCGGGTCTGGATCGTGCCAGATTTTTTGCCGCACTCGAAGAAGCCGTTACGAAGCGTCCACTTCGGCGGGTTGCCTTTGCCGTCGTCCCATGCGTCAAGGTTTGTGCCGTCGAACAGCACGATGGCATCCGACGGCGGCGTGCCCGGCTCGTCCCGCGGCGTCACTGTGCCGGGGTTGATTTGTCGCGGCTGCGGGCGGAACGGGTCGTGTACCACCCACGGCGTGCCGGGAATCTCGGGCGTGTTGGTGTAGCCGAATCGCACGCCTTCCAGCGACTCGATCTCGGCGACGCGGTAGGCGCTCATGCCGTTGGCGCGGTTCGGGGTGGAAATCCCGCCGGTGTACGACACCACGCCGATAATGTCGGATTTGCCAAGGCGGCTCCACTCATCGCCGGAGCGGTATTCGTAAATGAGAAATGCCCCGTCGAAGCCAAGCCGCAGTCCGACCTTGCCGGTGACATCGGCCTGACCAACAAGCGATTGTTCGCCATTACGGGATCGCATTGCATAAATCACGTCTTCCGAGCGGAACACAGAGGCATAACTGCCCTCCCCTGCGCTGAGGAAAATGCCGCCGGCGCCCTCAATCGTGACTTCCTGGACCACGGCTTGAGCGAGCTCGCCGAGGTTGCGGCGTTTCACCTCCCAGCCACCAGTGCCGGGAATTTCGGCGAATTCACTCCAGCCCTCCTTGGAAAAGCTGGAATCCTCAAAAAGCACCTTGTCCGCCGCTTGGGCTGAAAGCAGTCCAAACGACAGGATCACCGCCGTAAAAAACGTTGTTTTGTTCATATTGGCAAAAATCGGGTGAGGAGTTGTAGCCCCTTGGCAAAGCGCACTCCAGCCACAAAAAATAAAATAGTTCAAAAATGGCTTGAACAGTCCCGGAAAACCGACTAAATTTTTTGCCCTTTTTTCAGGGAAGGGGGCCACATTTAGATGCAGAAGAAACCTAAATCAATCAAGACGCGCAAGTCGGTAGCCAAGCGGTTCAAAATCACCGGCACGGGCAAAATCATGCGGAATCGCCCCGGAAAACGCCATCTTTTGTCCAGTAAAAACGCCAAGCGCCGCCGCAAACTCAGCTCCCCGGCACTCGTGGACAAGACCGATTACGCCCGGGTGATGGAGAATCTGCCCTTCAGCCACTGAGCTTTCTTTAGCCCAATCAACCCAGTTTTATTTAAGCAGCCATGAGAGTCACCAACGCAGCCGCCTCCCGCAAACGCCGCAAACGCATGATCGAAGCCGCCAAGGGCTTCCGTCTGCGCCGATCCAAGCTTTATCGCTACGCCAAGGACGCCATCGAGCACGGGCGCCAATACGCCTATCGCGATCGCAAAAACAAAAAGCGCACCTTCCGCGCCCTTTGGAATCTGCGCATCAACTCCGCCGCCCGCGACGCCGGCATCACTTACAGCCGCTTCATCGAGGGCCTCAAGGCCGCCAAGGTCGAGGTCAACCGCAAGGTGCTCGCCGACCTGGCCGCCACCGACTCGGCCGCGTTCGGCGAACTGGTGAACACCGCCAAGAGCGCTCTCGAGGCCAAAGGCTGAGCGCTTGGCCAAGTTGACTTTTTGAGTGGGCGGTCTTTAATGGCCGCCCTCTTTGTTTCCAAACCAAGGAAACCTTGACCATGTCATTCCTGGACGAAATCACCCCGCTAAAGGAAGCCGCCCTGCGGGCACTGCAAGCCGCCGACACCTTGGCCAAGCTCGACGACGTGCGCGTGCAGTACCTCGGCACCAACGGCCAGTTCACCGGACTGCTCAAGCAGATGGGCGGCTTGGCCAAGGAGGAACGCCCCGCCGCCGGCAAGGCGGTCAACTTGGCCAAGGCCGAACTCACCCAGACGCTCGACCGACGACGCGAGGAACTCGAGTTCGCCGCCACCGCCCCGCAACGCGCCACCGACTTCACCGCGCCGGGACGCCGCCGTCCGCTTGGCAAGCAGCACCCACTCACCCAAGTCACTGAGGACATCGTCCACTGCTTCCGCAAAATCGGCTTCGCCGTGGCCGACGGCCCGGAGATCGAGAGCGAGCGCTACTGCTTCGACGCCCTCAACACTCCCGCCGATCATCCCGCCCGCGACACGCAGGACACCTTCTTTCTGGACACCGCCGACCGGCCGCTGCTCCGCACCCACACGTCGTCCGTGCAGATTCGCGTGATGGAGCAAACCCCGCCGCCGATCCGCATCATCGTGCCGGGCCGCGTGTACCGCCGCGACACCGCCGACGCCACGCACAACCCGACCTTCCACCAGATCGAGGGCCTGTACGTGGACCGGAACGTGACGATGACCGACCTCAAGGGCACGGTCGAGTTCGTGTTCAGGGAACTGCTCGGCAAGGAAGTGAAACTGCGGTTCCGGCCGCATTACTTTTCCTACACCGAGCCGAGCCTCGAGATCGACTTCAGCAGCCCGCTCGTCCGCAAGATGGGCAAGGAATGGCTCGAGATCGCCGGCTGCGGCATGGTGCACCCGACGGTGTTTGAGAACGTCGGGTACGACCCGGAAGAATGGAGCGGCTGGGCGTTCGGCTTCGGCATCGAGCGCATCGCGATGATCCGCTACGGCATCAGCGACATCCGCCTGTTCTACGAAAACGACCTCCGCTTCCTCAACCAGTTTTAGCCCTTGCCCAAGCGGGGCGGGTGCCCGCGGGGTGAATTTTTCCACAAGTGTACGAATGCGCTTGATTGCTGTTTGCCAATTGTTACTTTTTCGCAGCCGCGTGCAGGGCCGATCTGCAGCGACAACCGAAACCCCGACCACACCGATACCTGACGTGAAAATATTCGCCGGTAGTTCCAACCCCCCGCTTGCCGAGGCCATCTGCAGCACCATTGGCATCGAGCCGGGGAAAATCTCCATCACCGCGTTCCCGGACGGCGAGACGTTGGCCAAGATCGAGGAAAATGTCCGCGGTGAGGATGTGTTTGTGATTCAATCGACCTGCCCGCCGACAAACCATAACTTGATGGAGTTATTCATCATCATGGACGCGCTCAAGCGGGCCAGCGCCGACCGCATCACGGCTGTGCTGCCGTATTACGGCTATGCCCGGCAGGACCGGAAGGATGAACCGCGTGTCCCGATCACGGCCAAGCTCGTGGCCAACCTGCTGCTGGCTGCCGGGGCCAACAGGATTTTAACGATGGATCTGCACGCCCAGCAGATTCAGGGCTTTTTCGACATCCCGGTGGATCATCTGTACGCCTCACCGGTGATCTTCGCCTATCTCAAATATGCTAAGAAGGACGATCAAGTGGTCGTCAGCCCGGATGTGGGTGGCTTGAAAATGGCCCACGCCTACTCGGAAATGCTCGGGGCCGACCTGGCGATCGTCGCGAAACGCCGCACGAGTGCCACCGATACGGAGTCGATGGGCATTATCGGCGATGTTGAGGGCAAAAATGCGCTTTTGGTCGATGACCTCACCGAGACGGCCGGCACGCTGGTCAACGCCGCGGCCATTCTCAAGGAGCGAGGGGCGGTGAGCGTCCGGGCCTGTGTTTCGCACACGATTCTCAATGATTTGGGCATTGACCGCCTGAAAAACTCTTGTATTGACGAATTGATAACGACTGATACAGTCCCCCGCCCTGAAATCGAGGGGTTGAACATTAACACCCTCTCTGTTGCGGGATTGCTGGGGGAAGCCATCCAGCGAATCCACAACAATTCCTCGGTGAACTCGCTGTTCCGATTTAAGGGAGCGCGCACCACCTGAGCCCCCTCGGGGAGCAAGTTATTTAATAAAATGAAAGCAATCTCATTGGCGGCCAATCCGCGTGTGCTGACCAAGACCATCGGTAGCAAAAAACTCCGCAACGCCGGCTCTTTGCCCGGTGTCGTCTATGGCAATGGCGAACCGGAAACCGTCGAGCTCGAAGCCAAGCAGTTTGAAAAGGCCGTAAAGTCCACCGTGGCCAAGAATTTCCTGGTGGAACTGGATATTAACGGCAAAAAGAGCATGGCCCTGGTTCAGGAAACGCAGAAAAACCCCCTGACAAACCACTTCATTCACGTCGATTTCAAGCGCTTGACCAAGGAGAGTGTCGTCATTGCCCAAGTCCCGCTGCGGCCTATCGGAACGGCTGTAGGCGTGCAATTGGGAGGCGTCTTGCAGATCCCGATGCACACGATCACGCTTAAAGGCAAACCGGCTGACATCCCGGAATGTATCGAGCCTGACATCAGCCATCTGGAGGTTGGCCAATCGATCCGCTTGGAGGAACTTGTTTTGCCCAAGGGCATCGTCGCCATCGGTCAGGCGAAAGGTCAGGCGGTCGGAGTGACCACCTCACGCATGATGGCCAAGGCCGAGGAAGAAGATGCGGCAGCAGCCGAAGCAGCAGCAGCAGCAGCCGAAGCCGAGGGCGAGGGTGAGGGCGAAGCCACTACGGAAGAGGGCTCCAAGGAAGCTGCCTCCGCGGATGCCGCTGCTGGCGAGGAAAAGAAGGAAGGTTGAAAATTTCAAACGACGATCCGCCCAACGGGCTGAGGCGTCGTGTTCTTTGAGAAGGCCCACGCATGGAAGAGACATTCCTGATCGTGGGCTTGGGCAATCCCGGAAAGGATTACGCCGCCACCCGGCATAATGTCGGGTTCATGGTGATCAACCGCTTGGCCAAGCGCTTGGGTGTAGAGTGGGAAGCGAGCAAAAAGTTCACCGCCCGCCTGGCCAAGGGCAGGCAGGACGGCAACACCGTCTTTTTAAGCAAGCCACAGGGCTACATGAACTTGAGCGGTCAATCCGTGGCGCCCTTGGCCCAGTACTACCAGATCCCCAACGGGCGGGTCATGGTGGTGGTCGATGATCTCGACCTGCCCCTCGGGGCCGTCCGCATGCGGACGGGCGGAGGAACAGGCGGCCATCGGGGCTTGGACTCCATACAGGGATTGCTCGGGAAAGACGATTTTCCCCGGCTGCGGCTGGGGATTGGCCGGCCGGAACCGAACCGGGATATATCCGGCTTCGTGCTCGGCAAATTCGCCGACTCGGAGACCGGGCTGCTGGAAAAAGTTCTGGAAACCGCGGCAGACCAGCTTGCCTGCTGGATGCTACAAGGCATCGGCCAGGCAATGAACGAATACAACGGGGACTACGCCCCAACAGAAAAAAAGACAGATGACGAAATACGAAGGGACGATCATCCTGAAGGAAACAGGACGTGAAAGCACCGTCGAGGAACTGCAAAACCTCATCTCGGCCGAGATAGACACGGCCGGCGGAAAAACCGGCGAGTTCAACGCAGTCGGCCAGAAGGATTTTGCCCGGGTGGCCAACCGCAAGAACCCGGACGGCTTCTACGTCGAGGTCACGTTTGAGGGCGACCCCGCCACGACCAACGACCTGAAAAAGCGCCTGCTGAAAATCAAGGATGTCTTCCGCGTTTTCATCACGTGTCCGGGCTAAAGCGGATTGACCCCCACCCCTATTGCGCTAGACTCAAGCCATGGCAAGCTTCAATAAAGTCATCCTGATGGGCAACCTGACCCGGGACCCCGAACTGCGCTACACGCCCAGTGGAACCGCTATCGCAGGTTTCGGCATTGCAACAAACCGGCGCTGGAAAGATCAGGACGGGAACCAAAAAGAGGAAGTCACGTACATCGATATCACAGCTTTCGGCAAACAAGCCGAAGTGATCGGGCAATATTTCCAGAAGGGAAAAGGGATTCACATCGAGGGCAGATTGAAGTTTGACCAATGGGATGACAAAACCACCGGTCAAAAACGCAGCAAATTAGGCGTTGTGCTGGATCGCTTCGAGTTCATTGGCGGCGGCAAGGGTGATGAAGGATCCCCTGCCCCGCAGCAATCCGCTCCACCGCCGCCATCCCAACCCGCTGATGGCCCGCCCGTTGACGGCCCCGGGGACGACGACGTCCCGTTCTGAACACAACTTTTAAACAAACCAAGTGAATCATGGCTAAGACTGACGTTATTTTAATCAAAAATGTGGATGGTCTGGGCGGGGAATCCGACCAGGTCAACGTGACCACCGGCTACGCCCGCAACTATCTCCTGCCCCAAGGGCTGGCCATTCCGTTGACCGAGGGCAACGAACGCCGCCTTGAGGCCCTTCGCAAACAGCGCCGATCTCGTGAAATCCGCGAGGCCAAGGACGCGAAGGAACTGTCCGCAAGTTTCAAGCACCTGATTTTGCACCTGAAGGTCAAGACCGGCGACACCGGCAAAATGTACGGGTCAGTCACCCCTGCGAACATCATCGAGCAACTCGACGAGCAGTTCGAGATAAAGATCGACCGCCGCAAGGTTCATCTCGAGGAGCCGATCCGCACGATTGGCGACCACGAGGTCAATTTACGGCTGCACACCGAGGTTAGCACCACCCTCAAGGTTCGCGTAGAAAGCACCAACCCGATTCCGGAGGCAGAACCCAAAGCCCTGGAAGAAGACCCGGCCAAGGCGTAGTCCAAGCCCCAACCAATGAGCCTCGAAGAAAGGGGGTCGGAATGAAGTGTAAACTGGCGTTGTTAACCGTAGCCGTTTTGCTAATTACCGGTTGCGAATACGAATCCCCGCTGACAAAGAAACACAACATTGCGGTCGACTCAGCAGTGCTTGGCCTGTGGGAGGCGATTCCGGATAAAGGAGAGGAGCCGAAGCAAAATGAACGGATGATGATCCTGAAGTACTCAGGCACCGAGTACTTGATCCATTATCCCGTCGGGAAAGACGGATCGTACTTTCGGGGATATCCCATCAAGATCGGGGGAGTGTCGTGTGTTCAGCTTCAGGCCATCGGAACGGACGATGGCCCTCCAGAGAAAGATGAGAAGGATCTTTTTCATGTTGTCTCTCATCGACTGGCGGGTGCTGGACTCGAAATCAAAATACTGAACACTGAATTGGTGGATGATGACCTGAAAACGACTGAAGCACTGACACAGTCTTTTCTGAAACACGAGGGGAACAAGAAGCTGTTCATCAACCCGGGAAGATTTCGTAGAATCGAAAAATAAAGCCAAGCAATCTCGAAAAAAGCAGGACACACCGTCCTGTTTTTTTATGTTCACGGGGGAAGTTTCAAGTGCGCTTGGCCAAGCGCTTGAGCAAATCAGCCGTGCTTCTCGATCAATTGGCGGAACTCGCCGAACATGCCGCTCGAGTCGTGCGGCCCCGGGGACGCCTCCGGATGATACTGCACGCAGAAGACCGGCTTGGTCTTGTGCCTCAACCCCTCGACCGTCTGGTCGTTGAGGTTGATACGGTTCACCGCCACGTCGCTTGGCAGCGAGTCGGTTTCCACCGTGAATCCGTGGTTTTGCGACGTGATCTCCACCCGGCCACTCTCTAAATCCTTCACCGGCTGGTTTGCGCCGCGATGGCCGAACTTCAATTTACTCGTCTTGCCGCCCATGGCCAAGCTGAGAATTTGGTGGCCAAGGCAGATGCCAAAAATTGGCAGTCCCTTCTTTAGCAACGCCGCAACCGCTTCCGCCGCATACGTCACCGCCGCCGGATCACCGGGACCGTTTGAGAGGAAAATGCCGGCCGGATTATGCTTGAGCGCCTCCGCCGGCGGTGTGTCCGCCGGCACCACCGTCACCGCAAAACCAGTCTGCCGCAGCTTGCGCAGGATGTTGTACTTGACGCCGAAATCGTAGGCAACAATCGGAATGTCCGCCGCCGGCATGGGGTCGCGCTGGCTGCGGCCGTCGAGCTCGCCCGGCCCCTTGGGCAGCCGAAACGCCGGGCTCAACTCGTCGTTTTCGTCCCACGCAAACGCCGACTCGTGCGTGACCTCCTTCACGTAATCCACGCCGACCAATCCGTGCCACTCCTTCGCCTTGGTCAAGGCGCTCTCGGCGGTGGCGTTGCTCTCGGTGGTGAGGTAGCCGTTCATCGCGCCACGGACGCGGAGCTTTTTGGTCAGCGCCCGAGTGTCGATGCCCTCAATGCCGGGGATGCCGTTGCGTTCCATGTAGTCGCCCAGCGAACTGTCCGCGCGGTAATTGCTCACGACCGGCGACAGCTCACGGACCACAAACCCGCTGGCGTGCGTCTGGTACGACTCCACGTCCTGCTCGTTGACGCCGTAGTTTCCGATGAGCGGATAGGTCATGGTGATGATCTGCCCCTTGTACGACGGGTCGGTCAGGATTTCCTGATACCCCGTCATCGAAGTGTTGAAACAAACCTCCCCGGCGACCGACGCCGAAGCGCCGAACGCCTGCCCCTCGAAAATGGTGCCGTCCTCCAGTGCGAGGATGGCTTTAGGCCCCAAGCCAGACATCGACGGAGAGAGTAGGGACACGCCAGCCAATCGGCAAGCACGCGGCGAAATTTTGATCAACTTGCCAAAGCGCGCCGGCGTGACAGCCAAGCTTGGTTCCCCTACCCTGCGCCGCGTGAAAACCATTTCTTTTCTGGCCAAGCTCAGCATCGCCAGCTCGCTGTTCGCGCCAAGCGCCTTCTCGCAACAGGAGCAGTACCCCGTCCATCCCGACTCAAAAAAGCAGACTGGCGTTCCCAGCGGCAAAGTTACCCAAGCCAAGTTTGCCAACTCCACGGTGTACCCCGGAACGGATCGCGACTACTGGATTTACGTGCCAGCGCAGTACAAACCCGGCCAGGCGGCCAGCCTGATGGTGTTTCAGGACGGCAAAGCCTATGTCAACAGCGCCACCTTCAACGCACTCGACAATCTTATCCAGCGGGGTGAGATCCCGGTGATGATCGGCGTGTTCATCAATCCCGGCGTGGTGCCGCCCCAAAACGAAAACGCCCAGGCCCGATTCAACCGCAGCCTCGAGTACGACGATATGAGTGACCGCTACTCGCAGTTTTTGATCGACGAACTGCTGCCGCACATCGAGCGGGCTCACGGGGTCACGTTCAGCACCGACCCGAACCTGCGCGGCATCACCGGTGCCAGCTCCGGAGCGATCTGCGCCTTCAATGTCGCCTGGCACCGGCCGGATTCGTTTCGCCGTGTTTATTCGACTATCGGCACTTACGTCGGCCTTCGCGGCGGCGACGAGATTCCGACGCTTATTCGTAAAACCGAGCCAAAACCACTCCGTATCTTTCTGCAAGACGGCGAAAATGACCTGAACATTTACGGCGGCGACTGGTGGATCGCCAACCAGATGATGCAGCGCGCGTTTAAGTTTTCCGGCTATGAGTTAAATCATGTCTGGGGCAAGGGCGGACACAACCGCAAACACGGTAACGCAATTTTCCCCGACGCGATGCGCTGGCTTTGGCACAGCGATGCCGCCGAGGTGAAGACGCATTACGACCAGTGCCGCAACGAGGCGGTGCGCTTCCTTGAGCCGGGCGAGGATTGGCAACTGCTCAGCGACGGCCACGGCTGGGCTGAGGGCCTGGCCGCGATGCCGGATGGCACCGTATTTTTCACCGACGTACCGGCATCGAGAATTTATCGCATTGGCACCGACGACAAAGTCGAGTTGTTCGCCGAGAACACCGGTCGTGCTAACGGCCTGCGCCTTGGCCCGGACGGCTTGCTCTACGGCGCAGCCAACGGCGCGGGGCAGATCGCCGCGTGGGACCCGAAAACAGCCAACCGCACCGTCGTCGCCGAGGGCGTCAAGTGCAACGACCTCGTGGTGCGCCACGACGGCACGGTTTATTTCACCAACCCGGCTGACAACAAAATAATGATAATCCGCAAAGGCTCCGGCCAAGCGGTCGTCGTGGACAACTTCCGCAACCCGAACGGCCTCACGATGAGCGCAGACCAGACGATGCTGTTCGTCGGGCACTTCCCCGGCCGGTTCATTTACAGCTACACCATCAACAACAACGGCACGCTGGCGAACAAGCAGGAGTACTACTACATGCACGTGCCGTCCAACTCACTCGAGGGACACCTCGACGGCATGTGCGTAAGCCGCGACGGGTGGCTCGTTGCCGCCACCGAGTTGGGCGTGCAAATCTGCGATCAGCCCGGCCGTGTGCACCTGATTTTGCCCAAGCCGCGCTTGGCCAAGCGCGTGTCGTACACCGCCTTCGGCGGCAAGGACTGGAAGACCCTCTACATCGCCACCGGCAACCGCGTTTACAAGCGCCGCACCAAGCTCACCGGCGCTCAGCCATGGCGGACCCCGGTCAAGCCACCTCGCCCTCGATTGTAGCCAAAAATGGCTGGTTTTCGGCGTTTTAGTGGCATTAACCGTTGACATATAACGGTTCGCGGGTATGGTCCCACGCCCTTTTTTCGGGGGTTAATGGCCAAGTTAACCGTCAACGACATCGATTTGCAGGGCAAACGCGTGCTGACCCGCGTCGACTACAACGTGCCCATGGCCGAGCAAGACGGCGCGATGGTCATCAACGACGACACCCGCATCCGCGCCACCCTGCCGACACTCAAGTTGATGATCGAGAACGGCGCGAAAGTCATCCTCACCGCGCACCTTGGCCGCCCGAAAGGCGAGCGCGTGCCATCGATGAGCCTCCGCCCTGTCGCCGACAAACTCGCCGAACTGACCGGCAAGCCGGTTGCCTTCTGCGACCAGTGTGTTGGCCAAGCGGCCGAGGATGCCGCAGCCAAGCTGGAGGACGGTGGCCTGTTGCTTTTGGAAAATGTCCGCTACCACGCCGAGGAGGAAGCCAACGACCCGACTTTCGCCGAGCAACTCGCCGGCGACGCCGACGTGTTCGTGAACGACGCTTTCGGCGCAGCACACCGCGCACACGCCTCCACCGCCGGTGTGGCCGATGTGCTCAACGCCCGCGCCGGCCAATGCGTGGCCGGATTGCTGATGGTGCGGGAGTTGCAGTTTCTCGGCGACGAACTCAAGTCACCCGAAAGCCCGTTCGTCGTGATTCTCGGTGGTGCAAAGGTCTCCGATAAAATCAAGGTGATCGATCGGCTGCTCGACAAGGCCGACACGATCCTCATCGGCGGCGCGATGGCGTACACGTTCAAGCTGGCCAAGGGCCTCACGGTCGGCAAGTCGCTCGTCGAGCGGGACAAGGTGGTCATCGCCCGGGCCGCCCTCGACAAGGCCGCCGAGCGCAGCGTGCAGTTTTTGATCCCGACCGACAACATCGTCGCCGTCCCGACCGAGATCGACGGCAAGTTTGCCTTTGGTGAGCATCGCACGAACGACAGCGAAAACATCCCCGACGACGTCGAGGGAGTGGATATCGGCCCCAAGTCGGCGGCCAGGTTTTGCGAGGTGATCGCCGGGGCGAAGACGATTTTGTGGAACGGCCCAATGGGCATCTTCGAGGACCCCCGATTCGCCGGGGGCACCTTCGCCGTGGCCAAGGCCGTGTGCGAGGCGACCGCCAACGGGGCCAAGAGCATCATCGGCGGCGGCGACAGTGTGAAGGCGCTGAACAAGGCCGGCCTCGGTGACCAAGTCACGTTCATGAGTACCGGCGGCGGCGCGAGCCTCAAGTTTCTTGAGGGCAAGGAACTGCCCGGAGTCGCGGCCTTGACTGACAAATAATTTTACGCATGGAAAAAGAACGCAAACTGATCGTGGCTGGAAACTGGAAGATGAATAAAACCGTCGCCGAATCACTCGACTTGGCCAACGGCTTGGTTCGAGAACTCAAGGACGCCACGGAGGTCGACATCGCCGTCTGCCCGCCTTTCACCGCACTGGCTGCGGTGTCCGAGGTGGTGATCGACTCGAACATTCGGCTCGGCGCGCAAAACATGAGCGAGAACGGCTACGGCGCCCACACCGGCGAAATCGCCGCCGGGATGCTCAAGGAATTCTCCGCCAAGTACGTCATCCTCGGCCACTCGGAGCGGCGGCAGTACCAGCGCGAGTCGGACGAATTGGTGGCCGCCAAGGCCAAGGCCGCCCACGAGGCCGGCTTGAAACCGATCGTCTGCGTGGGCGAACAGCTCGAGGATCGCGAAGGCGGCCGCACGGAAGACGTCGTCGGCACGCAGATCCGGGGCAGCTTGGCAGGCTTGACCACAGCCCAAATGGAAGGCACGGTCGTCGCCTACGAACCGGTCTGGGCGATCGGCACTGGCAAAACAGCCACGTCCGCCCAAGCGCAGGAAGTGCATGCATTCATTCGCAATCTGCTGGGCGATATTTTTGACGAGGACACAGCTAGGCGATTGCGCATCCAGTACGGCGGCAGCGTCAAGCCGGACAATGCGCGTGAGTTGATGAGCCAAACCGACGTGGACGGAGCCCTCGTGGGTGGTGCCTCGCTGGATGTGAGAAACTTTTCCGAGATTATCCTGAACTCGATCTGACATAACAAAACGAAACCATGACTCTAATATTAACAACCATACTCGTCCTGAACTGCTTCTTCCTCGTGCTGCTGATCCTGATTCAGCTGCCGAAGAAGGAATCCGGCTCGGGCCTCGCTTTTGGTGGCGGAACGCTGGACATGGCGCTCGGCGCAGGCGCAGGTAACGTGCTGACCAAGCTCACCAAGGTCTCCGCATCGCTGTTCCTGTTGCTCTGCCTGGTGCTGGCCGTCATCGGCGGCACCGACAAGGGCGGCTTGAGCGAGCGGCTTGCCGGAGACGGGGCACCGGCGGCGGCCACCCCGCCAGCCACCCCCGGTTTAACGGCTCCGGCAGAGACGACCGGCAAGGCTGAGGGAGCCGCGCCCAGCGCCCCCGCACCGACTGCCCCCGAGGCAGCCACGCCTCCGGCTACCGTCGAGAAGCCCGCTGAGACACCCGCCGCTCCGCCCAAGGGCGAGGAGAAAAAATAAGCGAGGCTCCCATGATTTTCAAAAGCGTTCCTGTGCAACGGCTGGGGACGCTTTTTTTGTGCCTTGGCCTGCTTGGCCAAGCCGGCTGTTTTCAGCAACACGAACCGGCCGACTTCGTCGTCATCAACGGCCCCGACCCCGAGTCGCTCGACCCGGCGATCATCACCAGCCAGGCGGACGGCCGCATCGTCTCGGCGCTGTTCGAGGGGCTCACCCGCTTCAACGCCGTCACCGCCCAGGCCGAGCCGGCCTTGGCCAAGCGCTGGGACATTTCCGGCGACGGCACCGTTTACACCTTTCATTTGCGGGACGGCCTCCAGTGGTCCACCGGCGAGCCGATCACCGCGCACGACGTGGTTTACTCGTGGCGCCGCGCCGTCGATCCCGCCACCGCCAGCGACTACGCCGGGATGCTCTTTTACGTGAAGAACGCTGAGTCGATCAACGCCGGTAAAACCACCGACCTGAGCCAGCTCGGCGTGCGGGCGATCGACGCCAAGACGGTGCGTGTCGAGTTGACCGCCCCCACCCCGTTCTTCCTTGAGTTGTGCGCGTTTTGGACGTTGGCCGTCGTGCCGGAAAAGGCGATCGCGCGGCACGGCGACCAATGGTGCCTTCAACTTCCGTTGCCAGTGAGCGGCTCGCACACGCTCGAGTTTTGGCACGTGCGCGACCGGGTGCGGCTCCGCAAAAACCGGCTTTACTGGGACGCCGAAAACACGCGCAACAATATCGTCGATCTGCTGCCGGTCGAGTCGCCGGCGACGGCGATCAACCTGTTTGAAGCCGGCCAGGCCGATGTCATCTGGGACAAAAGCCTCGTGCCGACCGAGCTGCTCGATGCCCTCAGCAAGCGATCTTACTTTCACAAGTTCGATTATCTCGGCAGTTACTTCGTGCGGTTCAACGTCACGAAAAAACCGCTGAACGATCCGCGCGTCCGAAAGGCAATGGCCTTGGCCATCGACAAGGCCCGCGTGGTCGAAAAATACACGAAGGGCGGCGAGCGCTTGGCCGGACACTTCGTCCCGCCCGGCACCGGCAACTACACTTCGCCAACCGGCCTCGCGCATGACCCCGGCTTGGCCAAGCGGCTGCTCGCCGAGGCCGGCTATCCCGGCGGCAAAGGTTTCCCGACCGACTTTGAGTACCTGTTCAACTCAAGTCCGCTGAACAAAAATATCGCAGTCGAGTTGCAGCGAATGTGGCGTGAGACACTGGGCATCCAAGTCAAGCTGCGCCAAGCGGAGAACAAAGTCTATCTCGCGGC
>Ga0315339_1002219_pt1 | contig 15117 bp, 12 predicted proteins | sample ASW17metaG_FD_204514 | JGI IMG/M metagenome (GOLD analysis project Ga0315339, IMG submission 204514) | Ammonia-oxidizing marine archaeal communities from Pacific Ocean, United States - ASW #17 | ecosystem: Environmental > Aquatic > Marine > Oceanic | place: USA: California | collected 2016-12-05
CGGCAACGTCGTCGGAGCCTATCGCCGCGCCCAAGGCGCCGCTCGCCGAGCCGGCCTCACGGCGGGAGCCGCCGCCTCTCGCCCCAAAGGACGATTTGGCAACTCGTGCTATGCCAGCCCAACCGGACGAGGATTTGCTCGAAATACCGGCCTTCTTGCGCCGGCAGGCGAATTGACCCGTGGCCGTAACATTCTGTAACGAAAAGTGATTTGTTGGTTCCGGGGGACATTGTTAGAAAAGCCTCGGGACCAACCCAACTATTTGGTTTCTAAAGAAGAAACACTGTTTCAGGTGACCTCAGGGGCGCGGCATGGGGGAGTGGTGGCAAGAGGAAGGCCGGAGGAACGCGCGTTGAACATCCAGCATCAGCAGACCTTGAAGAATCATATCCGCTGTACGGGCATCGGCCTCCACAGCGGGGCCAAGGTTGATGTGACGATGCGTCCGGCGCCGCCGGATACCGGCATTGTTTTTCACCGGATAGACGGCCCAAATATCGAGCGCATCGGCGCGCAATGGGACAACGTTAGCGATACCACCATGTGCACGACGGTCAGCAACTACGCTGGCGTCAAGGTGGCTACGATCGAGCATCTGTCGGCGGCATTGATGGGCTGCGGCATCGACAATGTCGTGGTTGAAATCGATGGCCCAGAGGTGCCTGCGATGGACGGCAGCGCCGCCCCGTTTGTGTTCCTGATCGAATGCGCGGGTGTCGTCGCTCAGACCTCACCGCGTCGCGCGCTCCGCGTGCTTCGGGAAGTTGAAGTGCGTGATGGCGACCGTTATGCCCGTCTGGAGCCCGGCGAAGGATTTTCGGTCGATCTCGAGATCGCGTTCGACAACGCGCTGGTCGCCCGACAGAGGTGTTCATTCGTCGCCGGCAACGGCGCGTTCAAGAGTGAGCTAAGCCGCTCGCGCACGTTCGGCTTCGAGCAAGAGGTTGAGCAGTTGCGAGCTCTCGGCTTGGCCCGCGGCGGATCGCTCGACAACGCGGTGGTGATTAGCGGCGATCGGGTGCTGAACGACGGCGGTCTGCGTTACGACGACGAATTCGTTCGTCACAAGGTCCTCGATCTGATCGGTGACCTGTATCTTGCCGGGATGCCCATCGAGGGTCATTTCACGGGCTTCTGCTCGGGGCACGGCCTGAACAATCGGCTGCTGCGGCGGTTGATGGCGGATCGCGCCGCCTGGCGCATCGTGGTGTGCGAGGCCGCTGCCGACGAGTGGGAGTCCGAGCCCGCTGCCGCCAACGCCTGACGGCCTAGGCCCTGGGTGAACCCCTGTAGGCCGCTCTGGGCGATTGTCTAGGACCTAGCTGCGTGTCGCGGCTATGCTCATGTTATAGTCGCAGCCGCGTCCAGGCCGGCCCGTGTCGGCGGCCGCGGGCCTCGACTGTGTCATCTCATGTTCACTATGCTGCAACGAAGTGCCTTCGAGATATTCGGTGCGATGCGCGCAGCGGCCGTGCTCGTGGTTGTCGCGGGCTGGCTTGCCGCATGCGCTGGCGACGAGGCGCTCTACGTAGAGAAATCGGTCGAGACCCTGTACGACGAGGCGCTGGACGCGCTAATTGACGGGCGCCACAGCGATGCTTATCGCGGCTTTGAGGAGGTTGAACGCCAGCACCCTTATTCGCCGTGGGCCACCAAGGCGCAACTGATGGCTGCCTACAGCTACTACGTCGCTAATAAATACGATGACTCCATTCTCGCGGCGACCAGGTTCATACAACTGCACCCCGGCCACCGCGACATTGCCTACGCATACTACATTCGGGCGATCTGCGACTATGAGCGCATAGCGGACGTCGGTCGCGACCAAGCCGTTACGCAAGGCGCCCTTGCGTCACTGCGGGATGTGAGTCTGCGATTCCCGCAAACCGAGTACGCCCGCGACGCCCGCCTCAAGATCGACCTCGCGCTCGATCACATAGCTGGTAAGGAAATGCATATCGGCCGCTACTACTTGACACGCGGCCACTACGGCGCGGCGATAAACCGCTTTCGCCGGGTCATCGAGGCTTATCAGACGACAACACACGTGCCCGAAGCGCTACACCGGCTGACCGAAGCCTATCTATCGCTTGGCGTCACCACCGAGGCCCAGGCGGCGGCCGCAGTGCTGGGCCACAACTTCCCTGGCAGTCAGTGGTATGCCGACAGCTATGCGCTCCTCACCGACACTGGCCTTGAACCGGCGCGGAACGAGGGCTCGTGGATCAGCCGGACGTTCGGTGCCGTCTTCTAGTGTCGGGGCAGCCGTGCTTGTCGGTCTGTCGATCCGCCAGATTGTCCTGGTGGATCGCCTCGATCTAGAGTTGAGCAATGGTCTTTGCGTGATCACCGGCGAGACCGGCGCGGGCAAGTCCATCTTGCTTGACGCGCTTGGGCTGGCGTTAGGTGAGCGGGCGGACCGTGGCCTTATCCGCCCTGGAGTCGAACGCGGCTGGGTCGCCGCGTCGTTCGCGCTTGGCGACAACCATCCGGTTCTGGCGTTCCTGGAGACGAAAGGCTTGCGATCAGAGGCGAGCCTGGTGCTGCGGCGCACCGGGGCGGCCGATGGGCGAAGCCGTGCTTTTGTTAACGACCAGCCGGTCAGCATCGGGTTGTTACGCCAACTGGGTAAGATGCTGGTCGAGATCCACGGACAGGCCGATCATTCCGACCTGATCGATCCCGCCAACCAGCGGACCATGCTGGATTCGTTCGGCGGGCTGGCCGCGGAGGTGACTGGGGTCGGGGAGTTCTTTGATGCCGCGCGCCGGGCGGAACATGAACTGACCCAAGCCAAGGAAGGTCTCGCGAGTGCTCAGGCGGACGAGGAATACCTGCGACACGCCCTGGGCGAACTCGAGGAACTCGCCCCCACGATCGGCGAGGAACAAGAGCTGGCGGCGACGCGAAGGGTTTTGATGGAGAGTGATCGTCTCCTCGAGGCGTTGGATAGTGCGCTGGCGGTACTGGTGGAGGACGGGGGTCCAGGGGCCCGTCTGGTGGCGGCCGAACGCGCCCTGAGCAGCGTGACAAGCGCCGCCGCCGGGCGTCTGGACGGAGCTATGGCGGCACTCTCACGGGCCTCGATTGAGACGGAGGAGGCGGCCACTGCGGTGGTCGCCGCAGTCGCTGATCTGCAGCCTGATCCCGAGCGGCTGGAACAGGTCGAAGAGCGACTGTTCGCGTTGCGAGCTCTGGCCCGCAAGCATCGCCTCGAGGTCGACGGTTTGCCGGAGCTACAGCGGAATTTGGCCCAACAGCTGGCGACGTTGGATGCTGGGACCGACTCGGTCGAGGCACGGGCCCAGGCGGTGGGCGCCGCGCGCAAAGAATACCGAGACGCGGCGCGGTCTTTGAGTGTGGCGCGACAGGCGACTGCCAGACGCCTCGATGCGGCCGTGACGGACGAACTTGAGCCGCTCAAACTCGGCCACGCCACGTTCGAGACCCGTCTCGAGGCGTTGGCCGAGACGCAATGGACCCGCGAGGGCATGGATCGGATTGTTTTCAACGTCACCACTATCCCCGGTGCGCCGCCAGGACCACTGGGTCGGGTCGCTTCTGGCGGTGAGCTGTCGCGATTGACGCTGGCGCTCAAGGTTGTGCTCTCGCGCGGGGCCGCGATTTCAACGCTGATTTTTGATGAGGTCGACCGAGACGTCGGGGGCGCCACCGCCGAATCTGTCGGGCAACACCTGGCGGCGCTGGCGACGCAAGGCCAGGTCATCGCCATAACGCATTCGGCGCAGGTAGCGGCGCGGGCGAACCACCACTGGCGGGTGACCAAACGAATCGGGATAGATGAGAGTGGTGCCGAAGCCGCAGAGACCACGATAGAGCTGCTCGACGCCGCCGGTCGGCGCGAAGAGATCGCGCGCATGTTGGCAGGCGCGCGCATCACACCAGCGGCGCGGGCGGCCGCCGATAGTTTGATCGGCGGGCACGGTTCGTGACCGCAGACGCGCCGGCGGCGGAGCTGACGCGAACAAGCGCGGCGGTGGAGCTGGCTAGACTTGCCGCCGAGATCGCTCATCACGATCGGCGTTACTATGTCGACAACGATCCCAGTATCGACGATGCGAAATACGACGCCCTGCGCCGCCGCAACACCGAGATAGAGGCGCGCTTCCCCCAACTCGTGCGCGCCGACAGCCCCTCCGCGAGGGTGGGAGCGCCCCCGGCCCAGGGTTTCGCCAGGGTGGCTCACCGACAGCCCATGCTATCGCTCGACAACGCCTTCGGACCTGACGATGCACGAGATTTCGTCGCTCGGGTCGTGCGGTTTCTCGGGCTCGACTTGGAGACGCCGATCGATCTGGTCGCGGAGCCCAAGATCGACGGCCTGTCGGCCGCACTGCGTTACGAGCGCGGCGTGTTCACCCTCGGTGCGACACGGGGTGACGGCTTCGCGGGCGAGGATGTGACGGTGAACTTGCGGACCGTTCGCGGTGTTCCGCTCAGACTGGACGGGGAGAACCTGCCCGCGGTACTGGAAGTGCGGGGTGAGGTCTATGTTCGCCACGAGGATTTCCGGGCCCTTAACCGCGCCCAAGAGGAGGCGGGCCGCGCACCCTATGCCAACCCGCGCAATGCCGCCGCCGGCAGCTTGCGACAGCTCGATTCGACCATCACTGCCGGCCGCCGGCTGAATTTCCTCGCCTATGGCTGGGGTGAGGCGAGCGCCCTACTGGCGGATTCCCATTGGGAGATGCTCGCGGCGCTGCGCGGCTGGGGATTCGTCACCAACCCACTGGCGCGGCTGTGCGTTACCCTGGACGATGCCCTCGCCGTCTTTGACGAGATCGAGGCTGAGCGTACCAGCTTGCCCTACGACGTCGACGGCGTCGTTTACAAGGTTAACCGATTGGACTGGCAGGATCGGCTCGGCACGGTGAGCCGCTCGCCGCGCTGGGCGATTGCGCACAAGTTTCCTGCTGAACGAGCACGCACGGTGCTGCAACGAATCACCATTCAGGTCGGGCGCACCGGGACGTTGACGCCGGTGGCGGAGCTCGCGCCGGTGACCGTGGGCGGCGTGGTCGTTCAGCGCGCGACCCTCCACAATGAAGACGAGCTAGCGCGGAAGGACGTTCGCGAGGGCGATACCGTTGTCGTCCAACGAGCGGGCGACGTGATTCCGCAGATTGTCTCCGCCATCGCTGAGAAGCGGCCGGCGACGGCGAAGCCGTTCGTATTTCCTCGCAAGTGTCCCGAGTGCGGTAGCCACGCCGTGCGCGAGATCGACCCCAAGAGCGGCAAACTCGAGGCGGCGCGCCGCTGTACCGGTGGTCTGATTTGCCCCGCCCAGGCAGTCGAGCGATTGCGTCACTTCGTCTCGCGCGATGCTTTCGATATCGCGGGGCTCGGCGAGAAGCAGATCCTCGCGTTCTGGCGCGACGGTCTCATCATGCGGCCGGGCGACTTGTTTCGGTTGCAACAGAACGATGGCGAACCGCGCCTGGCCGAGCGCGAAGGTTGGGGCGAGAACTCGGTCGCCAGTCTGTTCGCGGGGATCGCCGCGCGCCGGTCCGTCTCCTTCGACCGGTTCCTCTATGCACTGGGTATCCGTCACGTCGGGCAAACCACCGCGAAGTTGTTGGCACGCAACTATGGCTCGCTTGAGACATTCCTCCGCGCGATGAACGAGGCGCGTGACGCGGATAGTGTGGCCTATGCCGAACTTTTGGCAATAAACGGAATCGGGGAGGTCGTCGCCTGCGCCCTCGTCGAGTTCTTCGCGGAGCCACACAACGACGAAGTTATCGCCGAACTTCGCGGCGTCCTGCTCCAGGTCACCGACTACGACGCGCCGACGATCGCGTCGCCGATCGCGAACAAGACGGTGGTTTTCACCGGCACGATGGCGGCGATGACTCGCGGCGAAGCCAAGGCCCGGGCCGAGGGATTGGGCGCCAAGGTCGCCGGCTCGGTGTCAGCCAAAACCGACTATGTCGTGGCCGGCGCGGACGCGGGCAGCAAGGCGCGCAAGGCCCAGGAACTCGGGCTAACCGTGCTGAGCGAGCCCGAGTGGCTCGAGCTGATCGGGAACTAACGGGATCTTATTGGCGGGTGATGGCCGCAGTCGCGTCGGCGAGCCAGGCTGTGGTTTCCGCGTCGAGTAGCGGGCTCAGCGTGTTGCGTACGTCCGCGTGATAATCGTTGAGCCAGGTGACTTCGTCATCCGTGAGGAGCGAGGGTTCGACTAGCGCTAGATCGATCGGTGCCTTGGTCAACGTTTCGAAGGCGAGGAACGTCTTCTCGGCACCTTCGACCGGCAGTGCCGTGGTCACGGCCACCAGGTTCTCGATACGGATACCGTACGCGCCTGATTTGTAGTAGCCGGGCTCGTTGGAAACGATCATGCCGGGCTTGAGCGCCACCCGGTTGGGAAGCTTCGAGATGCGCTGCGGCCCCTCATGTACGCTCAAGTAGCTGCCGACGCCGTGGCCGGTGCCATGATCGTAGTCGAGGCCGACTTGCCACAGGTGCATACGCGCGAGGGTGTCGAGCTGCGAGCCTGTCGTGCCCTCGGGGAATTGACATGTGCCGAGCGCTATATGGCCTTTGAGAACGCGAGTGAAGTGGTCGCTCTGTTCGGCTGTTGGCGACCCGATGGCAACGGTACGGGTTACGTCGGTGGTGCCGTCGAGGTACTGGCCCCCGGAGTCGACAAGGAACAGGTTACCCGGCACGAGTTGTCGGTTGGTGGCTGGGGTGGCCATGTAGTGCACGATGGCGCCGTTGGCGCCGGCGCCAGAGATGGTATCGAAGCTGAAGCCACGAAAGTGGTCATTCTCGGCGCGGAGGCCCGCGAGCTTGGCCGCAGCGGATAGTTCATCAAGGCCGCCGCCGGGAGCTTCGCGCGCCAGCCAGGCGAGGAAGCGGGTTAGCGCCGCGCCGTCGCGAATGTGGGCGTTGCGGATGCCTTTGAGCTCGACGGTATTCTTGCGGGCCTTCGCGATCGCGCACGGATCGGCCGCGCGAATGATGTTCGCGCCTGACGCCGAGAGGCGGTCAATAGTCCAGCTCGCGGCGGTCGCGGCATCGATCTGGACGCGCTTTCCAGCGGCGCCGAGCCGATTCAGTGCCACGGTAAGTTCGGCAGGCGCATGCACCGCCACCTCGTTGCCGAGATGGCTGGCGAGGTCGGGCACCAGCTTACGCTGATCGATGAACAGGTCGACTGTGCCGTCGGCCAGCAGAATCGCGAACGACAGCGGCAGCGGTGTGTTGGGGACGTCGGCGCCGCGAATGTTAAGGAGCCAGGCAATCGAATCCGGCATCGTCAGAACGGTGGCGTCGGCATTGTTCGCTGTCAGTTCGGCGCCCATGCGGGTGCGTTTGTCGGTGGCGCTCTCGCCGGCAAACAACTGGTCATGTGCGACGACGGGCCCAAGTGGCGGGGGCGGTTGGTCTGACCACACGGCGTCGATCGGGTTGTCCTCACAGGCGACGAGGCTGCCGCCCGCCTTATCGCAGGCAGCGCGGTAGCGCTGGATCTCGCCTTCGGTGTGGAGCCAGGGATCGTAGCCGAGGCGCTCTCTTGTCCTCAGATGGGCGGTGATCCAATCCTGCGGCGGCGACTCCGTGATGTGGTGGGGCGTCAGCGCGTCGGTGTCGACCTGATCTCGGACCTGCAGCGTATAGCGGCCATCGACGAAGATAGCGGCCTGCTCGGATAGTATGACCGCAAGCCCAGCCGAGCCGGTGAATCCCGTGAGCCAGGCTAGGCGCTGGGATCGCGCGGCAACGTACTCGCCTTGATGCTCGTCACTCCTTGGCACGATGAATCCGGCGAGGTCGCGCTGCGCCAGTTCGGTGCGCAAGGCCGCGGCTCGGGTGGCAGTGAGGGCTGGCTCGGGTCTTAAAGTCGCGATGCGCGCCGCCTGCCCGTCGATCAACGTCCGCAACTCACCCGCCAGCTCAGCATCGGCGTCGGGCGCAAGCAGGTCGAGCCAGCGAACGCCCTCGACGTCGGCGGGTAGCGCGGCGGCGGCAAGGCCAGCAGCGATATCCGTGACCTCATGCAGCGAGCGGGTTAGCCCGGCTGCTGCCAATCTTGTAGCTAAGGTTTTGCCGTTCCGGCCCCCAGCGTCGTTATTCTTTGTCATGAGTTCATCCCGCCACAGGGATCAAGGCGCGGGGCGCTGCCATCGCGACCGCCGCTGATGGTCAATAAATTGTTCGTGAACGTATTGCACAACCGGTCCGGCGAACCAACACCGATAAGTACGAAGTTGGGGAAAACCGAGATCAGAAGAGGCAATGATGTCAACCTACGCCGCTAGCATCGAGGATGATCGTCCGGGTTGGATTGAGCAGGTGATGTGCTTTGCGGTAGTGCTGGTGCGCCTATGGGGCCACTTGCGGCATCGGGCGCTGGCGCGACGCGAGCTTGAGTCGTTGGATCGTTATATTCTTTCAGATATCGGATTGACCCGCGGCGCCGCGCTCGCCTTGGCCAACGGGCATTTGCCGGCGCGCGCCGTCCCCGTTGGCGACCAAGTGCCGTTTTGCTCGGCCGCCTGAGCGGAGAACTAACGTCTCCCACTCTCCGGCGGTGATGCGGCTATCCAGTCGAAGGCCAAGAGCAACGTAGCGCGCGATCGCGGTTCGGGCCTGCCGACGCAATAGGCCCGAGAGGATTACTCGGCCATCGTCGGTCAAGTGGCGAGCGACTGCTGGTGCCATGACGATGATCGGCCCCAACAACAAGTTCATGACGATCAGATCGTAGGGCCCGCCGCGTGAGACGGCAGATGCGCCGAAGCCGTCGACTTCCCGTATTCGAACCCATCCTCCCAGCTCGTTGCGAGCGACATTGCGCCGCGCGACATCGACCGCCATCGGATCGTTGTCGCCGGCGATGACGTGCGCCCGAAAGAGCTGTGCCATAGCCATTGCCAGTACGCCGGTGCCGGTGCCGATGTCGAGGGGGCGGCGGTAGGTTCGAGAGTGCGCCAGTCGCTCGATCGCCATGAGGCAGCCGCGTGTGCTTTCGTGACCACCAGTACCGAAGGCGGCGCCCGCATCGATGCACAGTGATGAGGGGCCGCCGATGGGCGGGTGATGCGAGCCCCGGATCTGAAATCGACCAACGCGAATAGGCGGAAGAAGATCAAGAGAACGTTCGACCCATCCCGCGGCGGGTAGCCAGGCGATGTCCGCTTGGGGCAATTCGATGCCGACGCGAACAGCCGCGACGTCGAGCAGGGCCCGTAGGTTGGCAGGGTTCGGCCGCTCAGCCATGATTGCGCTGACGAGGCGCCGTCGGTGCGCTGCCGGACCCACGGGGAAGACCGATAGCGCCAGAGATTGAGCCTCGATCGCTGCTTCGAACACCGGCACCGCCACTTCGGGAACCGTAAACTCAATGCGCCAAACGCCGGCGCCGATCTTGGCGGCGTGGGGCCGATCAGGTGAGTTCAACGAAAGAGTCGATCACCCGCTTGGACCCGGCCTTTTCAAAGTCGATCTGTAAGCGGTTGCCGTCAACAGCGGCGATATGTCCGTAGCCGAATTTTTGGTGGAAGACTCGCATGCCCGCTTTGAACTCGCCGGAGGGCTCGTCCGTGAACTCCTGCCCGCGGTGACGATCTTCATGCACGAGTCCGGCCGGTGTGACAGGGCGATAGCGGCTGGCACGGCGACCCATCGCCGGACGCTCGACCGTTTGTTCCTCAGGTCCGCGCACGCTTCGACCGTAGAGACCAAGCTCGGAGACGTGGTTGATATGCTCGGCCGGCAGCTCGTCGACAAAGCGCGAGGGGACGCTCGATTGCCAAGAGTTGTAGATTCGCCGACTCGCGGCGTAAGACACATAAATCCGTTTGCGCGCGCGGGTGAGCCCGACGTGCGCAAGGCGGCGCTCTTCCTCCAGCCCGGCTGTGCCGCTCTGATCGAGCGCGCGTTGGTGCGGGAAAAGCCCTTCCTCCCACCCCGGCAGGAAGACGGCGTCGAACTCAAGCCCCTTGGCGCCATGGAGCGTGACCAGATTCACGGCATCCCCGCTGGCGTTGGCTTCGTTGTCCATGACCAGACTGACGTGGTCGTAAAAGGCGGTCAGGGTCTCGAATTCCTCGGTCGCTGCGACCAGCTCCTTGAGGTTGTCGAGCCTGCCCGGCGCGTCGACCGTTCCGGCTCTCTGCCATTTCTCGGTGTAGCCCGACTCATCGAGCACGATTTCGACCAGGCGCGGAAGCGCGGTGTTGTCTACCATGCCGCGCCAACGGGCGAACGAGTCGAGAAGGCCGCGCAGCGCTCGGCACGCTTGAGGGCGAATCTCATCGGTTTCGGTGAGCGACCATGCCGCATCGTAGAGCGAGCGCCCTTCGGCGCGCCCAAGCCGATGGAGTAACCGCATCGTCGCGTCGCCGATGCCGCGCTTTGGCACATTGGCGATACGCTCAAAGGCGAGATCATCGTCGGGCTGACGAACGACCCGCAGGTAGGCAATGGCGTCGCGGATCTCCTGCCGCTCGTAAAAGCCCACACCGCCAATGATGCGGTAGGGAATGTCGAAGGTGAGAAAACGATCCTCGAATTCGCGGGTCTGGAAGCTGGCACGGACCAAGATGGCTATCTCGTTGAGAGCCTGGCCGCGACGCTGCAAGGCCTCGATCTCCTCGCCGACAACACGCGCCTCTTCGTCGGCATCCCAAAGGCCGCGCACGGATATCTTCTCGCCCTCATCGCCGTCGGTCCACAGGGTCTTGCCGAGCCGCCCCTCGTTGTGCGCGATCAGGTCGGACGCGCAGGCCAGGATGTGTGGCGTCGAGCGGTAGTTGCGCTCGAGCCGGATGACGCGGGCGCCGGGAAAGTCGTGCTCGAAGCGTAGGATGTTGCCGACCTCGGCGCCACGCCAGCCGTAGATCGACTGGTCGTCGTCGCCGACACAGCAGAGGTTTCGGCGTTCCTGCGCGAGGAGCCGAAGCCACAGGTACTGGGCGACGTTGGTATCTTGGTACTCATCGACCAGGATGTACTTGAAGCGCCGCTGATACTCTGCGAGCAGGTCGGGAGTGGCGGTGAATAGCGTCAGGCAGTGGAGGAGCAGGTCGCCGAAGTCGACCGCGTTAAGCGCCCGCAACCGTGCCTGGTAGGCCTCGTACAGCTCCAGGGATTTGCCCATCGCGAACTCACCCGCATCGCCGGGTTTGACCTGCTCCGGCCGTAGCCCCTTGTCCTTCCACCGGTCGATGATGCCGGCCAAAGCGCGCGACGGCCAGCGCTTCTCGTCGATATTGGCCGTCTGCAGAAGTTGCTTGAGAAGCCGCAGTTGATCGTCGGTGCCAAGGATCGTGAAGCTAGACTTGAGGCCAACCAGCTCGGCATGGCGGCGGAGAATGCGAACGCCATTAGCGTGGAAGGTGCCGAGCCACATGCCTTCGATACTGCCCCCGACCAACGCGGCGACCCGGTCTTGCATTTGGCGTGAGGCTTTGTTGGTAAAGGTGACGGCGAGGATCTGGCTCGGCCATGCCAGTTGGCGGTGGAGGATGTGGGCTATCCGCGTCGTCAAGACCCGAGTCTTGCCTGTCCCCGCGCCGGCCAGCACCAGGAGCGGTCCTTCGATCGTCTCCACGGCCTCGCGTTGCACCTCGTTCAGGTGCTCAAGGTAGGGCCGCGCTGGCGCTTCGCCATGACCCGACGAACCGGACGTGGACGGCGCGTAGTCGGCAATGTCGAAGGGGTCGGACGCGGTCACAATACCATCATACCACGTGCCGCCACGGCTGCGGTTTAGCCCCATCGTGGAGGGCGCTTGCCACACCATCAACGGGCGGTTGTAGGCAAGGAGGACATCCTTGTGTCGGAGCAAGCCTGCCACACGGCGCGACTCTTCGCCGCGCACCACGGGTAAGCATTCCACCATGCTCGCGTTCAGATGATCGAGGGCGGTTTCGAGGTTGTCGCCGGGCGTTACGATTGGTACGTCGCGCGCGATCTCGCCCGCTGGCGTCTCATCGTCGGTGTGGTCATCGAAGACGATCGCCCTGAGACATGTGCTAGCGCACCGACGCGTGGCCTGAGCGGCGAGGGCGGTGCCCCACCTCGCGGAAAACGCGAAGGGGGGGGGAGTCCATGGCGCGTTAGCTGGCGGGTCTGGCGGTGCCTATCAAGCCGCGCTTCAGTTGCACCGCCCTATCGAGCCCTCGGCGCACACCGTCTGGCCGTCGCTCCAGGTCGCGCCGGATAGGTCGGCATTGAGCAGATCCGCACCGGTCATTCGCGCCTCGGTCAGATCGGCACCACGCAGGATGGCGCGGAACAGGCGGGCGCGACGCAGGTCTGCCCCCCGGAACGAAGCCCCCGCCAGATTGGCCTTGGTGAAGTCGGCCTCGTTTAGCCGGGCCTTGTCGAAGCGCGCGCCGGCAAGGTTCGCTGTGATAAATTTGGCGCGGCGGCCGTCGATCTCGGTGAAATTGCTTCCGGAGAGGTCGGTGCGGTTGAATCGTGCGTCACGCAGCCGGCCATTCGAGATATCAGAACCGGCGAGGTTTGTTTCGTCAAAATAGCATCGCGACCAGTCGACGCCCGGTCGGGCAGGGTCCGTGCAGGCGGCTTCAGCGTCGGTAACCCCGAGCTCCAGGACCGAGGTCAGCACGAGTAAACCCGCGAGCAGGGCGCGAGGCATCACCGATCAGTCCGTGGCACGGCGAATACCGATGGTGCGACCGGCAAGTTTCGGAGTCGGCAGCGCGCTATGCGCCGCCTTCAATGCGCCCAGCGTGGCGAGAACGTCGGCAGGGAACGGGGCCGAGCGGCGACTCTCCATATCGACGTGGATGGTAAGGAACTCCAACGCTGCGGCGTGGTAACCCTTGTCGCGGTGGAACATGTCGCAGTACCAGTGGATGCGCTTGGTATCGAACTCCAGCAACTGACCGGCGAACCGGAGAGGGTCGCCGCGCTGTACTTCCTGTAGGTAGTTGATGTGGCTCTCCAGTGTGAAGGTGGAACATCGGTGGGCGGCCATGTATGCTTGGCCGAGCCCGATGCGGTCATAAAGCCTGTCTGTCGCGTAATCGAACGCCAGCACATAATAGGCGACGTTCATGTGGCCGTTGTAGTCGATCCACTCTGCGCGGACATGATCGTCGCCCAGATCGAGCGGCGCCGCGAAGTCGTCCGGTGTGCTCACGCCTCGTCCTCGTAGAGCCCATGGGCGCGGTGCCAGCCCTCGATGCTGTCGGCGCCGTAGCCAGCGAAGGTCTTGTTCTTGCGGCCGGGTCGCGGGCGCGGAACCCACCCCGCCGCGGAATCGAGCATGATGTGCACGCTCTCCGGCGCCGGCGGCAGCTCAGAATCGATGGCCGACGCGAAGGGATGGATAAGTTCGGGCCAGTGCGGGTCCCACAGCCAAAGCGCGCTGCCGCAGCGGCCGCAAAAGTGGCGCTGAGCTTCGCTCAATTTTCCGTCGATGGTTGCCTGGTAGACGCGCGCATGGCGCCGGCCTCGTACCGTCAACGTCTCGTTGTTACCCATGAGATTGACGGCGTAGCCACCGCCGCCTGCGGTCTTACGACAGATCGAACAGTAGCAGAGCATGAAGGGGTATGGGGTGCAGGATAGGACCGAGAATCGGACAGCCCCGCAATGGCAGGACCCCTGAAGCTGCATAGGCCGAGATTCCTTACGTATCTTGGGTGCCCTTGTATACGATGTCCGCGCCGACTTTCCTACCGGCGCTAGCCGAAACCGAGGCGTGTGATGAGTGACGCAGCCATCGCTATCGATGCAGTGACGACCGAGCTTCGAGCGCTCCTGGGCGACCGTCTGTCGACCGTGGCGGCTGTGCGGGCACAACACGGCAGAGACGAGTCGTTTCACGCGCCCCATGATCCCGACGCCGTCGCCTTCGCAAGGTCGACGGCGGAGGTGGTAGAGATCGTCAAGATTTGCGCGCGGCACGGGACGCCGGTGATTCCCTTTGGCACCGGCACTTCGCTCGAGGGCCACGTCGCGGCGCTAGAGGGCGGGGTGTGCCTTGACGTCAGCGGCATGAACGAGATCCTTGCCGTCAACGCGGAGGATCTCGATGTCATCGTTCAGGCGGGCGTGACGCGCAAGCAGCTCAACCAATATCTGCGTGACACCGGATTGTTCTTTCCAATCGATCCGGGGGCCGACGCCTCGCTCGGCGGCATGGCGGCGACGCGGGCCTCAGGCACCAACGCGGTGCGCTACGGCACGATGCGCGATAACGTGCTCGGATTGACCGTAGTATTGCCTGACGGGCGGACCATTCGCACGGCGCGTCGGGCCCGCAAGTCGTCGGCCGGCTACGACCTGACGCGTCTGTTCGTGGGCTCGGAGGGGACGCTCGGGGTCATCACGGAGGCGACGCTGCGAGTTTACGGGATTCCTGAGGCGATCACCGCTGCCGTGTGCTCGTTTGCGACCCTGGACGCGGCGGTCGATACTGTGATTCTGACCATTCAGTCGGGCGTTCCGGTTGCCCGCATCGAGCTGCTCGACGACGTGATGATGGATGCCACTAACCGATTCTCGAATTTCAACTTTGCCGTGGCGCCAACCCTATTTCTCGAATTCCACGGGACCGAGGCAGGCGCAAACGAGCAGGCGGAAATGGTCCAGGCGATCGCCTGCGATCACGGCGGCGACGATTTCCGTTGGGCCCATCGGCCCGAAGATCGCAATAAGCTGTGGCAGGCTCGCCATGACGCCGCCTATGCCGCCAAGGCGTTACGCCCGGGTTGCCATATGTGGCCGACCGACGTATGCGTGCCGATCTCGCGGCTAGCCGAGTGCATCGCCGAGACCAAGGCGGACATCGATGCCTCTTACCTGCTCGCGCCGATCGTCGGCCACGTCGGTGACGGCAACTTTCACCTCACGTTCCTGGTCGATATCGACCAGCCCGACGAGATCGCCGAGGCCAACCGCATCAACGAGCGGCTGGTCACCCGGGCGCTGGCAATGGATGGCACCTGCACGGGCGAGCACGGGGTGGGCTATGGCAAGATTGACTTCCTCGCCGCCGAGCACGGCGAGGGCATCAGCGTCATGCGGGCGCTAAAAATCGCCATTGACCCCCAGAACATTATGAATCCTGGCAAGATCTTGCGCATCTAGCCAACGCCGCGCGGGCGT
>Ga0315339_1002222_pt1 | contig 15099 bp, 16 predicted proteins | sample ASW17metaG_FD_204514 | JGI IMG/M metagenome (GOLD analysis project Ga0315339, IMG submission 204514) | Ammonia-oxidizing marine archaeal communities from Pacific Ocean, United States - ASW #17 | ecosystem: Environmental > Aquatic > Marine > Oceanic | place: USA: California | collected 2016-12-05
TCTGTGGATTCATTGGAGTATGTATCGGATATTTTACTGGTCATCAAGAAATTTGTATAATGATTGGTGTGGGAATTGGTATACTAATAAGAATTGTACAAAGTAAATCTAAATGAAACGCCTCTGGGTCATATTATTTGTTTTTACCCTCTTTGCTCAAGAAACTGAAAAAGAAGATTCATTTATTCAGAAGATGGAAGAAAAAGCACCGATTCCCCATCCAAACGAAGCACCGGATCAATGGCTATTAGCCCATATAGATGTAGAAACCACGGGCTTACTTCCGGGCCATCATGAGATGATTGATGTAGGTATCGTTATGACCACTTTAGAAGGGGACATTTTAGACAGTTTATTTCTGCGTATCCAGCCTGCCAACCCGGAACGGTTATCGCCGGGAGCCAAAGCAGTGAATGCCTTTGATGCTGATCATTGGCAGAAGATGGGGGCGCTTCAACAATCGATAGCGGTGGATCGTATTATTGCATTTCACAAACGAACTGCCGGGGAAAAACACGTTCTCATGGTGGCGTATAACTCTCATTTCGATGCGGCGTTCATGGATCATCTATTCCGATCGACTAATAAAACATGGCGGGATTTGTATTATTATTTTATTCTGGATATTCCATCTATGGCCTGGGGCTTGGGCATCCAAGAGTTAACCTCCAATTGGATTCGGGATCGTTATCAGGTGGCCGATGAACCCCATATTGCCGAAGAGCATACGGGCATCACTGGTGCCATGGTGAATGTGCGTATTTACAAGGCACTTCTACAGTATCGTCAGGATATCATGTCAAACGTTCCCAGCAAAAAATAATCAAGACTTGCAGGTAATGCTATGACATCCAATTCAGGGAAAGATAAGCTTTGTCCCTTTTGCCAATCGCTGGAAGTGGTTGCAGAACATAATTCTGTTTTCGCAATCAAGGATAATTATCCGGTGACGAAAGGTCATCATTTAATTATTCCATTCAGACATACAGAAAATTATTTTTCCATGACGGACAAGGAAAGGGAAGATGCAACAGCATTGCTCAAAGCGTTAAAATCCAAGTTAGAAGAAGGGGATCCGACCATAATCGGTTTTAATATTGGCATGAATAGTGGAGAAACAGCAGGGCAAACGGTCATGCATTCCCATATTCATCTTATTCCCAGAAGAAAAGGGGATACACCGAATCCAAGAGGTGGTGTTAGGGGTGTAATCCCTAATAAAATGGATTACTAAATTGAAACGCCTATGGGTCATATAAAGGATAAGAAAATGAATAAAATTGCTATTATACTTTTGTTGATTGTAAGTGCTAATGCCCAATCTACCAAGATCAAACGCTCTGTTTCATCCACTACGAGCGTTAAGGCTGTAAGCAACGCATATAAATTAAGTGGAACTGTTGGGCAGAATGCGATTGGTCTATCTACTAAAGACCAGTTCAAAATTTCTTCAGGATACTGGGGTTGGATAGCACGCTGGGCAGTGCTGGGGACTGATGATGAGAATATCGTTCCCAGTGAGTTTAAAATAAAACCGGCCTATCCTAACCCGTTTAATCCATCTGCAAAAATTGATATGGAAATTCCTGATGCAGGAGTTGTCCAGATCACGATCTATGATCTCTTAGGTCGAATCGTCTTGGATCATAAAAAAGAATATCCTTCCGCCGGGCACTATCAATTTGTATGGAATCCTCGTACGGCTACAGGACAGTCACTTGCTACTGGCACTTATATCGTGACCGTCATGCATCAAAATAAAATTAATACACAAAAAATCACTTTTCTTAAATAGGAGTTCATCATGAAAAAGCTAATTATTCTATTAACCTTAAATGTTCTTTTTGCACAAGTACCTCACAAGATGAGTTTTCAGGCTTATCTTACCGATGCCAATAATATGCCGGTTGCGCCAGGCAGTTATGAGATGATATTTCGGATCTATGATGCCTTAACCGAAGGCAGTAAGGTATGGGAAGAAAGCCAAACCGTCACAGTTGATGGGAGTTTGGTCAGTGTTATGCTTGGTAATACGGTGCCCTTAGTTGCCTTAAGTAGTGCGGGGTATTTAGAGATCCAATTGAAGGATGAAGTCTTAAGTCCAAGGCAGGAGTTGGGTGGAACTATGTTCGCGATTAGGGCAGTAAATGCTGATAAAGCGATGATGGCTGATACGGCAAAGGTTGCTGTTGGATATGCTAAGCTAGATACGTTAGCAGTGTATGCAAAAACCGGCGATATCATTGCAAATACAGATGATCAGACATTATTATTAAGTGGTGATACTTTATACATTAGCGATGGTAATAACGTTGTCCTTTCTTCATATAAAGATACAGATGACCAGACTTTAAGTATCAGCGGTGATACTTTGTATATTAGTGAAGGAAATAACACGGTTCTCTCTCCGTATAAAGACAATACCGATACACAGGATCTCAGTTTTAATTCATCCACTAAAGTTCTCAGTCTTACTGATGGCGGCACTGTTGATTTAAGCGGCTTTAGCGCTACAAGTGGCGCTAGCTCACTTGATGGACTTACGGATGTATTAGTTGAGACTAATTCATTTTACATTGGGAATGATCCTTCATCAACTACGAGCACAGCTGAAAGAAATGTAGCAGTAGGTGTATCTGCCTTAGATGCCATTTCAACAGGTGATAATAATGTTGCCGTTGGGTATGATGCATTAACAGCAAACACATATGGCAGCAACAACACGGCGTTTGGAACTTCTGCGCTCGCTTCAACTACAACGGCCGACAACAACACAGCGTCTGGAGCTTCTGCGCTCTATTCCAACGGAAGGGGCGAAGCCAACACAGCGTCTGGAGCTTCTGCGCTCTATTCCAATACATATGGCGACTACAACACGGCGTCTGGAGCTTCTGCGCTCTATTACAACACAACGGGCAACTACAACACGGCGTCGGGTTATCAAGCGCTTCGTTCCAACACAGAAGGCGACGACAACACGGCGTCGGGAACTAATGCGCTCTATTCCAACACAACAGGCGACGACAACACGGCGTCGGGATCTTCTGCGCTTACTAAAAATACAACGGGGGGCAGCAACACGGCGTCGGGTCATGAAGCGCTCTATTCCAACACAGAAGGCGACGACAACACGGCGTCGGGATATTATGCGCTCTATTCCAACACAACAGGCGACGACAACACGGCTTCGGGAACTAATGCGCTCTATTACAACACAACGGGTGGCAACAACACGGCGTTAGGACCTTATGCGCTCCATTCTAACACGACGGCTAGCTTCAATACAGCTGTAGGATACATGGCACTTCAAGATGCAAATAGAACAGCTGATGTAAATGCTTACAACACTGCGATTGGATATAAAGCTGGAAATACGGGAACCATGGATATTACCACGGGTAATAAAAATGTGTTGATTGGCTCTTCTACCAGGGCATCAACATTCGTGGCAACCAATCAAATTGTTATTGGCCATGGTGCATTTGGAAGAGGAGATAACGAAGCTGTTATCGGCAATACTGATATTACAAGTCTCTATGCTGCATCAGATGGCGCAGCTGTATTATATGCTAACGGAACCATTCAAAGCTCTGATCGACGAGTAAAAAAATCCATCAATACCTTAGCCTACGGATTAAATTTTATCATGAAGCTTCGCCCGGTCTCTTACTACAAACTGCACCCCAGAAATTATCCGCAAGAGCTCAAGGATAAATTTTACCCCGATGGAAAGATCCGGCAAGTAGGGGCTGAAGATTACGATAAACTTCAAGTTGGGTTTATTGCCCAGGAAGTCAAAGCGGTCAATGATGAGATGCATGCTGAAAACAATATCGTGAGTATTGATGAAGATGGTTTTCATCGGTTGGATTATGAAAAGATTATAGTTCCTTTAGTCAAAGCAGTCCAAGAGCAACAAGCACAGATTGCAGAATTTGTCAAAGGAGCTAAAGCACAAGAAACGCAGATTACAGAATTACAAAACAAGATAAATGCCATAATGGAAATGCAAGCCAGCGCATCAGCTTCGAAGTCTTATGGTGAGGGCGATCAGTAATTAAATGAAACGCCTCTGGCTCAAATAAAGGAAAAGAAAATGAAGAAAGAGACTAAATCTTTAATGGGCTCGATAGTCTTGGGTTTTTTAATAGTACAGATTATTTACATAGCTTATAAACTTTTAACATAAAGAATAAATGAAACGCCTACTAACACTCACGCTATTTATTGGGTTTGCTTGGGGGCAAGAAGAAGATATTCAATATTGGTCTGAAAAGGGGTTAATAAAATTTATTCAAATAGAAACAACTGTATCTACCATTGAGTACCCCATTGTAACATCTATATTAGATTCCACTATTACTTTATTAAGAGGAGAAACCATTCCAATATCATCTTTAAATAGTATCACTACATATGGTAAAGTTAATCCAATATTGCCTCTTCTTGGATTTTTTCCATGCGGTATTACTGTAGGTAGTTGGGTGGGTTTTATGACAGCATTATTGTTATATAGTGACCCTTTTGGAAGTGGTACAATATTAATTATCACAACTTTAAGCGGTGGTGTTTATGGATATAAAAAAACCAAAGATTATTTTAGATATAAAAATAAAAAGTATGAACTCATTAAAAATTGGTCTATTGATAAAAAGAGAACTTTTATTAAATCCCACATAAAACAAGAATTTGGTTTTTAACGCCAACACTCACATTTTGGGACAATTTCTGTGTAATTTCCTGTATGAAACGCCTCTGGGTTAAATAGCATACTCACGGGGGCTTTTTTGTTTGTGCGATGATGGGTAGATTTGGGTACGTAAAGGTATATATGATTACTACTATTCTAAAATATCTTAAATATTATATCCCTGGGCTTACTGCCATTCTATTTATAGTAATGTTATTGATGGGTGAAAATTACCCAACTTATTTTTTTTGTGGGTTTTCATTATTTATTATAGTTGGGGATATTATTTTCCCCAGAGATAAAGAAATTGAAAATTTTTCTTATCCAAGGTTACTAAATTTCTCTATATATATAAATCTCCCTATTTTATTTATTTTAGTATTATTAGTTGTGTCAATCTTCAGTCAGAACTTATCTCAATGGTCTATAGAAGTGTTAGATTCATATTTTTATATTGATTTTATGCAAATAAAAAATTCTTTTAATATAATTGATAAAATTTCTTTAATAATCCAAACTGCTTTATCTATTGGGATACTTGGCACTGTTCCTGGACATGAATTAACTCATAGAAAGAAAAATAAGGTTGATATGTTTATTGGGAATTGGTTGCTTGCCTTTTCTTGGGATTGCACTTTTGCGATTGAACATGTTTATGGGCATCATAAAAATGTTGGTCTTCCTGAAGACCCGGCTACAGGAAAAAGAGGAGAAAATATTTATTTATTTATTGTAAAAGCTATTGCTAAAGAGCAGGTAGGTGGATGGGGAATCGAAATAAGTCGACTAAGAAGAAAAGGTCTTAACTCTATTAGTTTGCATAATAGAATGATTATTGGCTATATAAGAAGTTTAATCCTTACAATAATAGTCCTTATTATTGGCGGTGTAAGTGGAATGTTTTTCTTTTTATTACTTGCAATGTTATCAAAATCACTTTTAGAGGCAATAAATTATATTGAGCACTATGGCTTAGTTCGAGAGAGAGGAAAGCCTGTTCGAATGAGACACTCTTGGAATTCTAACCATTGTATAAGCAGTTTATATTTATATAATGTAACAAGACACTCTGATCATCATAGAGCAACTAATTTAAAATTTTGGGAACTTAGCGCATGTGATAAAAGCGCTCCAAATTTGCCTTATGGTTACTTAGGGATGTTATACCTTCTATTAATCACTCCTTTTTTGTTTAGAAGAATAATGGTAAAAAAATTAATAGATTGGGATTTGAATTATGCTAATGAACAAGAAAGAAAGCTAGCTAATGTTTTGACCCGAAAGATGGTATTGCTTAAATGAAATGCCTCTGGCTTATATTATTTTTACCTGCTGTTATCTTTTGTCAGGATACTGAACAAGAAGATTCAACAGTGGTTGTATTGAAATCGGGAGAAATAAAACAAGTTCAAAACTCCCGTGCATACATTGAATTAGTAAACCCATTACAAATGAATATTGAAGTCATTGATGAGGATAGCATTAAATATGATATATATGATATTGAAAGTATTAAAGATAAAACAGGCAAGACTGTATTAAGTAAGAGAACTATCTCTTTATTGAAGGTCGTTAAATCTACCTGTCAAGCTCTTGCGTCAATTGGATTGATTTGGGTAATTATCTATTAATTTGAAATATCTAACAGAGTAACATCATGAAAATAAAAATATTATTTATCACTTCACTTTTATTGATTATTGGGTGTTCTAAACCCGTAGAACATTCAACATTAATTAATAAAGATGGATTAATGTATACACCTGACTCTGATAAACCATATACAGGGAAAGTATTCACTAATTATTCTACTCGTGAAAAAGAATATCAAGGAACATATGAGAATGGTTTATTGATTCAGTATTCTTATTTTAATAAAGATGGTAGTGTAAAAGAACCTGTAAATGGAGAAAATCTTATTGAAAGAAGTGGATTAATGTATGAAGTAAATGGACAAAAACCATACACAGGTGATGTCTTTGAACTGTATGATAATGGGAATAGAAAACTTTCTGGAATACTAAAAGGTGGAAGATTGGTTAGCCGAATAGAGTGGAAGTATTACGAAAATGGAAAGAAGAGGAAAGAAGAAAAATACAAAGATGGGAAGGAATATGGATTATGGACTAGTTGGTATGAGAATGGAAAGAAAAAGTATGAAAGAGCTTACAAGGATGGGAAAGAACTTGACTCTTTTAATACTTGGGATAAGAATGGTAAAATAATGGTAAAGGATGGAGATGGATTAAATACTTGGTGGTATGGAAATGGACAGAAGAAAAGTGAAACGACTTTCAAGGATGGGAAAGTACTTTTTTCTATAGAGTGGAACGAAGATGGTTCGGTTAAGGAATGATTAAACGAAACGCCTCTTGGTCAAATAGCCTCCTGGTGGCACTTTTAGCCTGCTACTAAGAGTGAGATTATTAAAATAATTTAACAGGATTATGAAAACTCAAATTTTTAGAATATCATTATTGACTTTTATTCCTATCGGAGTTTTACTTGCTCAAGTTAATACTGAATCCATGCGTAAAGAAGATGCTGGAGAAGGTTTTGAGAATACTTTGGGCTTTGAATTTGGTTTTGAGAAATCTGATCAGGAAGTTATGGAGATTGCAGGTGAATATAGGATCGATTATTTCTCCTCTGGGGGTATACATTCCTTTTTAGTCCTTAATTATGAGAATGGATATGAAAAAGAATCATCTGAAAAAAACATCATTGTGAATAAAGGATTTGGGCATCTAAGAATCACTAAGAATATTTCATCAGACTTATATATTGAATTATTTTCACAATTTGGTTTTAATGATTTTCTATTGATGAAAGATCGAAAATTATATGGTTCAGGTTTAAGATATAAAGTTTTCAGTAATGATAAACTGAATGCATTTATTGGAGTTGGGGGAATGAAAGAAAAGGAGCAGTATAGTTTAGACACTGAAAATTTTAAATCGCTTTTCAGATCGACCAATTATTTTACATGGAATATAACTCTAAGTGAGAATGCAACATTAAATAGTACAGTTTATTATCAGTTGGATACTTCTAAGCCAAAAGATCATAGAATTTTATACGATGGTGATTTTAAATTTGAATTAAATGAAAAATTTACTTTTACATTAACGCTGAACTATAGATATGACAATGATCCCCATGGAACTTTAGGTGAAACTTATATTCAAGTAAGTAACGGAATTGAATTTAGTTTTTAATTTTTAAGAAGTATTTTCTGTAAAATCTTGGAACCAAGATGGTTCGGTTAAGAATTAACTCTCTCTCAACTCATTCCTAAAATTCCCAATCTCATCCATTATAAACCCCACCCTAAATAGGCTTTTTTATTTATAAAAGAGACACCCGCATTGCTGGGTAATTCTGTGTAATTTCCAGTATGAAACGCCTCTGGGCCATATTATTTGTACTGCCTCTCTTTGCTCAAGATATTAATAAACATAATATCTCAGCTGGGATGCTTGATGATAAAACAGGATTTAGTCTTATCGGCTATACCTATAATATTAGACAGACAGAAATGGATGAGTTTTTTATAGGTGGTGGAACTATGTTAATGGCATTTACAGGCTCTGCAGGATGGAAACATTATTATAAAAAATCGAAGCTTTCTTTTTATTCTGTATTGTCAGGACAAGGGGTTATGCATATGGGATTTTCTGGTTTTATGCCAACTGCTTCGTTTGCATTAGAATATAACTTAACAAGGAAAGCCCAAATAAAAATGGGGCTTTGGGGCATGGTTCTGCTGGGCGGTACTTCGGGTGAAGATGGTGGTGAAAGCGGTGTCTTGCCTTTTGTTGGTTTGAATTTTCGGTTCTAAATCTAAATGAAACTCCTCTGGGTCAAATAAAGGAGACTAAAATGAATCGATATACAATAGGTTTAATTACATTAATATTAACATCACCATTTGCATATGGTCAAGACTGGCCAGAGCTTGGTAGATATTCTGAAAATAATAAGAAATATGCTCAGTCCTCTGATTATGAAGATAGAGTTGTTTTTATGGGGAATTCAATTACTGAAGGATGGTCCACTATTCTACCAGAATTTTTTAAAGGGAAATCATATATCAATAGAGGAATTAGTGGTCAAACTACTCCTCAAATGTTAATTCGATTTCGACCAGATGTCATTGACCTTAATCCAAAAGTAGTTATAATTCTAGCCGGAATCAATGATATTGCAGAAAACACAGGCCCATCTACAATAAAAATGATTTCCGATAATATTATTTCAATGGCAGATTTGGCAAAAATTAATGGAATCAATGTAATCATTTCATCTATTCTACCAGCAAAGGGTTTTCCTTGGAATCCGGGCATCAACCCGCCACTTAAGATATCTGCAGTGAATAAAATAATAGAAAAATATGCTAAAGAAAATGGAATGGTATATCTTGATTATTATTCTTCAATGGTTGATAAAAATAATGCCTTAATAGAGAGCTATGGCTCTGATGGTGTACATCCAAACAAAAAAGGTTACAAAGTAATGTCAGTGCTCGCAGAAAAGGCGATTTTAAAAATACTAAATCAGAATTAAATTATATTTTTTGTCTATGTTTGATAATAAATAGCCTCATCAATCGTGGGACTTTTTGGTTATAAAAAAGATACCCACATTGTGGAATAATTTCTATTTAATTTCCAATATGAAACGCCTCTTGTTTATATTATTTCTATTTTTTATTTCTTGCTACCAAAATACAATGACTAATTCAGCGCAAGATTCTGCGATACCAATAATACAGCCCAGTGGTTCAGAACAATATCTTAACTTGGGATCAGAATATATTTTTGATCAAGATTCTTTATATACGTTTGAGTTAAAGATAACAGATGGTGCGTTAGCTAAGCTTGATAAGGATCCTGCAGCAGAAGAGTATGTCGCAGGAATGTTGATATTTAAAAATGATACTTTAAGTCCCGTCGGTATTCGATATAAGGGAAGTGTTGGAGCATTTGTAGGGTGCTTATCTGGGAAAGATGTTTTCAATCCATCTGGTAAGAAAACATGTACTAAATTATCGATGAAGATTAAAATTGATTGGCAGGGTAGAGATGGCAAATTTTATGGTCTAACAAAACTCCAATTTCATTCTCAGAACTTGGACTTTTCTCAGATGCACGAGAGGCTTGGATATTGGTTTTTCAGCAGTATGGAGATTTCTGCACCTCGATCTGTGCATGCAAGACTGATTATTAATGATAAATTTCATGGTTTATATGCGCTGACGGAACAAATTGATGAAAATTTTGCGCAGTTTCATTTTGATGAAGGTAATGGTAATCTATACAAGGAAGTATGGCCGATTACGGAAAAAGGCAAGCCTCAGAAAGATCAAACATTATATAAGGCGTTAAAGACCAATGAAGATAAAGATCCATCTTTAGATATTATGCAAAGCTTTGGTCAAAAGATATATAGATCAGAAAGATCTGAATTAAATAGCATTATTTCTAATTACATGGATCTTAATGAAATCTTATCTTATGTGGTTGTGGATAGAGCAATACGAAATGATGATGGTGTTTTTCATTGGTATGAGTTTGGGCAAGGACCCTCTAGTCATAATTATTATTGGTACGAAGAACCAATTAAACAAAAAATTCATCTCATACCCTGGGATTTGGACAACGCCTTTGATAATATAACTTCAGAAAACCCTGTGACTTTTATTCCGGATGCATGGGGAGAAATTTCAAATGATTGTCAATCTTTTCCTTATGGTGAGTGGGGATTTTGGCAGCGCTCAGCTAGCTGTGATAAAATTATAAAAGTATGGTCTAGTTATAAAGAGGAATACGAAGAATTGCAGAAAAAATTAAATAATTTATACTTAGATCAGGCTCCTGCATTAATTGATAAATGGTCACTTCAAATTAAAGATGCCACATTAGAAGCATCGTTCATGTACAAAGATGCGTTGTCAATCAATAAATGGGAGAGAAATATAGAACTTCTAAAAAGTCAGATTTTTCTAATGAAAATGAGACTATCTAAGTAAGACATTGAATTTGAAGAATTCAAAAATAGTTTGGAGAAATCTGGAAGCAAATAAATAAAACGCCTCTGGGTCAAATAAAGTAGGACAAAATGAAAAGATTTGTACTAATTGGATTATTATTGATTGTTTTTGCTTGTGAGGATAAGAAAGGTGACGATGAAAAACCGGAGGACACATACGCTTGTGAAATCAATTTAGAAGGTTATTGTATATTCACAGGAACACCACATCAAGAGGGACTAGAACCAGGTACGGACAACATTATAGATAGAGAAGGCAATTTGATTTTTGGAGTAGATGAAGCTGTAGCTGCCAATTTGGAAGGGACCATACTCCAAGCTCGGGGAACTCCAGCATTTGATGGGGACAAATTAATCCAGTCCTCTCAGGAAGGCATGAGTGAAGATGAAAAAGCATTTCATAAAGTAATGGCCATCATGTTTCCAATTCGTAATGCTTTGATGTATGATATTGCGTCAATAACTCAAGATGAATGGAATGAGCTCGTTAATGAACTTGCAATAAGGGAAATCAAAGAAACAACTTTCACAGATGGCCAGACTCCAAAGGATAATTATTATGGTAGGCAGGGAATTTTTGAGTTATGTAAAGACCCGAATGGTAAGGATATTCATCATGACGTAATGAAATTTCTTGAAGAATCTGGTTTGTATTTGTTGTGTCATCTTACCAGTGACGATTTTGCGCAGATGCTTGCGGATACTCATCCAGAAGGGCACAATCCCTGTGAATGAAACGCCTCTCGCTCAAATAGCCTCCTCACGGGATTTTTATCTAAAACCAAGTTATACAATAGCAGTCTTATTATTGATCTAAGCATATGAGTATGATAAGGAAGTGCTAATAGAATTTATTCTTCTTATATTTTATATATTAGCTAAACTAAGATAAGGTCACTAAACATGTTAAATAAATATTCTTTGAAAAATATTTTATTACTAATTATTTCTTTCTCCATGTCTTATTTAATGGCTCAGGAAAAAATTGTACTTTTTAATGTTAATGTAATTGATGGACTTAACTCAACTGTACAAAAAGATATGATGGTATTTATCTCAAATGGAAAGATTGAGTCAATAAAGAAGATTGGATCAAAACCCAAAAGATATAAAGAAATTGATTTAAATGGAATGTATATACTTCCTGGTTTTATTGATGCACATACTCATATTAGTTCATTGGATGCTGCTAAGCGTGCTTTAGAATCAGGAGTAACTACCGCTCGAAGTGCAAGTACATCTAGTTTCCAGGATGTGTCCATACGTGAAATGGTTAAGGCTAGAAAATTAGTTGGGCCTGATATGATTGCTGCAGGTATTTTTGTAACACCAAATCTTGGAGAAACAATTTTAGCAGATATACGCCTTGCTAATCTTGTAAACGGTGTTAATAAGGAAAATGAATTAAGAAAGCTTGTTCAAATCAATGCAGATAGAGGTGTTGATTTTATTAAAACAAGGGGTACTGAGCGTGCTGGCCTACCATATACAGATCCAAGGAAACAAACTTATACTGAAAAGCAATTAAGTATTATTGTCAATGAAGCAAGTAAGTATAATATCCCAGTTATGGCTCATGCGCATGGAGATGAAGGAGGTTACGCTGCAGTTAAGGCAGGCGTAAGGAGTATTGAACACGGTACTTATTTATCAAAAAGAACTTTATCTCTTATGAAAGAGAAGGGCACATATTTAGTTCCAACATTTACTACTGTAGTTGACTTGACTGAGCCGGGTGGAGATTATGATAATCCTGTACTTTTTATTCGGGGACAACACATGCTGCCAGCTTTAGAAACTACCGTTAAAACAGCTTATAAAATGGGAGTTAAGATTGCAACAGGTGCAGACACTCGATATGGACCAAATAGTACAACTCGAATTGGAATGGAAATAACAAACTTTGTAGATCTTGGAATGAAACCTATAGATGCAATTAGATCAGCAACAATTATAGGTGCAGAATTATTAATGATTGCTGATAAAACTGGAACTATTGAAGTAGGAAAAGAAGCAGACCTAATTGTTGTAACCAAAAATCCTTTAAAAAATATTCGTACAATTCAAGATGTTGTTTTTGTTATGAGTAATGGTGAGATAGCTTTAAAAAGAATACCTTTCAATAAGAAGTAAGTCAGTCAAATCATCCATATCACCAACAAGAAATTCAACTGATACAAAGATTTTACAAAAAGAGTTTTGGACTGAACTAAAAGATCACCTTACAGAAAATAATACATTTTTAAGTGTGAGAACTCCACGACCACAACACTGGTATTCAGTTAGGTGGAACTTCTGATGAATCAGGCGGTGATATTGGAGGAATGCCTTTTATCGGCTTGCGTAGGAAATTTTAGTAAAATGAAACGCTTTTGATTCAAATAGCTTACTCAGGGGGGCTTTTTTGTTTATGTAATATTGGGTAGATTTGGTTGAAAATATTGGATAATATTATGAAAAGTAAAAATGAACCTTGTTGTGAAATTGATTGTAAATGCTGTAATGGTAAGTGTTCCTGTAACGGATGTATAAAGGGCAAGCCCTGCAACTGCGGTTGTGAATGTACCTGTTGTAAAAAAGTATGCTGCTGCTCTAAATAATATGTCCGCATCAAGCCCCGTCAGTAGTAGCGCTTTTGGGCATCACCGGTTCGTTGATCATTGAAAATAGACGAAATAAACCGGAGACCCAAAACCAGATCAATAGTTCCTCGGTTATACAGAGAAAAAACCACCTGCTACGGGAGTGCGTCCCCAAATATTATTTAATTCAAATCAGGAGTTCATCATGAAGAAAAGTGGTTCATTGATCTTTTTTCTTATATCATTAATATTAGTTATCCCTATGTCAACACCAGTAAATGCTCAATTCAAGAAATTTGGGAAAAAGCTCAAAAAAGCAGCAGAAAAGGAAGTCAAGAAAGCTGTTGAAAAAGAGGTAAAACCTCTTAGCTTGGATTATAAAATATCCAAAGTACGATATAATCCATTGAAATCACTCAATAAGGTTTCACTTGATATTGACTTTTATGGAAATAATCCCAACAAGTTTGGTCTCTCTCTCCACCGGATTGAGTTCGATCTTTTCATTGATGGAAAACATGCTTCAAAATTCTATAATGACAAAAAGATCAAGATACCTAAAGAAGGTGATTATGATTTTGAAGAAACGGCGGATTTAAAATTAAGCGTTATGGGGAAAGCAGTGTTTAATGCTATTATAAAGAAAAAGGCCAAGTACCGCGTGGATGGGACTTATTTCCTGGATACAAAATTTGGCACCATCCCCATCAAAGCCAAATTGACTGAAAAAGAAATATAAATTTGGTTTGGGAATAGTTTTTAAGGAAACAATAATAGATGCCACCATTACGATATTCAATGTGCTTGTACAGAAAGTAAGAACATTCAATATGAAACGATACACTAGCGACAAATAGCTTCCTCACGGGGGCTTTTTTGTTTATAATAGATACACCCGCATTGGTGGGTAATTATTGTGTAATTTCCAGTAGAATATTTTTAATCAGGGAGTCATTATGAAAAGAAACTTAATCATACTATTTACTATTGCTCTTTCGTCTCTTGTTTTCGCACTGGAAGCAGGTGAAAAAGAATTGACCGTTAAATGCGTTGTATCGGGAGAAAAGGTCGACAAGGATGAGGTCACAAAGTACAAAAACGGGAAGGTGTATTTTTGTTGTGCCGGATGTAAATCAGATTTTGAAGAAGACGCCTCAAAATTCACCACCGCTGCAAATTACCAATTGGTGGCCACTGGGCAGTACGTGCAGGAATCTTGTCCCTTAACTGCGCGAAATAACAAAGCGGATAAGCAGGTGGATGTAGATGGCTTGGCGGTAACATTCTGTTGTAATAACTGTCTGAAAAAAGCCAAAAAATCAACGGATAAATTATCGATGCTATTTTCAGATGCGACTTTCGATAAAAGTTTTGGACAACCAAAACCGGAGGTCAAAAAGGAAAAGGGTAAAAAGAAATAACCTTTTACGCCTGAAAGATTTGTTAATAAATCAGCCTCACCAAGTGTGGGGCTTTTTTGTTTATAAAAGAGACACCCACATTGGTGAATAATTCTGTGTAAGTTTCTATGAGAAATGCCTCTATCTCAATTAGCCTCCTGATGGGGGCTTTTGTTTTATCAGAAGTATTCAGACTTATACCTAACATATACTAAAAGGGGATACAGATATGTTTACCGTGTTGTTATGTGTATATATTGAACTATGAAGTATTAATAGTTTATATTGATTAATAGATTTATGCCAAAATTTACACTACGAATTAATAAAAAAACTCACCGCATTAATATAGATGCGGATACACCATTATTGTGGG
>Ga0315339_1002225_pt1 | contig 15074 bp, 4 predicted proteins | sample ASW17metaG_FD_204514 | JGI IMG/M metagenome (GOLD analysis project Ga0315339, IMG submission 204514) | Ammonia-oxidizing marine archaeal communities from Pacific Ocean, United States - ASW #17 | ecosystem: Environmental > Aquatic > Marine > Oceanic | place: USA: California | collected 2016-12-05
GATCGTAGCCTGACGCGGCCGGCTGTCGCCTGGGCTGGTCAATAACGCCACGGCCAGCCCATCGAGGGTAATCGTCGCGGCGGTGATTTGCCCCACTGTGGTCGCAAAGACCACCACGGTGCTGTCGCGAACGGGTTTGTTGCCCTGCTTGACCGTAGCCCAGATTTCCGCCTGGGCAGTACTGTCTTCAACCGATACCCGATCGGGAAAGGCCGACAGTTCCAATGTCAGAGTGCTCTGTGACGAGTTATTTGGCGCGACCGAAAAAGCGCAACTGCCTACCCATAGTGCAATAATGACCATCGCCACGCAGCGTTGGCCCCATAGTGCAAATAGTCTCATGGTAGAAAGTCCGGTGGCAGAAAGTCCGTTGGCACCCAAGAGAATTGCCCCGCCATCGCCGCCAGCATATTCCCCACCAAGTCATCGAGCGCTTGTTCCTGCACCCCGTCCAACTCTACCGCCGAGGCACTGGAAGTTATATCGCGCCTGTCTCCTGAGAGCAGACGCACTCCCTTACGCACTTTACCCATCCCCCTCACCTCCTGATTATGCGCCTTCATTCCGGTCTTAGTACTGTCGAATTCCAATACCCGGAAACGCAGGCCGACTTCCACTTGGGCCTCGGGTAATTTAACGAGATATGGCACATTCAATCCCGCAAAACGGTCGACATTGAACTTAGACACCGCACCGGTGACGACGATATCGACCCCCAGTTTCATCGCCAGCTCAAGAGCTTCGCGCGGCTTGAGAAAGCCTTTGTTCGGCACGTCGGCGTAGCGCATAATATCTACGACCTGCAAACTATCGTGCGGTTCGAGACGGGTTTTAATCTTATCGACAATACGCTGACCGGCGCCATATTCTTCAAAACCCTCAAAATTGACGATGGCCAGGCGCAAAACCTGTGAGGGCTCGTAGAGTCTTTTTGGCGGCAACACCTGCTCGTAGACTTCCTGCCGCCAAGCCAGCCGACGACGACCGGACATAAGACCGTGCATCCGCAGCCCAAAAGTAAATGACGCACCCGTCGGATGATCCAACAGGCCGAACTCTCTATTGAGCTCCAATTCAATCCCCCTAAAGAGGCTGATCCGCGTGCCGAATTTTAGAATGCCGGTCGCCCACGCCTTTTGGGTAAAAGCCACCCGAGACTGATACTCAACATTGAAACTCACCCAACGATTATGGCGGGCAAATTCTAACCCGACCCCATAGACCAATTGCGTAAGCACGTCGAGATTACCCGAGCGATATAGCCCTCCATTCAGATAGAGCGAAACTTGGTTGAAGTGGATATCCATCAACCCTTGAAATCCCACATCGAACGACTCACTGCTAAAAGCGCGAATCCCGCCGATCGAATCGAGCGCATGCTCGCCTTTATAACCGAGCGGCAAACCGAACAGCAACTGATAGCCGGTATAAAAATTAGACGGCAATTGCCCCGGCCGCGAGAGCTTGAACCCAAACACCGGGTCACCCGTTCCGTATTTGTTGAGGCCACCGGCCGAGTCGAGCAGGAAGGGCACCATGAAATTCAGCTCCAGGGCATCACCGATACCATATCCGATGCCATATCCGCCGGAATAAATGCTGCCCTCGCCGAATTCGGGCACCGTAATCGCATTGGACCGGTTCATAACGCGCAGGCGAAACCGCCCCTTGCCCAGCGGCTCGGCGCTGTGCACTAGATCCAAGCCCTGCCCCATCGGCGCGCTGATCGCACCATTAGTGGGCCGGCGTAGCAAGCTCAAATCCTGTGCCAATGCCTCCTGGTAGATGCCCAGCAGCGCAACAATTATCGCGACATAAACAATAAAGCGCTTCATCTTAGAATCCGCCGGTAGTTTCCTGTTGCAATTCGAGCGTTACTTTGCTCATCTCCTGTATCAGTTGGCCGGGGTCCTCGAAAGTAAAGGATCCCTCAAGCAAACGCATCTGGGCGGCGGCGTTGTGGGGGTCGGCCCGATCAATCGCACTGTAGCGGCCCAAGTGAAAATAGGCTTCGGCCAGCACCAGGCGGATGTGGCGTTCATCGAACTGGTCGTGCCCCAGCCCGCGATTACCCTCATCAATTCTGAAGCCTGAGTTGTAATCCGGGTCAGCCTCCATAGCCTGTATTGCAAACTGCACCGCATCATTATGAAGCCCGCTCGCCAAAGCCACGCCCGCCCAACCCGCCCACGCGTCGGGGTTGCTGCGATTCAAGCGCGTGGCCTGTTGGAAAGAATTCCAAGCGCTTTCCAAGTCCTGCAGGCGGAAAAAAGACCAGCCGATGCCATTGTGAGCTTCGGATTTTATTTCGTTGAGTATCGCTTCGGACCCCGTGAAGGTCTCGGCCTGTTCTAGGGTCTTGGCAAACAATTCGATCGCCGCCTGATAATCCCCCGTATTGTAGTCAACCCAGTCAATCGGTAGGCGGTCGCGGAGCTTTTTTTCCTGCTTCTGCATCTCCTGCGGTCCGATGCCACTGCCCCCGCCACAACCGGCAAAAGCGAAAGCCAGCACGACCACTTTCGCAATATTCACATATTGCTTCATCAATACACCTCTTACTTCAACAATGTCATGCTGCGCGTTTGCGCAACAGTATTAGTTTCCATGCGATAGAGATAAACACCCGACCCCATCTTCCGGCCGGCTTGGTCCCGGCCATCCCAGTAGATCTTATGGTGCCCGGCCGACAGCGGCCGATCCAGTAAGACCCGCACCTGCTGCCCGGCGGCGTTGTAGATCAGCAAACGCACCGGTCCCTGCCCAGCTGGTACGAGCATGGGGATGGTCGTTTCCGGATTAAAGGGGTTTGGAAAATTTGCCTGGAGCCGTGCTTGTTGCGGTAGGGCGAAACCCCCGACTGCCAGCCTTTGCACTCTTTCATTACCGGCGCGGTCCTGAGCCTTGATTTCGAGTCGGTATGCTACCCCGGCAAGTTTCTCCGGTACCTGCCAACGGAAAGTTTCGCCGTCAAATTCTAGACTCACCTCCTCATCGTTCACCCAAAGACGCAGCGCCGACTCATCGATGCCACTGCCAAGGTCAACCGCTTCTCCCACTAATTCGCTCTGCCCCGTCCCCGGCAGCGCGACGATCGTTAATTCCGGCGGCAACTGGTCGCGCAGAATGCCATAGCGCCCCAATTGCTTCAGCTCGACCTTCTGGCCGCTGGCTCCAATATAGCGCCAATCGCCGTTTTCATATTTGTATATACCTTCTCCAGCCTGCCTCGTTCCATCCCAGGCAAGGTGGCCGGGGCGGTCAAGACGCATCCCCAAAGGATAGATATCGACCGTGTGCACAAGGGACAACTCCGCATTTCCAGATTCTTCTGCCGCTTGTCCGCCTGCGACCTGCAGCAATACCATCGTCCCGCCGGCGACGGCATCGGCCGATAGCTCTATACCGGCGCCGCCATGGGCCAATACCGCTCTTTTACCCGCCACCACCGCAGCGATTTCCACCGAAGCGGCATCACGGACATCGGTGCCCAACACGGTAAACGCTTGCGCCTCGAAATTAACCATGCCGCTGGCCCCCGCCCTAAGCTGTATTCCACCGGTCCAAATCAGCACGCCTCGCCCCGCCAGATCTTCTTCGATCTGGCGTACTGCGACGGTGCTGTCGATGGTCTCAAAGGAGCGAATTACATTCGGCGTGCCGGCCAACTCGCGGCGAGCGATAACAAAAACGTCGATAAAACTGGCGTCGAGCGGGTTTGGCACCACTTGCAGGTCTAGGGTCGACTCGTCGACCGCCTCGATGACCGTCACGACCATCGTGCCCGTCGCGCGGAACCCGCCACCGATATCCGCGGTCAACGTCAGCGAATCCACGCCGACCCAGTCGCCGATGCTTTCTATCCGCAACAGATGCGGCGCCTGCGTATCGATCACTGGGCGCGTGGCTCTCTGTCCCGACACCATCCAATTCGTCTGTGGCGCCGTGCCGTCAGCAGAGAGGAACTCGACGGGCAAAAACTCGTCGAGGGCGACCGTCGAATCCACCGATCCCATTCTAAAAACCACGGACGGAAACTCCTGCAACTCAAGATTGGCCAACGAGGGATCGAGCGCGATGACCCGCACCGTGTCCCGGCCGACGACGCCCACTTCGTTGTTGCGCGCGACAAAAACCCCCAAGGCCTCCAGCGTATCGGCTGCCGTGGCGAAGACCGTGTTGTCCGTATTGACTCGAACGAAGAGCGAGCCCTGATCACCGATCGGCTCATAGGTCCAGCTTATCACCGAGTCGGGATGCGCGAGCGTGTCCGCTATAAAGTCTGTGAGCTGTAAACCGATGAAATTCTGTTTTGCGATAAACTGTATATCCGGAATCGACAATAGGCGCAGGACTTCGTTCTCGCCAAATACCTTAAACACAGCCGTTGAGCTCTGGGTTTGTCCCAAACTGTCCTGCGCTGTAAAAAGCAGCGTATCGGTGCCCGAACTGAAGCCAAATACAGCCACCGTATTATCCTCCCGTATGCTCGGAATCGAACTATTGCCGCCTAGGATTTCGACCCGCCAGGTTAGACTCTCAACGGAAAAATCTTCTGCCGCCAAGACAAAATTGTTCAAATTAAATACTTCGGTGATCGACCCGACCGGCACCTGGATATCCTCCGGAAAGGCCCGCAACATGAAATCGTCCGACGGCGAGCCGCCCCCGCCCGACCGAATGGTCACCAGCATCGTGTCGTTGGCCGATATCCCCTCGGGCGAAGTCACACGGAGTACGACGGTCTCAGTGCCGAACGCCGCCGTCTCCGGCGCAAAAAGTGTAACAACGTGGGTGATCGGATAGATATGGACTTCAAGGTTACTCTGGTCGAAGGTGGGTAGGCTTTCCCAGAACATTTCGCTGTCGTCGTAATTCGAATCCTGATAATAATTGTCGAGATCGATTGAATTGTCGGACTCTCCGCGATCGAGAATCATATCGGGCAGGCCACCGGCGATCAGCTCGTCTTCCGACGAGTAGATCCGCAGTTTGAGTTGATCTTCTTGGCCCGTTGGATCGGTCACTGTGAGCAATACCTCCTCATAACCGGTAAATTCCAACGGTGCGCCAATTGAAAGCTCTTGGTTTTCATTAATGTCGATATCACTATTGGATCCGGGCGACACCTTCCATTTCAATTCGGCTATCGAGTTATCCGGGTCGTCGACGAAGTCGTCAAGCGGAACCAATTGCGGTTCCCCACCGGGCAAAATCGTGATTACGAGCTCTTCCACGACAAACGAGGGCGGCAACTCATCGGAAGAGGTAAAAAATAGCGCGATCGTATCGTTGAGCCCGTCCGGATCGACTACATTAAACGAGACCCGCCCATCGCCGGAAAAATCCGCCTTGCCCTTGATAGAGATTTCAAGACCATTGCCAGTGCGCGTCGTATCGACCGCAAAGTGTCCCCCAGGGTCATCGACCCACGAAAAAACAAGGCTGTCAACCGGCGTATCGACGTCAGTGACGATATCAGGCAACAAGTAGGTTTTGGTCCCGCCCCTACTCATTTTTAACTGGCGTCCCTCCCCATCTAATATGAAAATCGGTGAATCGGGGACGGGAGCCACTTCGACCACCACCACCAATGTGTCGGTCCCGCCCCGCAAACCGTCAGCAGCCAGCACCCTCAACGAGTCCACGCCAAAAAAGTCGTGGCCCGACCAGATCAGCAATTCGTGCGTCGCCCCCACGACGGTAGCGCTCAACAGACTATCGTTGTTGAAACCGCCGAAGTTCAAGACCGCAAAACGCAACTCGGCCTGCGGGTCGATTACGTCTGGGTCTTCTACCATAAGATCGAGATCGCCGTAATTAAAAGCTTTCTGCGCATTGGGCGTCGTGTCGGGCAGAAACGAATGTTCATCTTCTGAAAAAAACACCGTATCGCGTCGCACCCCGTATAGCCCGCGCTCAACCAGAAACATCGGCGGATTGTTGACTACAATTTCTGTAATGTCCATCGCAAAGAGGGGCGGCTCTCCCGCTCTCAACGCGCTCGCCGGTTCGATGGCCGTCCAGACGATCCGCTGCCGTCCCGACCAACCCTCAAGGGGCGTGATAATAACCGCTTTGGTAACGGGATCGACTTCAATAATTATACTGTCGAGATCGGAAGGTTCGAAGGACCACTCAAGCGACCCGGCACTGATCGACGGCCGCGTGGCCTGCACATAATCGGACAAACGGCCGATTTGCGTACTGTCGGCCTGCCCCGGCAACAAGATTACATCGGGAATATCGCGCAATTCGAGCCCGCCAACCGAGATTTCCATGCCCTGGGTCGTGATAAAGCGCCGCTCTTTAATGCCGTCGGACAATACCAACCTCGTCTCGAGGATCGCATTGTCTTCGATATTGATCAGGCCATTATCGATGGGTTGGATACAGAGCAACTGGAACGTGGCCAACACACCGGAGCCGGTCCGCACGCGATTTCCCGCGCCACCGATGACGGCGGCGTATTCGAGCTGCTGGCCCCCAAAGGCCGAGGCAATGGCTTCGGTTTCGGGTATGAGAGCGTTCGCCTGCTCACCCGCCCCCTGAAAAAGCGGCCCCTGTATAAACGGCTGCACCCCCACTTGGGCTCCATCGGAATCGGGAGGACGCTGGTCGACTACTTGGAAGGCATCCTCGGGCACAGTCACAAAGAGCGAAAAGCCAGCGGCCTCAACCCCCGTCAATTCACCAATAACCTCAACGGTAATCGTCTGCCCCGCCTGCGCACGGACGTTCCTCGAATTGCTACCCTGTTCGCGCAGGCGCAGAGACTGTGCGACTACTGACTCGCAAAAACCACTGGCGACCAGCGCCAACAACAGAACTATTTTAGTATTGATTTTCATATACTGCGGACTCTTTCCCGGGAAGAGTAAAAGCTCACAGCCACAAACTACGCAAAATATGTGCCTGGGTATGCCATGCCGGGAAGGGCTTCCTTTATAAATATCAGTAAAATATGGGTTTATGAGCAATAACGCATAAACCCATGCGGATTTTTCCTCGTTTGCATTCCCTTACCCTGCTTACAAGGGGGGAATAGTTTTCCTACACATAACACATAAAAAAAGCGCCGCAGGGGTTTGACCCCCTGCGGCGCATTTTTAAGCTGATGCCGAGGTGATTTTATTTCACCAAGGTCATCTTACGGATCTGCGAGTATTCGCCCGCTTCCAAGCTGTAGAAGTATATCCCTGAGGATACACCGTGACCAGCCTCGGTCCTACCGTCCCACTTGATCCGGTAAGTGCCCGCCTTCATCCGCGACTGCACCAGCGTGCGGACCGTCTGGCCCAGCTGATTGTAGACCCGCAGATTGACGTTCCGAGCAGTCGGAATATCGAAGCGAATCTCCGTCGACGGGTTGAAGGGGTTCGGGAAGTTCTGGTGCAGGGCTGCGATCTGCGGCAACGCCTGCGCCTTCTTCACCCGCATGTCCACGCCTTGGTAGGCGCTGTTAACCAACTGACCGGAAACCACCTCGATCAGACCCGGATCGTCGGCCAAGGTCACGAAGCGTACCGTGACCAGGTCCGCGTCACCGCTGGCGGTCATTTCGCGACCGACACGACCGGCGGCAACCTCGATCAGACCTGGCTGAGCGCGCTGGAAGAAGAGTGTGCCACGCGCGTTCTCCGCGAAGACATCCCCTTCCGACACGGCTTGACCACCCGACAGCGGCTTGACCCTGTCCGGGTCGTAGCTGATCGCCAGATCGTAAGCCATGACATCGCTCATGCCGGTGACCCTAGTCGCCACCTCGAAGACCCGTCCGGGCCACCAGGCGTCCACTTCGTCGACACCCTTGACCTCGACGACGGCGACAGAGTTGTCGCCCGCCTCGGTGACCCGCTTGAAGACAGGCGGGGCGCCGAAACCGTCGTTGCCGAAGTTGGCGGTCACAAACCCGAGGTCAATCGAGTTGACCACACCGTCAGCATTGATATCGGCTCCACGGACATAGCCCTCGTTGGCCGGGGTCTGGTTCCAGATGCTGAAGATCAAGTTCGCATCGGCGATGTCGACCTGGTTGTCGCCCGTGGCATCACCACCGCGCAAGAAGCCCAGCGGCGTTGCCGGCGACAGGTTGCCCAGCACATCCGAACCGAAGGTCGGATCCGGTGTCTGCGTCATACCGTTGAACAGATCCAAGGTGTCGGTCCGGCCGCTTATATAACCGTCGGCTTTCACCGTCAGTTCGTATCTACCGGTCGGGATCTCGGTCAATGTAATGGTGCCGTAGGCGTCGCTGACGACCTGCACCGAATCGCCTAATACCACTACATTGTTACCGCCCGAAATCGAAGTCGTGGCAATGGCAATGGTGGCAACTGCGGCTGAGGTGCCGCCAGTAACGATTTCTGCGGCCGAGAAGGTCCCGGTGAACGGGGACAGAATGATCAATGTACCTTCTACATGCGTGACCGTACCAGTCGCGCCACTGGTCCCGCCCGTCACCGTCTCACCGGCGACGAAGATCCCGGTGACGTCGGACAGATCGAGATCAGCGCTCGTAGTGCCACCGCCACTGCTGATGATGCTGATGGTGTCGAGCGCGACATCGTTGGTGCGGATGTAGATCTGGTTGGTGATGTCCTTCGTCGACCCGATCTGGCGCAGGTGCACGTCCAGGGTGTCGGCGTAACTCGAACGACCCTCAAGCGGCGTCGTGACGATCAAGCGAGCAGCAGGCGTCAAGGTGACAAAAGCCTCGCGCGCCGGAGCCGCCAGTTCAACGGTCCCGCTACGGAAGGCGGTCTTGCGCCTCGCCTCCATCGACCAGACCATGCTGGTGTCCAGTGGCGCGCCACCGGTGTAGGGCTTGACCAGCAACTTGAGGCTCGCGGTAACCTGCGAGCTATCGCCCCGGGTGTTGCCGATCACCTCACCGCTGATGATGGACTCGACGAAGTTCAACTCAATGAACTGCTCCGTGCCCTGGGTCGTATCGTTCTGCGCGATAATCGACGGCGTCTTAAAGGCGCCGGTCGAATCGGCGAACGGCTGCATACCAGGCGTGCCGCTATCCATGTCGACGACATCGAAATAATTGCGCGGCACATTGAGGTATAAAGCCATCAGGTCGATCGAACTGGCCTGTGAGTTGACCAAGACGTCCAGGGCCAACGTGTCCCCCGTAGCCGCAGTCATCGTGCCCGGACCGAGCTCGATGCTATAGATCGGATCGGCACCTTCGACGCGCAAGGCGCCGGGCGCTTTCGACAACACCGCCTTCTGAGCCTGCGAGCCGATACCAGTGGCTACGGAGTCAATCTGCAAAGCGACGAGCGTCGGAATATACACGTTGTCCCCGAACCGCGGGTCAACACTGGCAGCGATAAAGATGTCAAACTCCGTCGGCGTACCGGTGATCTTGAACGAAGTGGTCTTGGTATCCCACAGTATGAAATCATCGCCACTTTCCATCACCGGCTGGATCACCGAAGCGTAAGCCTCTTCCGTGTTGTTCGCCCCAGCTAGTTCACCGGTCAGACTGTTGATGACGAACACATCCAGGTTGCCGCCGCGGCCCTTGGCATTGGACTCGAGCTGTGTCAACGTCGAGTATTTGCCCTTGGGCGCCGCATAGAGACGCAGATAGGCGTCATCGGTGCCCGTGCCGTCGTCGACCAGGAAGTCCTCCCACTCGAGGCGGACGATATCGCCGTTGACGATGGTCTGCCCACCGCTCGGGGGCGTCTTCATCGTCACCCGCGGCGTGGCCTGATAGGTCGACTCCATGCCACCGCGCAGCAGTATGGCACCGCCACCCTGTACCCGGGTGTTGCCCAGCGAGTCGTGTAGCACCGCGTAGACCCATGCCGTGTCGACGGTCGCACCAGCCTGCACGATGTGCGGGTTGCCTGTTGAGAGGCCTAGACCGGCCCATGCCGTAGTCTTCTTTGGCTTGAAGACCTTGGGTAAGGGACCCGGCGGATTGCGGAAGTCCCAAACGAACTGGTCGCCTGCGCCTTCGTCATCCTCGCGGATATTACCCACAACCAGCACCGCTTTACCTGGGTTATTTCCCGTAGAGGCTACCAACCGGCTCGAATCCGTGCCAGAGTAGTTCACCGTCGTCGGATCTATACCCGTGTAGTATAATGAGATGATCGCGTTGCCGTCGAGATCCTGGTCAGAGCGACCGCGTTGCCACTGGATCGTATAGCGGTCCTGCTGGCTGGTATCCAGCGGCAATACCTGGCCCACCATCGGCGAGGTGAATTCGTAGGCCGGCGAATGGCGAACGGCCAAGGAATTCTTCGAGACACCGATTGCGAAAGAATCCTCGTCGGCAGCTACGGCGTAGATAAAGTAGTTTCCTTGAACGATCACCGAATCACGAGCCGAACCCTGAGCAGTTATGTCGAAATCAAATGCGAAATCCTCGTCCGTGCGCAGCGTGTCGGAGAGTTGCATCGCCGTCGCGCCCTCCAGTGCCAACGTCTGATCCGGGTAAGTGCCCGTTACCGTGACCTCTGAAAGAGCGAGATTGCCCGCCGTCGACATGAAGAGCCGCATCTGAGCGTTGTCGTCGTAATCGACAATCGTGAACCTGACCTTGTAGGGATTGGCCTTCGCCAAATTGCTGTATTCACCCGTATCAGTCGTGTCGGCCGCCACCGGCGAAACCGAACGCACAATTGGGATGTGGCGAACCTGCATAGCACCAACACTCACCGCAAAGACCGGCGGATTAGTCCCGTCGTCAGCGACTATATAGATATAGTAGTTGCCGTCCAAGGTCTTGGTCAAGGGCGCCCAACCAAAGGCGGCCTGCGCTGTACTGCCCGGATCGTCCCAGGCATAGGCCTGCGTGTTACCCGAGGATGAGCCTTCAACGAAGTCGTTAGTCGCTGCCGGGTCGGTGGCCACGCGCGTTGAAGCATCGGTGATGTCGCGCTCGTCAACGATCAAGGTAGCAAACGTTTTAATGTCCTGCACCGAAGACAGACCATTGTCGGGATATGAATACAGCGCCGCCCCGAGGGCTGGAGCGGCGGCACCCGTATCCGAGGCATCGTCATCGACGTCGTATAAGGTATACTCGATCGAGAAGGTCTCGTTAGCGAAAGTGCCCGAACCCAAGGTGTTGGCATCCGGCGCGACTACTGATACCGAAGGCGCCGAGTTGGCCGAAACGATGTCGATATCCGCACCCAGGAGAAAATAGCTACCGCGTGGGGCGGTGCTGGAAGTTTGTCCGCCTGAAGCCTCAAAGCCATTAATGCGCACACCCTTTACAAAGTTCAGGATAGCAGGTTCAGTTCCTGTGCAGGTTTTGGTGCCAGGAGGACCACCTGTGCATCTACGACCTGCTTCGCCATCAATGGTGATGCTCTGCGACGATGAATCTGCCGACGTAGCATACGCACCGCCCGATGCCCTGGCTGCCGAACTGGCGCTAATCAAGCGGATATTGGTGGGCGAGTTCGAACCGAGCACATTGAGCTTCACCAACAGGCCCTTCTTATCGCCGTCGTCGCCCCATTCAGCAAAACCACTGGTGCCACCGTCGTTGACCTGTCCCTCAAAGACGCCGCTATTATTGTTAGCCTGAATTTGGTTGATCGCCCCCTTAAAGACCGCACCGGACTGGCCCGGCTCAAGAGAGGTCACGCCCAGCGTATTAAAACCGACATAGCGCCACTGGCCCGTCAGGAAACCACCTGGAGCAGACCCAGTGCCCGGAGTGCCACCGCCGATACCCGTGCCGTCCTGATTGTCACCTGCGAGAACACTTATCAAGCTATTAGCACCGGCCGAACTCGTGGTACTTGAGGTTATACCGGTGGTTAAGGGATTAACCGGCATGTAATTCAAATGATACTGGTTGGCACCAGGAGGCACTGACTGGTCCTCGTAAGTCATTGCCCGACCTATCACCTTGAAATAGGGGAGCGGCGCGATAGCACCAGCACGCCCAACAGCATAACCGCGGCCCGGCGTTCCTTCTGCTGTCGCGACAGCTATCTGCCCCAAGGTCCAGCGATTGATCCTTGCGCCATTTTGCACACCATGCAAACGAGGCGATCCACCGACGAAGGACAGGTATACATTGTCGTCGCCCGAACGAACCGAAAGATCGGGAGCAAAGACCGCGCGGTGCTTAGCCAACACACCCCCCCAAGCTGACATGTGTGCCGTCGCTACCACTTGCGGCAACTCCCACTCAGCGTCATTGAAGCGTGAGTAATAAAGCCGTGTCGCCTCGCCACCTGATCCTTTGGTATCGTCGGGGTAGGCAGGGTCTAAGCTCTGCGAACGGTACGCGTCATTATAACTAGGACCGCCCGAGAATACAATATGCAAATCTCCTCGAACGCCACTGACCCGGTCATCGATGACAGCCGCTACACGGTCGGCGTAGGCCCAGTGGCTTTCAATCTGATACTGGGTTGCATTGGCGAAGAGGCCATGGGCCTGACCACCAACGACGTTTATCGAGCCAGCGCCACCCTGCGGAAAGGCAAACGAGTTAGAGCCCCAACTCGCCGAACCACCGCTCAAGCCATTATAGTCGTATGAGTTATAGGCTATATTTTCATCGTTATGCGCTTGTATTCCACCATCTTCACGACTACCGTCAGTATGCTTCCACAGCACGAAGACGCGATCTGGCGTTCTCTCGCGATCGACAACTACCGTCGGAAAGAGATGTAATAGATGATCCTGGGTCGCACCAAAATGATTGCCACGGACAGCGTCGTTGGGTGCCTGTACACCCGCGTTTAGACCTCCATTGTTTAAAAGGTCATCCGCAGCTAATGACCCCGAAGCGAACGACCCAACGAGAGCCCCATTAGCGAAGTGATCCTGATCCCAACCTGCCGCGTCGACATTGTCCCAGTCGGCCACGGACACAGTCTTATGCTTGACCGCCTCCCCAATGGCTAGGCCGTTAGTGATTGATGGCACGTAGTAGACCAGATGCAACACATCGTCATCACCAACGGCGATATCGGGCGATACCCCGTTCGCTGTGCTCAAGCTGACTCGGACACCACCAATACTACCCTGCGTACCAGCTGAACCGACCCTAACCGGCTGAGCTGAACCCAACTTCAAGCTGTCCGAATCCATCTTGGCCAGTATAATCTCGTTTGAAATTACGGTTCTCGATGCTACGTACTGCAGGCCACGCTGGTAGGCGATGAATATATCGTCAGTGCTCGTAATGTCCATGCGCGGGAAAGCAGTCTTACGCCCTTTATAACACCCTGCCGCTAGCAGAGCCGGCGCACAATTTGTAGAAGACGAAATCGTCGACGTATCGTTGACGACCACCGCGTTGTTTGACGGCAACCAGGAGCTACCGCCATCGTTTGAGTAGTTGAAATATATGTTGTTGTAGGCGCGTCGAGTCGATCCCATCCAATTGACCGACTGGGACATGGTATTGCCTTCCCTAGAGCCGTCGGCCGACATATCCATCGCGTATACAACGCGCGGGTTACCCTTGGAGTCAACGACCAAGTCCAGCGTCGAAAAACCACCAGTCATGTTCACCGCGGGTGTAATCATGTCGAAACGCAAAGTGCCTGAGACGGAAACCGTATCGGTGAAAACCCTACCACCGTCAAAGCTCTTGGAATAAACGACACCATAGGCCGGTGTAGAGGTGGTAATCCCAGACTTCACCCAACCGCGCTGCTGGATCCAGGCGCGGTGAATGACACCATTATCGTCGATAACGACGGCCTGATCCATCGTCCCGGCGGAAGAAGCAGACGAGAAAAAAGGCACAGCCCGCTCGACATTCTGAAAGTTACCGATAACCGGATAGGTCGAATTAGCTGGTTCGTTGAGGTCAACCAAGATGGAGATATCACCACTCCTGGCGAACCTGGTGGTCTTCGTGCTATCGGAGATCACGAAGCCGGCTGGCGTGTTGTTCTCAAAAATCGGCTGAGCGAAAACCGCGCTACCCATACCGATGACGAAAACAAGCAACAGCATGCAAAAAGCATTACGCTTTGAATTCATAATGAAACATTCCTTCCATGGACACAACTGCGATTTGCTGAAAGCGGAACAATCACTGGCTTAGGCCAATTTCCCTATTAACCTGCGGCCAGCTACTGTACGGAATGAAGATCCAATCTTCGCCCCCACGAAGGTTCAGGATCTCCGATCTAACAAAAGGTCTCTCGCATATCTCCTACAAGTTATTGAAAAAATTTGACTTATGTAGATTCAATAATTTCATAATCTCTGCTGTCCCATAGTCGCATTCCACCCACCTCACGTCCTTACCCCTACTTATCGGCATATAGCCTTGCAAACTTCAGAATTATTTTCCTTTTCTGGCAATGACTGCATATACGAATAAGGCCCATCGCGCTTGCTCAACGAATTGCCTCGTTTTACTACTGTTACATTTATCATACCGGCCATGATTACACTTTGTCGTGTGCACCTACTCCATTAATCAATTATTATAATAGAAATACACTTATATGAAGCCAGTGAACCCTACTCGACCTTGCTTGATCAATATATCCTCTGTATATTCAGGAGATTCTTTTGTATTAGGTGAGCGTAGCCGGTTCATCTTTCCTGAGAATCACCGGCTTCGCTTTCCACTTTCAGACTAAGTTGTGTCCCGGTTGTGGTTGCGGGCGCCGTCCACCGAATGATCGCTTGTAGGGGTACGACCCTGGGACCTTGGCGTCCGATGTCCTTTGGGGACTAGAACTTGTCGAAGCATATCGGAGCAAGCGGCGTGCCAAACAGCAACACACCCCCCGTCGACACACTCAGAACGTTGTTTATTAGAACCTTACAAGATTCATCAAACAGATCTTAACATCGCCTCAGAACTGGAACTTTTTGCCCGGTTCTAAGCAAAAGGAGTGCAAGATTGCCAAAGCTCAGATCCGCTAAAAAGACGCTGCGCAACCGCATTAAGGCCACCGAGCGCAACCGCGCCATCCGCTCTCGCATGCGCACCGCCATTAAAAGGGTGCACCAGGCCTCCGACAAAACCACCGCTGAAACGGCCTTACAGAGTGCCATCTCCGTCGTCGACAAGACGGCGCGCAAAGGCATCCTACACAAAAACACCG
>Ga0315339_1002226_pt1 | contig 15064 bp, 14 predicted proteins | sample ASW17metaG_FD_204514 | JGI IMG/M metagenome (GOLD analysis project Ga0315339, IMG submission 204514) | Ammonia-oxidizing marine archaeal communities from Pacific Ocean, United States - ASW #17 | ecosystem: Environmental > Aquatic > Marine > Oceanic | place: USA: California | collected 2016-12-05
ACCTGTCGACAGTGCTTGGCGACCTCAACGCGCCGCTGCCGCACTACCGCTTCCAGGTGCATCTCGACCGTGCGCGCGCCTTTGCGCAGGATGTCACGTCACTGGGCAACGCGCTGCTCTCCGCGCTCGACAAGAAGGATATCAAGGCACTCGAAAAGCTGCGCCAGGGCCATGAAATCCGCGTGCTGGAAGCCGCGCGCGATATCCGCCTGAAGTCCATCGACGAAGCCAAGGAGGCGCTCGAAGCCACCAAATGGTCCAAACTGCTCGCCGAGGTGCGCAAGGACTACTACGAAGGCAAGGACTTCATGAACGCGGGCGAGATCGTGGCCATGACGCTCTCAAGCGGGGCGCTGGTGTCCTATGCCCTCGCCACGGCCGCCGAAGTGCTGGCCGGCGCGATGTTCTTGATCCCGGATTTCCAGATCGGCGCGTCGGGCTTTGGCGGCTCGCCGCATGTGTCCGCCAAGACCGGCGGCAAGAGCATCGGCAAATCCGCCGAGCGGGGCGCCAATGGGTTGTACAACATCGGAACGATCCTGTCCCAAAGCGCAGAGATCGCCAGGACAGTCGCGGTCTATCAACGCCGAGAGGAGGACTGGGATCACGAGGCCGAGAAAGCCAAAAAGGAAATCAGCCGCGCCGCGCGAGAGATCGCCGCAGCCGAAATCCGGCTGGCCATCGCCGAGAAGGAACTGGAAAACCACGACAAACAGATCGAGGACGCGACGGAAGTCGCCGATTTCCTTGAGGATCAGTACACCAACGAAGAGCTCTATACCTGGATGTCCGGCGCCGTGTCGAAGATCTACTTCGCCAGCTACACCCTCGCGCTCGACATGGCCAAACGTGCGGAGCGGTGTCACCGGTTCGAACTGGGGCTTGCCTCCAGCAACCATATCAAACCGGGGCATTGGGACAGCCTACACAAGGGCCTGTTGTCGGGCGAACGGCTACTGGGCGATCTGCGCAAGCTTGAGGCCGCGCATCTTGACCAGAACCGCCGGGAATTCGAATGCGTCAAGCATATCTCTCTGGCGCGCACAAACCCGGCGGCGCTGCTGGCGCTCAAGGACGGCGGGGCCTGTACCTTCAATGTGCCCGAAATGCTGTTTGATGCGGACTTCCCCGGTCACTACTTCCGTCGGATCAAGTCCGTATCCCTGTCGATCCCGGGCATGGTAGGGCCGCAGACGACACTGGCGGCCACGCTGCGGCTTCTGAACAACGAAATCAGGATCAGCCCGGACATGGGCGCGCAATACGCCCGCAATGTTGAGGATGGCATCCCGGTGGAGGACCCGCGCTTCCGCGAAAACAACATCCGGGTCAAGGCGGTGGCCACCTCCACCGCGCAAGAGGACACCGGGCTCTTCCAACTGAACTTCGACGGGGATCCGCGCTACCTACCGTTCGAAGGCGCGGGTGCCGTCAGCACCTGGGCCATCGAGCTGATGCAGACGCGCGCGCTTCGCCAGTTTGACTATGACAGCATCACCGACGCTGTGCTGACGATCCGCTACACCTCTCGCGAAGACGCGGGGCCGTTCCGTGATGCGGCAGCGCAGAACCTGCTCGACATCTATTTCGGAGCAGCGGATGAGGCGGCCCTCAACCGGCTGTTCGACATGACGCGCGAATTCCCGTCGGAATGGTACGCCTTCACCACGCCGGATCCCGGCGCGACCCCAAGCCTCGGCTTCAGCGTGCGGCCCCTGCACTTCCCGACGGTGGCGCAACTCAGCACCATCCGCATCGGGGCGGTGACCGTCCACGCACGGGCGGATATCGACCTGGAGGTGGAAGTGACAATCCCGGGCGCCGCAGCGGAGCTCGTGGTCCTGTCAGCAACCACCGATCCCAACGGCGCATTCGCGTCGGCCACCACGGGGCTGCTCGACCTCGACATAGATCCGAACCAGCCCTGGGAGATACGGGTACGCGGGGCAGGCGGCACCTTCGCCGCGTTCGATGCAACGCAAATCGAGGAGTTCTACCTCGACGTGGCCTACACGCTGGTCTGAGCAGGCGCGAAACGGCGGGGCGCACAGGTTCGCCCCATCGCCGCAAGCGCTTCAGCATGCCTGACCCGCTGGTCATCCTGTTACGGTTTACCGCAGGGATGTGCGGAGCAGCAAAGGAAGGCCGCCCACCCGTCAAAGGGACCGCTCGTCAACGCCCCTCCAGGCCGATTTGCAATGCATGTTTTTGCTAACGCCCCAGTGTTAACCTTCCAATCTTGCGTGATGGGGGTTCAAATCGATGCAAAACAGGATCGTCATTTAAATAGTTCTCCTTTTTGCGCTGGTTTTCCTGTCCCTTGCGCCCCCCGGAGAATTGCAAATAGCGGCCCGGAGGAGTGATGCCGACCGCGTGGCCGCCTTAATAGAGAACGGCTGTTGATTTCCACCCAGAAGTGACCCGGGTAGCGGCGTAATTTCCATTGAGAATTGACCCATGTGTCCCATTGGCATCCAAAGCAACCAACGCGCCTCGGCTTTTTGGGTTCTTGTCGCAGTTCCAGCCGCCCACGTCCCAGCCTAGAAGAAATTCCATCTCCTCAACCTGCCTTTCCGCTTCTCGCGCCTAATATGCCTGCTTGTGCCGCAATACTCCTCTTACGCCGCCCCGCGGACTTTCAACGTCGCCTTTCCGCGGGGCGAACGCGTCTCTTCGGTGACCTCAATGTAGCCCCGGTCGAGCCCACTCCGTAGGAACCGATGCGTTCCGTCGTTCAATACTTTGCTAAGGAGGTTGGGTAGAACCGAGATGTGCGGCAGCAAATGCTCAACGGGCACACTTTGCGCTTACGGTGGTATTGGCCGGTATGTTTGAGGACGGTTGGTTATTGGAGATCAACGCCATTGCAGAGCGATGAAAGAGCCTGGGCTTCGAAAAGGAGCCATTCGTGCAGCCGCAGCGAATTCACACTTTGTCCCGCATCTTACCAGTTCATGCAACACGCAGCGAATGGCGGTTGTCGTGACTATCCAAACGTTCAATTGGCCAAGAATCCGCTTTTTGTCACCTCTCCACATCCCCCGGAAACCATAGCTCTGTAACCCCCCTCCGCCCCTCTGCCCTGCCAAGCTGGACGATTACATCGATGGATCGCGCGATGTAGTCTTTGACCTCTGCGAATGTCAGCGGCGTACCAGCCTGGAGGACCATGATTGCCAGCCGGTCAATTGCCAGTTTTGCGGTCTCGGCATGGAGAGTGGAGATCGAGCCTCCATGACCAGTGTTAATGGCCTCCAGATAGGTGATTGCCTCGCGGCCACGCAGCTCGCCGACGATGATCCGATCCGGGCGCATTCGAAGGGTGGCCGCAAGCAGGACGTCCGTGGTGCGGGGCGAGTCTTTGGTGCGTTCTGAGAGCAGGAAAACCGAGTTTGGCTGAGGCGGAAACAACTCGAAGGCGTCCTCGATTGTGACGATGCGCTCATGAGCACCAACAAACCCAAGCAGATGCCGGGCGAATGTCGTCTTTCCGGTAGATGTCCCACCGCTCACCAAGATATTGAGGCGCAATTCGATCAGCCGCTTGAGCGCGCCATCTAGGTTTGCCTCGGCGATTTTGCGGACCTCAGCCATTTTCTCGCGTCGAACCTCATCGAGCGATACAGCAGCACCAAACAGATATTCGGCTTTGTAGTCGGGGATCCCTCCCGCTGAAAACAGCCGGATCGACAGCGAAGCACCTGTCTCAACGGCTGGAGGGATGGCGACTTGCACACGCAGCGGTCGACCTTGATAGTCGATCTTGCCCGACACCAGAGGTCGCGACTTCGAGACCTTGGCATTGGCATCGCCAACGATGGCCCGCGCAATGTCGATTGCCCGTCCGGAGTCCACGGACAGTTCGTCAACGCGGACCATGTGGGCGTCACCAGAGCGTTCGATCCAGACATGTCCATCCGGGTTGACGGCAAACTCTGATATGCCGCGATCTGTGAGCCAATTCTGGTATGGTTCGAGATAGGCATCGACGTAACTGGCGTGCGGCCTATTCACCAGATCACCACGTCGCGGTCGACCAGAACGGTGACGCCCGCGCCCTGATCGACATAGATGGTCGGTTCTCGGGAGAGCTGCTCGGCAATCACGGTGCCGGTCGCATCTTCCAGATCCTCGCCGACGCTCTCGAGCGTGTCACGGGTGATTTCACTGTCGATAGAGGCTGCTGCAATCGACGGACCTGCGCCAATCAGTGAGATCAGCGCGGCACCACCAAAACGCTCGACGAACTTGCTGTCCACAAATCCCGTCAGGCCGGAGCGCCCAAGCCGGTCACCCCCCACCGACGAGATCTGAATAGACACGCCATCCGGCGTCAAAACGCGAGTCCACGCGATCAGAATTCGCTTTTGACCGGATTGAATGCCTGCGCTGTAAGATCCGAAGAGCCGCGAGCCGCGCGGGATCAGGATGTTGTCTCCTGCAAAGGAGGGGACCGGTTCAGAGACCACGGCCATCACGTTGCCGGGCAAATCGCTGTTGATGGCAACCTGCAGAGCGGCTTGCACGACCGAGCCTTGGGCGAGGGTGCGGTCCGGATGCTGCATCTGTTCCGCCTCCTCAATCACAAGTGCGGGGGGCGACTGCAGAAACGCCTCGTTGTCGGAGAGTTTGCGCGGATCACCGTTGCTGGTGCCTGCCGGACCACCGGTCGCTGCTACGGATTGGCCATTCGTATAGATCACGGCGGGTGATTCAATCTGCAGTTTTTCAAGTTCAGCGGCGTCCCGGGCTTCCTGTTCTGCCCGTTGGGCTTCAAGGGCCATGGTGTCGCCGCGCGCCATTTCAGCTTCCAGTGCCGTGCGTTGTGCCCGCTCGGAATCGAGCATCACTTGCAAGGATTGCGCGCGGGCGTCCGCCGTATTTTGGAGGGCGGCCAGTTCGGTCTCGGCCTGACGTGCGGCCTCTTCCAACTCGTGCGCGCGATCCTCAAAGGCCTCCTTCAATCCGGCGACCGCCTCGCCAATGGCTTTGTCTCGACCGGCGGTGCTTTCGGCCAGCGCGCGGCGTATGGCAGCGAGTTCCGCGGCCAAGGCCCTGTTTGGCTCGGTGGCCACGGGCACCGGGGCAGGGGGCTTCAGTACCTCCTCAATGCGGATCAGGCTCGCTTCCAATCGTTCTTCCGGTTCCGGTGGCTCAAAGGCGAGGTGGGAACCATCATTTTGCCCGCGCTGGAACTCCTCTACGTCAGAGGTGTCCAATAGCGTCCCGGTCTCCTGCTGGGCGCTTGCCGCAACGAGGTAGGCGCCAAAGGCACCGACGACGGCCAGAGCTATTCCAGCCGCCGGAAGCCCAATGCCCCGCCGTTTGGGGGACTGGCTTTGGTTTTCCATTGCCGCCAGGCGGTCTTCGATCGAGTTTTTTGTCACCCCTAATTCCTCACGTAAATCTGGGAACTGTCCCGGGCGACGCAAAGCGCGTCCTCGTCGATGCGCAGGGTCCAGAATTGGTTGACGCCCAGAACCCGGACCACATCGCCTTGTTGAGTCCAGTTGACGGTCCGCTCACGACCTTCTGCGTCGGCCTTGAAGATGGCCGGCTGGCGGACACCTTCGGGAAACCGAAAGTAGGTGTAGCGGCCATCGTCATAGACTGAGGTGGGCTCGAATTCCCCAACACCTGCGATCTGGTAGCCATGGTTCTTTGGTGGCTCAAAACCTTTGGCGGCTGTGCCGCTTGTTCTGCGTCGAACGTCCTCGGGATAGGAGAACCGGACCTCATAGAATCGCCCCGTCGCTCCGTTGATGTGGCCTTCGCGCAGCTCGAACGAATAGCTGTGGCGGTTGGTGATGACGGTCATGTTGGTGACGGCACGCGAGACATGCGGTTTGATCGAGATGACATTGCCGAGATCGGGGATCGGCGTAATCTCAAAACTTTCGGTGTCGCCGGCAATCACCGCCTCAAACCGCTCGCCCCGGCCGAGGTGGATCGTGGTGGAAAAACGAAGATCGGTCTCGATCACAAAAACCTGGTTTGGATCGTAGACCGCGTTGCGAATGCGGATGTCGCGGGCACCGCCCGTTGGCGTTCCAGCGGCGAGGGCAGGGGAGGCGAATGCGGCGGCTAGGAGCAGCCAGAGCCCACCGGCGATTGCCACCCGGTTCAAACGAGATGTGTTCATATCAGTTCCCCAGGGTTTCAGCATCGACGCGGTAGGAAGTGACAACGAAGCCCAGGGGATTGCCCCACACCTCCTGTAAGAGTTGCTTGGTTTCCGGGCGGAACTCAAAACCCACGGTGGCGACGTAACCGCGGGTCACGGTGCGATTGTCGCGCGGCAGTCTCAGGGTTTTGGTGAACCGGACCTGCGCGACGGCCTCGCTGAGCTGGTTCACGGATTTGATCGCAACATCAATCCTGGCATCCGGGCCATAAACCGTGATCGGATAGTCTTCGTTGGCTGAATTCCACAGGTCGCGCAGCGTTCGGGCCGCATCACCATCAGAACGTTCCAGAACGGAATTTATCCGCTCCTCGCTGTCGGTTGTGTCGTAGGTCTCGCGCTGATCGACATAGGTGACGAGATGCGCCTGGATGATTGCATCACTCTCAGCGAGTGTCATGTCCTGGACGGCGGCGACACGATCCAACTGACCGTTGGACTTGTCCACGATTACAACATGGGTTTGGATCGTCTTCAGCGGCAGGATCGACACTGCGCCCAGGAAGCCGGCTAGCCCGATCACCACCCCGATCCCGGCCACGACATAGGCGATGCGCTCGCGGCGACGGGGACCCAGGATCAGGTCGGCTTCAAACATGTCCTTTGCTGTACTCATGGCAGAGTCCTTCTGTCGGGGTCGGGAGACCCGTCGTTTTTCTGACTATTTCTGACGAAGCGCGCGTGTCTGCGCGAGACGGGCGGCAGGGCTGGATCTTGGAGGCACTGAAGAGCCCGAGGGCGCGCCGCCATTCAGGCTGGTCTTGATGTTTTCGATCGAGGCCGAGCCGTAGTGGCCGGTCTTTCCCACACCGCGTCGCCCAAGATCGCCGGTTTGCACAACGCCTCTTTTGGCAAGGCCGCTAAGCCCGACTGCATTTGTCGCCAGACCTATTGATCCGCTCAGCCCCATGGCGATGGACGGAACCGCCATCATGATGCCTGCGGCAAGAAACAGAACGACGATGAAGGGAAAGATCAGGCTCAACGTGTCCACGTTGGTCGGATCGGGAACGCCGTCGGCGATCTCACCAGCGATGGCAATCACAATGCCAGCGGCTCCGGCGGCCGCGACCGGCATCAGGGCATACCCGATAGTGGAGCGCGACCAGGCTTCAAAGATTGCCATGGTCGGTTTGAACAGCGAGCAGATGATGGCGATCGGGGCAAACACGACCATCAAAGTCAGGATGATCTTTGAATAGGCGATGATGCCTGCGGAAATAGCCGCGAAGATCGCCGCGATCACCCAGACGACGACACCGAGAACGGCACCGAACACCCACCCGGCACTGTCACCGATTGTGTCGCCATAGTTCGTGACCTGAGACACCATTGAATCGAGCGCGTCATAGAGGCCAGCTTCTGACCCACTGCCCGATACCGCCAAAACAGAAGCTCCGATGCTGTCGGGCACTTGAGTGATGATATTGTAGATCACCAGAAAATTTGGCCAGGATTGGGCAAAGATTCCGACTAATGCGATCTTGATTCCGAATGCGAAGAAACTGCCGAATGTCATTGGGCGTATTTGGGCCACGATGTTGATCCCGAGCAGAACCAATAGCAGCGTAGAACCTGCCGATATGACACCGCCAACTGACCCTGCCGCCGCTGCAAAGCCGGTTTCGGCCACCGTGTCGACAGCGGAGTCAACGACGCCGAGGATGTCAGTAATTACACCCATCAGTTCTCGCAAACCTCGCTTCGTGCAGCGGCCATTTCTGCGCCCTGTTTTTGAAGCGCCACAACATCGAAGGGCAAAAGTGGGTTTTCTGAGGTCACATAGCTGCTTGCTTCAGTGATTACCTCGGGCCAGGTGATTTGATTTGAAAAGCATTCGCACAAACCAGTTTCCTGCCAACGTTGCATCGCCATGATCGTGCGTATAGCGGCATATCCGTTCCTAACGTACGGAGCGCGTGCAAGTTCGCGTGGAGGACGCGGAGCGAGGCACTCCGGCAAGTCAGCATCAACTGCCATGCTATGAAACGCCCGCTGCGCCTCTGTTGGCTCCGGTGGACTTTCTTCAACCCCCTCACCCGCCTGAGCTACCAAGATGGGCCCACCCGTGATTTCGCCGCTCCCGGCATTAAGCACGACGGCCGCGAGTCCAACTCCCGATGCCAGGATGGTTGCAACACCCATGAACATACCTTTGTTTGTCATCAGTCTTCCACCGCCATTGTTCTGAAGCGGCGCTCTTCGGCCAGGGTTGCGGCGTCCACCACACCCAATTGACCGGCGCTGACGCCAGCGGCTGCTTCAAGCCGCCAGATTTGCGTCAGGATGATCCCCAACTCGGCCGTTACCCTTGTGTTGAGATCGACCGCGGATCTAAGCCCATCCTGATCGTCGATATGCCCCACCATGGTTTGAATGCGATCGAGACTTTCGCCCGCTTCCTCGTGGGATTCTTCTGCGGCCACGGAGAGCATTGCGCTGGCACTGGCCTGGGTTGCGAGATTGTTTTCTGAGGGTTGGGTCGACGACGACAGCGCGGCCAGACGGGTCTCCGAAAACCCGGCACCACTCAATACGCTGCGTATGCGACTGGCGGCGGCGGACCCTTCCCGGAACGCGCCGGTAAAATTTCCCGCCCGGATCTGATCCAGAGTGTGGATCGGTTGCTCGATCACGCCCTTCAGGCGTTCGAACTCCTCGAATGTGGCAAACAGCTGCCCGAGGCCGTTGCTTTCAATCAGGGATTTGAGTTGCGCATCGAGGTTGGTCAACTGGGAGATTTGCGTCTCCAGTTCCTTGCGCATGGTGGCGACCTGTTCGAGCTGAACGTTCAGATCTTTCGCCATGTGTTCGAGTTGGGCCAGGAGTTGGCCGAGTTGGGTTCCGTCAATAGTAGGAACGCCCTGGGCTTGTGCGCCTGGCGCTCCCTGTGCCAGCGCGGCAACAGAGACGGCACAGGCAAGAAGTGTGTTTCTGATCATTCGGGAACCCCCATTCGTTTGAAGTCATGCTCGGCCAGGCGATCCGCCACGAGGTGTTGTTCATAGGCGGCGGCACGGACCTGATTTGCCGCCATCAGCCGGGTGCGCATGGTCAGGATGCGGGCGATCTCCGCGCGGGCATATGTGTTGAGTTCAAAGGCGGCTTTGACATTGGGTTGCGCGTCAATCTGGCGGATGATGCTGGCCAGTCGCGCAATCACCTGCTCGGTCGTGGCATGACTGGCCGCGCCATAGTAGATCAAAGCATCGGCGGTGTTGCTGTATTCAGCGAGCGTCATATCTGCAGACGACAGCGTACCGAGCGCGGCGACGCCACCGACGAGTCCGAGATATTCATTGTAGAACCTGGTGATGTTGCGCACGTAGCCCTGGGTTTCCACGAAGGGCGGGACACCACCATATTCAATCACCCGCCCAGGGCCCGCGTTATAGGCGGCAAGCGCGTGCGGGATATTTCCAAAGCGGCGCAACTGGATCGTGATGTATTTGGCACCACCGCGCAGGTTCTCGATCGGAACGGTGCGATCAACGCCCATATCGCTCGCCGTGCCTGGCATCAGCTGGGTTAGACCATAGGCACCAACCGGGCTTGAGATTGCAACGTTGAACCGGCTCTCCTGTTTGATCAGCGCCTGGAACAGGCAACGGAACTGGGTTGGCGACAGGCCTGCCGACGCGGCCTGAGGTGCATATTCCTGCGCAACTTGCACGATCATCGCCTCAATAGTTTCCCGGGTCTCGCCGAACAGGCGCGCATCAACAGGACCGCTGGCCGTCACCGGATACACGGTGATCGCGCCAAGGGTGCCGCCTGATTCAAGCGAGGCGATGTTGTAGCCCGGGCCGGTCATCGCCGCGGTCATGGCGTCAATCGTCGCGAGCTGCTCGCCCTGCACCTCCGCGAGCGATTTGCGAACCGCTAGGCTACCGCGCTGGATCTGAAGATCCTCCAGCAATGCGTTCACTTTGCCGATCTGGCGTGCGATCACCGTGCGATCAATTGTCGGCACACCCTGCGCGCGCAGGGTGCCGGGCACCAGCATCGCGACCAAAGCCATTGTGAGCAGCGGCTGCTTCATACACCAGTACCAAGAGGCCGGAATACGCAGTCTTGATCAATAGCGTTTTGACTGACAACCGGCATGTGTGGAAGGGCCGCAGGAAAGCTGTTGCGCGTCACAACGGGTTTGCCGTTTCGGCCAAAACAGGGCGAGCTTTTGTCGGTGTAGCGTTCGCAGGCAGTCAGTGCTGCGAACGCGGTAAGCAGAAAAAGTTTGGACATCATGTTCTCCAGAAGTCGGTTCGAGTGCGCCAATCGGGACCGGCCAGGGCTTCGCCGGTAGCGCCGCCGCCCAGGATGGGCAGCAACGGGCCAAGGGCGCTTAGATCCGCGTCTATGAAGACGCTTTCTCCAGCCGAGCGGATCAGCGCGGCGCGCGTGCCGATCATCGGCTGCACCAGCAGCTCGGCTTCCTTGTCGTTGAGACGCAGGAACCGGTAATCCGAAGGGTCGGCCTTCGGGTTTGGGAACAGAATCTGGGTCGAAACGGTTTCTACGATCGTCTTGCCGACCTGGGATTTTTCCAGCTGCGACGGGAGCTGGGTCATCATGATTACGACGCAGTTCAGCTTGCGTAACGTCACCAGCCAGTTTTCCAGCCGTGCGCCGAAGTAGGCGTCATTCAAGAGCTTCCAAGCCTCATCCAATACGATGATGGTCGGCCTGCGATCTTCCAGGGCACGCTCGATCTGGCGGAAAATATAGGACAGCACGGCTGTGCGCTCGGTCTCCATGTCGAGGATTTCGGTCATGTCAAAGCCGACAATCTCGCCATTGACTTCGATGCCGGTGCCGCTGTCTTCAAAGACCCAGCCGAACCGGCCACCCGGCGTCCACTCCGCAACCCGGGATTGCAGCTCATCCTCGTCATCAAGGGAGCGGAACAGCTGCTCAAAACCTGAGAAGTTGCGAAGGCTAGGGTGCGCGCCCGCATTTTGGCGAATGGCGGTCTGCAGGTGACGCGCCTGTTCGCCAGTGAGAGGTCCGGTCCGCGACAGTAGCGTGGACAGCCAATCCGAAAGCCAGGCCTTGCCGCGTGCGTCGATCTCACTCGCGAGCGGATTGAGACCGGTGGGCACGCCTGCGCGGATCCGATTATACGTGCCGCCCATGGCGCGCACCGCCATTTCCAGACCCTGATCCTTGTCGAAGAAGAACAGCCGAGCCCCGACGCGCTGTGCCTGTGCGGTCAGGAACGCCGTCGTGAGGGTCTTGCCGGTACCCATTGTGCCAAGGACGATGGCATGGCCGGCCGTAGGTTCTTTCCTGGGATCCCCCGGTTCATGGAAATTGAACCGGTAACCTGACGAACCGACTGTCGGAAACACGGTGATGTTGTCTGACCAGGGGCTTTTGTCGCCAGGGCGGCCTTCCACGGTGCCGTGCAGGGCAGCAAAGTCGGCAAAGTTCACTGAAGAAATCGGGGTCTTGCGCGGGCGGTAGGAGAAGTTGCCCGGGTGCTGGGCGAAATACGTCGCTTTCAGCGCCATGTTCTCGCGGATCAGAACGGTGGAGACGTCCTGGCTGATCCGTTTGACCTGTGCCACGCCTTGTTCGAGTCGATCCTTGCTATCGGCATAGATCGCAATCGACAGATGGTGATCGCCAAAGGCGATGCGACCCGACTCCATGTCGTCGGCCGCCTCGGTCAACTGGTCACGCAGCGATACGGCTGCATCATCAGCGGCCCGCATCTGGCGCACGGTGCGCTGAATATTCTCCAGCATGATGTTGTTCGGAATCGGCGTGAAACTGTTGGTGAGCACCACATCGATCGGCAGATCGAGTGCGTCGAGCATGGTAACGTCTGTGACCGACGGGTAGGTTTTGACCGCGAAGACGGCCCCGTGGCGCAAAGCACCAGTCACATCATCGCGTATTGTCAGCCTGTCACTGTCGAAGATGGCGCGGCAATTACTGGCTTGAGAAGCCAGGGTGGTGAACGCGGCACATTCGGCAATCGGGTGATAAGTGCCAAAGTTCAGCGCCCCGAGGTACCCCAGCCATTCGCCGCCGTGCCGGGTCAGGCGCACCGGCCCGGCAGTCGACAAGGCTTCAGAGAAGAAGTTCATCACTTCGTTCAACTGCCGGGTCCGGTTCTGTCGATCCTTGAGAAAGTTGCGGGTCGCGAAGTGGCGCAGGATCGGCAGCCGGGCACCCAGATTTGGTCGACGCACCACGCTCAGATAGAGACGCTGTTTTTTCGGCCCGAGATCACGAATATGACCCTGCCACAGCCGATCGATCTCGGCCGCAAAGCCATTGCCGGGTACCGACTGCAAGTCCAGCGCTTGTGGCACAGATATCCGATGCACGTAGAAGCCGAACGCATTGCCTGTGAGGGAGACGATGGCCGCAACGGCGCGCTTGAGCGCATCCAGTTCAGCGTCGTTGGCGGTCATCGGGTTCACGCCGTCAAACCGCATCGTCGCCATGAGATCGCCCTGCTTGAGCATCATGGTCTGATCATCGACAAAAGTCAGGTACGGCATGTGCTCGGAAAGGAAACTTTCCCTGGCAAATACACCCGCATCCACCGACATCAAGGCAGGGCTCAGTCTCGTAAAATTGCGACCATCAAGAGCCAAAGGAATCGCCTCCCCAAATATGGGTATTTCTAGTGCCCCGGACCTTGCCGTAGGACACGCGTAGAACTTCGAAGAACTTCGGTTCCCTGTCGGCCACCACCCACATGATCATGTAGGCCGGCGCACCGAGCAGCAGCACGATCAGGGACTGCGTCCAGATGAACGGCAGAACGATCCCCATCGAGAGAACGGCCAGATACCCGACCGGGAGACCGAGGTATTTGGGTGGTCGGGTAAGACCCAGAAAGAGAGGGGATCGCTCGGGCATATCGTGCCTGTCTTGCATAAGTAAACTGGAGGATGCGAGTTTGCCAAACAGGCGCTTATGCGAACCCGGCGACGATGGTGCCAGCCGAAAAGATCAGCACGATGCCGATGATGACTGAGGCAAACCAGCCCCAGTTCAGCCGACCCATCATGCACATGAAGCCGGTACCGATCACCGCGAGTGTGGCGACAGCAATTCCGATCGGACCGGTCAGAGCGGCTTCCACCGATTCCAGCATGTTCTGAATCGGTGACAGGTCCTGGGCCAGAGCAATTTCGGGCAGCAGAAGAGAGAGAGCAGCCCAAAGGGCTGCCCGTTTCCAGGTGTTCTTGTTCATGAGGATGTCCTTGTTCTATCAGTCCAACAACACAGCAGATCTCGTGTTGTTTCGGGTTGGGATGACTGCCGGGGGGGCGGCAATCGTTCGGGTGTTCAATCCACCTGTGAGGCGATTGATGCGCGCAATGTAGGCCCGGGTTTCTCGAAAGGGCGGCACACCGCCGTATTCTTTCACGCGGTGCGGGCCAGCGTTATAGGCGGCAAGCGCGAGATCCACAGAGCCAAACTCAGCCAGTTGCGCCAGAAAGTACCTGGCAGCCCCATCAAGGTTCTGGGCCATGTCATGTGGATCAACGCCAAGTGCACGCGCAGTGTCCGGCATGAGTTGCCCGAGCCCGATAGCGCCCTTGGGGCTGAGGGCCTTCGGGTTGAATGCACTCTCTGCCTGAATGAGAGATCGAAACAGCAGATGCCAGTCAGATGCATTGAGACCTGCGGTCGTCAAAGCCCGGTTGCGCCGGTGCCGGGCGGCCGTGTCGTGAATGGCCGCCAAGACCGCCGTGTGTCGACCGTTGATCGATCTATCTGAATGATCGGGTGAAACACTCTCGCTCTCAGTGTCGCGAGAGGTACCCAAAAGCGCTACATTCTGCGGTCGAACCCCATGAAACGTCCAACCAGCGGCGCTAGCGCTTCCGTCCCCGTGGAACATCATCACGTCCGCGAAGCCCGCCCGTGGTAATGATGAAGTCGCGATCAAAACACAGCTCAGTCCCGTCGCCAAACTCAAAGTGATGCTTGAACAAGCCCGGCCAGACGTTGAATAGCCGCGGCTCGACGCCGTTCTCGGAAACCCGGTCAGAGATGAGGATGCTCTCCCGTCCCTCGGTAAGGTAGATACACTGATAACGCGGTTTTCCATCAATCAACTCGATCAAGTCATACCGACATTGAAACGCCGAGCCCTCCGCCATGAGAGCCCGCACACCCTTGATCGTAATCAACTGGTATTTTCGTTTTATCGGCATGTGTCGTCCCTCCGTTAGGACGACTTCTAGTACGTGCGGACCAATAGCGGAAAGGGAATCACTGTCAATAGTAAAAAGCACACCAATATACCATATAAAGCAATATCATATATTGCATGAAAACTGCTGCTATGTCAGAGGGTGGTCTGACCAGGAAACAGGCTGGCGGATGTCAGCGCGCGCCTCTTCGATTATCCTCAAAGGAGAGTCAAGCGGACAAAGAACAACTCGAAATTAGGAGGCAGAATGTCACGGGTGAGAAGGACGGACAGATTGTGAAAACGTTGAAGAACCTCAGGAAAACCCTCATGGGATCATGCATATCGGCCTTCGCGGCTCTGTTTGCTCCGGTTTCCGCCAGTGCCTATCCGGTGGATTGCGCAATCCTGCTGTGTCTTTCCGGAGGATGGCCGGCGTCTGCGCCTTGTGTGCACGCCAGAGCCGTGTTCATTCGCCGTATCACGCCTTGGCCTATCGAGCCACCGCTACAGATTTGGCGCTGCCCATTGCGCGCTGCGATGAACGATACGAGTGGATTGACGCCTTTTGAACGGATTGCCAGATTTGCGTTCCCCGGCGCTCCAGTTGGAACGCTGCCGATGTCCACAACTCCAGTTGACGACACTCGAGGAAATCTCTTGCCTCTCACAGAGGCTGTGTTTCGCGGTCAAGATGCGCCAACCGAAATTTCTGG
>Ga0315339_1002227_pt1 | contig 15059 bp, 14 predicted proteins | sample ASW17metaG_FD_204514 | JGI IMG/M metagenome (GOLD analysis project Ga0315339, IMG submission 204514) | Ammonia-oxidizing marine archaeal communities from Pacific Ocean, United States - ASW #17 | ecosystem: Environmental > Aquatic > Marine > Oceanic | place: USA: California | collected 2016-12-05
CTCATAGCCAAGCCGGCCATTGACGAGGCGTTTGTGGGCCAACTCGGCAAGAGTGCGGTGCGGTCCGGCGATGGCTTACTGCGGGCATTGATGGATGCCCACCAAATCGATAATGCGCGCTCGCGAAGATGGAGCAAGGCACTGGTCGGGTTTGCGCTTGAATCGAATGACAACAAAGATGTTATAATGGAGTGGGTAGCCAAATGGACACCCTTGGGTGATGCCGCCATCGACGCCTATTGCGCCGCACTGCCGGACGGCGGTGATGCGGCGGCGAAAGCAAAGCGAGAGGCCAAGGCCTTTCGCGCCGGGTTGGGGTTTGAACGTTAGAGAAGGCCACGCTCATATGCGCTTGCAAGAGATCCTCTAACTGTTATCTGTTTATGCAAATCACTAACCAACAGCAATGTAGTGGGTGATTCTACTACTCAGAATTTGCTCTAGGCATTTAATTTTCTTAAGGAGGATCTATGGCGCGGAATAAAGCGCTAGTTGTAGGTGGCCTGGGTGTTATCGGGCGCAATCTGATCAATCATATGGCAGGTGAGGATGATTGGGATATCGTTGCCGTCAGCCGGCGCGCACCGGATGCGGAGATGGCAGAAAAAGCCGAATTTATATCCTGTGATTTGCTGGATATAGTGCAAACCGAAGCCAAGCTCGCGCATCTGGATGACGTGACGCATATTTTCTGCTGCGCCCTCTATGGCGGTGTTGATGCCACTACAACGGAGCAGAATCGCGCCCTAGTTGCCAATCCGGTTTTAGTAATGGCAGCGGTCTCGAACAAATTAGAGCGCGTCGTATTGCAGGAGGGCAGCAAGGCTTACGGTCGCCAGCTTGGCCCGTTCAAGACACCGGCCAAGGAATCCGATTCCCGCCACATGCCACCCAATTTTTATTATGAGCAGGAAGATTTCTTGATCGAATTCCAGAGGGGTAAAGATTGGAGCTGGGCGGTGCTGCGGCCCGAAGCGGTATGTGGATTCGCCGTCGGCAATCCGATGAATTTGATCATGTGTTTCGGAACCTACGCGGCAATCTCGAAAGAGCTTGGCATGCCGCTCAAATATCCAGGTAATTTACGAGGCTTTGAGGCGATTAATCAGGTAACGGATTCCGGCCTCCTCGCGCGTATGACATTGTGGAGCGCAACCTCACCCAATGCCGCCAATGAAATTTTTAACATCACCAATGGAGATGGTTTTCGCTATGTAAATGTGTGGTCGGATTGGGCGCAGGCCTTCAACATGGAAGTAGGCATGGCGCAGCGCATTATCTCAGCCGAGGTGATGCCGGATAAAGGCCCTGTATGGGATCGCATTGTCAAAAAGCATGGCTTGGTAAAACTGAGCTACGAGCAGACGGCGGGCTGGCCCTATTTTGATTTCAATATGGATACGTCGTGGGATGTGTTGATGTCGGATGCCAAGCGCATTGATAAGGGCTTTACAGAAATGGTCGATACGGAAAAGATGTTTCTTGATCTATTCGCAGAATTTCGTCGCCGTAAGGTTTTACCCTAATAGGAAAAGTCATATGGACTCGGAAATATTAGATACGCCGTTTCAGTTGCGCGAGGGCTTGCACAAGCGCGATATTATTCACCTCGCGCCGAGAGATGTGCCAATAATCGATTTTGGCCGGATCTATTCCACCAACCCGGCGGATCAGCGCGAGCTTGCATCTGAGATCAGCGCCGCCTGCACCGGGCCAGGCTATTTCTATATTACCAATCACCAGTTTCCCCAGTCGGTGGTTGACCGAGCCTACAGCGCTATGCAGCGCTTCTTCGCCCAGCCGCTCGACGAAAAAATGAAAATCCATTATCTCGAATCGTCTAATCACCGGGGCTATGTGCCGCTCAACGGTATTCAGGCTGATCATAGCCTGAAGGGCAGCGATATTTCCGAAGCGATCGAGATGGCCGAGGATCTGCCGGAAAATGATTCTGAATATATCCGTGGCTTGCGCTTTTATGGCCCCAATAATTGGCCCGAGAATCCGGCCGATTTCCGCTGGGCACTTGGCACCTATTATGATTGCCAGATTGAGCTTGGCCGCACCATCTTTCGTGCCTTCGAGATGGCGCTTGATCTGGAGCCCGGCTATTTCACTAAAAAATACACCAAGCCATTATCGCGCACCCGGGTTTGCCGTTACCCGCCGGGGAACGAGAATTTCGATATCGCTCATATTGGCCTCGGCGCGCACACGGATTATGAATGTTTTACTACGGTTTGGCAGAACGACGTGCCGGGCCTGCAAATGCTGACGCAGGACGGTGATTGGCTTGAACTGCCGGCAATTCCCGGCACCTTCGCGGTCAATCTTGGTGATCTTATGCAGCAATGGACCAATGATTATTTTGTCTCAACGGCGCACCGGGTGGTCAACACCACACCCGAAGAGCGCTTCTCACTCGTGCAGTTTTTTGGCGTTGATTATGATGTATTGGTGGAGGGCTTGCCAGGCTGTGTCAGTGCCGACGATCCGTGGAAATATAAACCCATCAGAGCAGGTGAACATTCCGAGCAAATGGTGGCGCGCACCTATGGCTATGATGGCGGTGCTTGAATCATAGCCCTAATTTAAATTTTTTGTATTTTCCCCCTCCTTTTCCGAGCCTTGCGCGTTATCTGATCTACATAGCAAAAATTGATATCAAATGGATGGCTGAGATGGGCGAACACACGTTCGCGTAGCACCCTCTTCTTCCTGCCCAGTGAGTGGTCTCTCCACCACTAGCCGGGTTTTGATTTCCCCCGGGTTTCTTCCAGACAAGTTGATATTGCTGCAAGGGCGAGATTTTAGCTAAGTAGCTGCCGCCCATGAGTGCCAAACGGCGCCCGCCGTTTGGCAAAGCCCGTGCTCGACCCATGATACGCCCCAGCGCCGCCTGCCAGTCGATATCTTCGATCGCTGAGACTGCGTGGTCGCTCATATCTGCCTATTGCTTACTCATTGTTTTTTTGCGTGCGCGCCCAGGGTAAGCACTAGCACACTTAATGCCATCAGCGCCGTGCCACCCCAAACATAAAGACTATAATGTTCTGCAAATAAAACCATACCCCAGCCGAAACCGGCGGCGACTGAAAGATAGTTCATTTGTGAGAAAAACACCGGGCCAGAGAGGCGAACAACCTCCAAAAACATAATATAGAAAATGGAGTTCAACAGCGTGGCATAGAGAAAATTCCAGTTTGCACCTGGCGTTGCGCCCTCGAACAAATAGAATTGGCCAGCGGCAACCATCAATATAAACAGCATGGCGGCGGCGGCTAACATCATGCCGGCGGCCAGCACCGTCGGTGGCATGGAGGGTGGACGAATAAGCGCCGTGAGTACGTTGCCGAGCCCGAGCATAACCGGTGCTACCAAGGCAAGGAGCAGCCACCATGCCATACCGGGTTCTGGCAGGCTCATATCCGGCAGCACAATCAATAAAATGCCGCCAAGGCCAAGTGCCAGGCCAGCAACGCTGACCGCTTTTAGGCGGTCAATGCGCAGCATTATGGCGAAAAAATAGGTCAGAGTTGGCGCCAGAATGACAACCATACTGATCAACCCTTGCGGTAGTTTATCGGCCAAATTGGTCAAAACAGCAGCTGGGGCTCCGATAATAAGCCCGCCAACGATCAGATAGGTACGCAAATGAGCAAGCCTCAGATGCGGGATTTCTCCCCTTGCGAAGGCGATAATCAGCAACAAGGTACCGGCAAAAAACATCGGCCAAAAAGCGAAGGCAAAGGGAGGTACGCCGCCGTCCACCGCCAGTTTATTCAACACAAATCGAAGTGGTGCGATGAAGCCGCCGATCAGCATCAACGACAATGACAAGGCACTGACGCGGGTTTCAAAGCGCGGGGAAGATTGCTGCTTGGCAGTCAAATTCAATATCCTTCCGCTGTCGCTTAGCAATCTCTGCTAAGCATACCTCGTCGTGTGGCGGCGGTGCGTCAGCCTATCTGTACCGACCACTTATCACAACGCGGGCTCGACGCGTGGCTGTCTATTACGTTATCTTTCGGGCGATAAAAAATATAAACGGGGAGGGCACAATCATGTCAACAGAGGACGAATGGCCAGTGCTGTTTAGCGGCGATGAGGGTGAAGTGATGGACTGGCTGCGCGAGAATAATGTGGAGCGCATCCGGGCTGAATTTTCGGACTTTAATGGCATCGCACGCGGTAAGGCCGTGTCCTTGGCGCAGTTTGAGCACGTCATACAGCACGGCCTAGCTTTTGCTGCCACGATGTTCTCCTTGGATATTAAAGCAAATGTAGTGCCCGGCACTGATTATGCGGAATCCATCGGCTATGGTGATTTTATTCTCAAGCCTGATCTTTCCACACTCCGCCTGTTGCGCCATGAAGGCGGTACGGCGCAAGTAGTTGGCACGCTGGTGTGGCCGGATGGCTCGCGCGTTGATAGCTGCCCACGCAATATTCTTGCCCGTGTGGCCGGCAGAGCTGCCGATATGGGCTTTACCGCCTTAGCAGCTCCGGAGTTCGAGTTTTATTTGCTAAGTGAGGATAACAAACTTCTTGACGAAGGCGTGCAATGCTATTCGATGCAAAAGCGCACAAAATTTTTGACCGAGGAACTGGCTTTGCTGGAGGCGGCATCAGCGCACGTCCAATTGGAGAACAGCCACTACGAATATGGCCCGGGGCAGTATGAAATAACCATGCGCTATCAGGAAATACGCAGCATGGCAGATGCCGGGCAGTTATTCCGCACCACTCTGAAGGAAGCGGCTATGGGTATTGGCCGGCGCATTTCCTTCATGGCCAAGCCGTTTGATGGCGAGACTGGAAACTCTTGCCATATCCATCTTTCTTTAATTGATTCTGAGGGTAACAATGTCTTTGCCGAGCCTGCGGCAGAAGCGCATATCAGCGATACCTGCCGCCATTTCATCGGCGGTATACTCGCTCATATGCCCGAGTTGACAGCGATCTTCTTTCCCAATTCTAATTCTTACCGTCGCCTGGTCCCGGGCAATTTTGCACCTATTTCTCTTGTTTGGGGCGTTGACAATCGTACTGCGGCGGTGCGGGTGTTGAATGAGACGCCGGAGGGAACGCGTGCTGAATTGCGCGTCTGTGGTGGCGATATTCTCGTTCATTTGGCGATGGCGGCCTATCTTGCTGCCGGGCTAGATGGTATTCAGAAGGGTATGGAGCCCGGCGCACAGTCGGTTGGTGATTTGGACGAGCAGGATGTTGCTCGCATACCGGATGATTGGGGCGCTGCGCTTGATGCGTTTGACGCATCGGACTGGGTTAAGGAAACTCTTGGCGAGGAATTTTGCCGAAACTACAGCTTGGTCAAACGCTACGAGTATGATGCTTGCCGCCGCACTGTGCCTGAGACCGAACGAGAGACCTATATCGAGTTTCTATAGCGTGGTCGTGCGGCGCGTTGCTGGTGTAATTTGCTGAGGGTATTGGTGGCGAGTCCGATTAACAAAAGCCCTGCTGCGGCCCAGATATAGCTACTCACTGAGCCACCAAAAAACAGTGCCTGCCAACCAAAGCCACCAAGAACAATAATATAAGCGGTTTGCGAGACGAATACGGCGCCGGCCATTGCGATGATGATGAACATCAGCCACCAGCGGGCGACATTGATCAGAGTGGCGTAAAGCACGGCGAGGTCGCCTTCGGGGCTCGGCCCGGGAAACAAATGAAAATCGCCGGTGATGGCCGTGACCGGTAGCATGACCAGCCCGGCGGCGGTAAGTATGCCGGTACCGAGTTGCATACCATCACCTTCAGCTGGGGCGTAGAGATCAATAAAAATATTAAAGAGTGCAAATAGCACCGGCACTAACAGTGTCAGCAATACCCAGCCTGCCATGTTGGGATCGGGCAGGCTGGCATCGGGAATCAGAATTAACAATATGCCGCTTAAGCCACATAGCAGTCCAAAGACGCTCAGCCAACGGAAGCGCTCAAGCTTTACCGACAGCGCAAATAGATAACTGAGTAGCGGTGCCAGAACGACAATCATGGTAATCACGCTCGACGGCAAGTGAGGTGCAGCGAGGGAGAGTAGGGTCATTGGCGCAGCGAGGCCAATGGCGCCGCCAACAAAATAAACCAGTAGGTGGCGCCGTCCCGTGGAGGGCAATTTGCGGCGGAGAATGCAGACCATCAGCATAATTAGACCGCCGCCGAGCGTCACCCACACCACATAGCCGAGCGCTGGTACGCCGTTTTCGGTCGCGATGCGGTTGAACGGAAAGAGCAGACTATAAATCACCCCAGCGAGGAGCATTAAGAGGATCGAAAGCAGTCCGATATTACGTTTTGGCGCTTCTTTGGCGTCACTCATTGCTGGGCTGTATCAGCGAGGGACAGGCTTACGGCATTGTCATGAAAGGCGGCGCCGCCGATTGGCTTTACCGCATCGGCGCCGGTCAGTGCGTTGATGCCGATACCGCCCTCGAACGCGCTATTGGGCCAAATGCTTTCGACTACTAGGACGCCTGGCTGTAACCCTTCAAACAATTCAGCATGCAGCGTCACCTCGCCGCGATCATTGGCGAGGCACACCCGCGCGCCATTCTTTATGCCGAGCTTGCCAGCGTCCTTGGGATGAAGAAGCACGCTTGGGCGCCCTTCCCGCTGGCGTGACGTGGGCGTCTCGGTGAAGGTAGAATTGAGGTAATTGCGCGCCGGTGCCGTGATCAGGCGGAACGGATGAGATTCCGTCGCCTCTTCAATGACGGCCCAATGATCTGGAAATTTCGGCATGCCGGAGCTATTGGCGGTGCCATGGGCACAGCCCGCGGTTGTTTTGGCAATAGGCGCAAATTCCTGCCAATTGGGGCGGAAGTGAAATTTTCCGTCCGCATGGGCGAAGCCATTTATATAGTGGGCTTCCTCATATGATGGTCGGTAGTCGAGCCAGCGCATATTGGCCAAGCTTTCAGGGTCGGGCAGGCCGGAGGCGCTGAGCGTCTCTGTGATTACCTCGTCCACAGTCATATGGAAGCCTGGATGTTCCGCACCCACCCGTTTTGCAATTTCACAAATTACAAAATGATTGTCGCGCGCCTCACCCGGAGGCTCGACGATCTTGGCGCCGAGCTGAATATGCGGATGGCCGCCACCCTGATAAATGTCGCTATGCTCCAAAAAAGCCGTTGCCGGTAATACTATATCGGCCATCTTAGCGCTTTCAGTCAGAAGCTGCTCATGCACGCAGGTAAATAGATCATCACGGCGAAAGCCGGCATGAACTTTGTTGAGGTCGGGCGCCACCACCATCGGATTGGTGTTTTGGATCAGCAATGCCGTCACCGGCGGGCCACCGGCCAAATCCTGCTTTTCGCCTGTCAGGATGGCGCCGATTCTTGATTGGTCGAGCATGCGTACCGAGGGGTCTTTCATGTCCGTCCCCTCGATTAGCGTTTTATCCCACGGATAAATGCCGTCATTGTTTTTGAACGCACCGCCGCCCTCATATTGCCAGGAGCCCCGTACCGTTGCGATGGAGAGCGCTGCATGCATATTGACCGGTCCGTTGCGGCTGCGTGTAAAGCCAAAGCCAAGGCGGAAATAGCTACGATCTGTCTTGCCTATAAGTTTGGCGAAAGCTTCAATCTCCGCTACAGAGAGGCCGGTGATCGCCGCCGCCCATTCTGGGGTGCGGCTTTTGAGGTGTACCTCTAACTCGCGCGGCGCATCGGCGTAGCGTTCCATATAGTCCCTGTCCGCAGTGCCGTCGCGGAACAATACATGCATTACCGCGCAGGCGAGTGCGCCATCCGTTCCGGGGCGTAAACAAAGATGTGTATCCGCTTGGCGGGCAGTGGCGTTGCGATAGGGATCGATAACTATAATTTTGGCGCCGCGTTTTTTGCGCGCCTGAACCGCGTGGCGCATGACATTGATCTGCGTTGCCGCTGCGTTCGTTCCCCAAATGATGACTAGGTCGGACTGCGCCATTTCACGCGGATCGACGCCCTGCAATTTTCCGGCACCGGCCTCGAAGCCAAGCCACGCCATGTTGACGCAGATGGTAGTATGAAAAAGCGAATATCCTTTGGCATGGCGCAAGCGGTTGATGCCGTCACGCATAAGGAGGCCCATGGTACCGGCAAAATAATACGGCCAGACCGTCTCTGCCCCAAAGCGTTGCTCAGCTGCAAGAAAGGCCTCACCCACTTCATCGAGTGCCGCTTCCCATGATATCGGGCGAAATTCACCGTCGCCCTTGGCGCCCACGCGCTGTAATGCCGTTGTCAGGCGGCTGGGATGGTGCAGGCGCTCAGCGTAGCGTGCGACCTTGGCGCAGATTGTACCATCGGTATAGGTGTTATCGCGGGCGCCGCGAATGCGGCCAATGGTAAAATCATCGAGCTTCTCCACTTCGAGCGCACAGGTGGAGGGGCAGTCATGCGGGCAGGCGCTGTGGCGGATTTCCATGGACATCAATGTTTCCAAATATGCTGGGTGAACGGGCGGGAATGAGTGTTTCTGGCCGGTGCATCTCTGTCAACAAAACATGCTGACGCATTGAGTGGCACGGCGGAGTATGCGCACTCGGAAAATATTGATGATTCTGATTTGTTAGATATCGAAGTGGTAAAAACAAGTTTTCTAAAGCGCTTTGAGCCCATAGCATCTGAATCTGGAGTTAATAACTTGCATGCCGAAGTTACACGCGGCGATCCGGGGGAGCACTTGTTGGATTATGTCGTTGCTTGTGATCTCGATATGGGAGTGATTGGGGGTCATGGTATCAGTCTCATTAAGGGGCTATTGGTCAGCAGTGTTTCCTCCAAGGTGAGTAAGCTTTCAGAAAGTGCCGTTATCACGGTCTAGTGCAGTAGCCTAGATCTTGCAATAACAGACGCGCTGCTCCAACATATGAGTAGCGCGCAGAAAGGCGTGTGGTAATATTTGGGAACGCGTCACATGAGTGATTATGAGATTTTTGAGGCAGGCGAAGTACGCTTACAAGGTGGCGCCACGATACGTGACGCCAAGCTGGCTTATAAAACCTACGGAACGCTGAACGCGGCCAAGGATAACGTTATAATTCAGCCGACTTGGTATTCTGGGAATCACAATGATGTCGAATGGTCGATCGGGCCGGATATGGCGCTCAATCCGGAGAAATATTTCATCATTGTTCCCAATCTGCTGGGCAATGGCGTCTCTTCCTCGCCAAGTAACACGCCCCCACCTTACGATAGGGCACGTTTCCCTAACTGCACTATGTATGACAATGTTCGCCTGCAGCATCGACTGGTTACGAAGAAATTTGGAATCGAAAAAATAAAATTGGTGACCGGCTGGTCCATGGGCGCGGCGCAAACCTTTCAATGGGGGTGCCTCTATCCTGACATGGTCGAGCGCATTGTCCCAACCTGTGGCTCAGCCAAATGTTCACGCCATAATTTTGTGTTCCTTGAAGGGGTCAAGGCGGCGTTGACAGCGGATAGCGCCTGGAAGCATGGCTGGTATGATAGCGCGCCAACAACGGGCCTTCGCGCAATGGCGCGGGTTTATGCCGGTTGGGGGTTCTCGCAGGACTTTTATCGCGCTGAAGAAGATCTCAAGCTTGGGTTCTCTTCTTTGGAAGATTTTCTCGTCGCTTTCTGGGAAGGCTTCTTCATTAATAAGGATGCTAACAATCTGCTGGCCCTGCTGTGGACCTGGCAATATGCCGATATCAGTGACAATAAAGTGTTCAACGGTGATTTCGATAAGGCACTTGCTGCTATCACCTGCAAAGCTTACGTCATGCCAGGGCGGACCGATCTCTATTTTCCGGTGGCTGATAATGAATATGAAGTAAGCAAAATGCCAAACGCCGAGTTGCGCGTGTTCGAATCCATTTACGGGCATTTTGCCTCGAGTGCGCTTAATCCCGATGACGTTAAATTTCAGAACGATGCCCTCGAAGAAATTCTTGCCAGCGAGTAGGGTTTTTTGGTGCTTAAGAATAGATAACTCGGCCTGCATGAAAAAGGCGGAGTTGTATTTAGGTAGCATAAGGAATCACTGCCCAGTGCGATGCCGAGCGTAAGGTTTGTTTATTGACCCTATGTCAGTTGCTTCTTGGGTAGCACCATAATCATAACGCCCTATCCTAAATGCCTAGGAAGACCATAGCATAAATCGCTGCGATTTGTGAGCCCGCCGAACGGCTAGGATGCTTTGTTGAGAATCTATATGGTTACCAACGGGCTCGGTGAATGCCGCATTCACTTTTGGCACTACCTTGCCAGCGTCCATCGCGTGCGTCCGCATCGCCTAAAACAGGTGCAGTGCAGGGCACGCAGCCGATTGATGCATAACCCTCTTCGCTGAGAGGATGGCGCAGCAGATTACGGTCTTTAAATGTTTGGGAGATTTTATCTTCGCTCCAATACGCCAACGGATTAAAGCGAATTCGATTATCGGCAGCCTCAATGGTTTCGAGGTCGCTGCGTTCGCCCCCTTGATTGCGTTTGCGTCCGGTTATCCAGGCATTAAAACCACCAAGCGCGCGCTCAAGTGGCAACACTTTGCGTAAATAGCAGCAGAGGTTTGGATTGCGCTGCCAAAGGGCGCTATCTGGGTCATGGCCGCTGAGATCAAACGGCACCGGCTTAATTGTACGCACATCGGTCAAGCCGAGGCGACTTACCAGTATATCGCGATAGGACAGTGTGTGGTGAAAGAGCTTACCGGAATCTATAAAGATGACCGGCGTCGCGGGATCGAGTTTGGCCACCATGTCTAAGAGGATTACCGCCTCCGCGCCAAACGAAGAGACCAGTGCAATGCCACCCTGATATTCCCATTCAAGCATGACGCGCAGTAGTGCTTCGTCCTCAAGCTCACCATAGCGATCACGTAGTGCCGTTACTCGTGCCGCCACAGAAGAAAGTTCGGCGCTCTCAGGCCGCCGAGAGTTAGAAGATCCGTTCATGGTATTGCCCTATTCCGCCGCTTGCAGGTTATTGCGCAACATGCTCAGCGTGCCGCCCGCATCTCCAGTAGGCTGATACCAAATGGTAATTTCTGAAACAGCGCGCAGCCATGCTTCTAGCCCCGTACCGTTTTTTACCTGAAAAGCGTCAAAACCGCAGCGATGCATAAATAGAAATTGATCGCGCGCGACATCGCCAACAGCTCGCAACTCACCGCTGAAACCATAGCGCTCGCGCAATAGGCGCGCAGTGCTATAGGGCCGACCATCGCGAAATGTTGGGAAATTGAGAGCGATGAGTTCAAAGGCCGACAGATCCACCACAGCATCTACTGCGACATTTACCGCCTGTTCGTCGCTCTCTAGAAATAGCCCGAGCGGTGCAGACCGCGCACTCAATTGGTCTGCCTTACGCCTCCAGAGCGGGAGCGAAACAATCACCGGCCCATCTACGGGTAGCGTGGTATCACCATCGATGTAAAGCCATTCGTCATAAATGACGGCCCCGTTTTTAATTATTGGCATAAAGGCGCTCCTTAAAGGGTTCGCGGCCCATGCGGGTATAGGCGTCAATAAAAGCTTCGCCGGATAGGCGCTGATCAAGATAAGTGCGCATCACAGTTTCCACGGCATCGACAATTTTGTCGGCGGAAAAAGCGGGTCCGATGACTTCCCCGATGGCAGCGTTCTTGTCGGAGCGCCCACCGAGCGTGATCTGGTAACTTTCCTCACCCCTTTTGTCGAGGCCGAGAATACCAATATGGCCGACATGATGGTGGCCGCAGGCATTGATGCAGCCTGAAATATTGAGCCGGAGATCGCCGATATCTTGTTGATAGGCAATATCAGCAAAACGCATGCTTATCTCCTTCGCCACTGGCAGAGAGCGTGCGGTGGCTAGGCTGCAGAAATCCATGCCCGGGCAGGCGATGATGTCGCTGATCAAGCCGTGATTAGCGTTTGCCAAACCATGAGCTTTTAATGTTTCCCAAACCTCAAACAGGTCGCTTTTGCGCACATGTGGCAAGACGAGATTCTGCTGGTGGGTCGCGCGTAGTTCATCGAAGCTATAGCATTCCGCCAGGTCAGCCACGACTTCCATCTGCTCGGCAGAGATATCCCCTGGCGGCTTGCCAGCCGGCTTAAGCGAAATGGTGGCGATAGCGTAGCCCGGTTGTTTGTGGGCGCTAACATTGCGCTCGAGCCACGTGTTGAATTCGCTATCGCCGTGCCGCGCCGCATCGAGGCCGGCATCGGTACTTACTGTAAACGGGGGTGGCTCAAAATAGTGTTCGATACGCGCTACTTCGGTTTCAGGCAGGTCGATGGCGCCCTCACGTATCTGTTGCCACTCGGTTTCAACGAGTTTAGCTAGGTTCTCTGCGCCGAGCTCATGCACTAGAATTTTGATCCGCGCCTTATACATATTATCGCGCCGGCCCTGCTGATTATAGATACGTAAAATACTTTCCAAATAGGACAGCAGCTCGGCTTTGGGCAAATATTTCCGAATTGTCTTTGCGATCATCGGCGAGCGCCCCTGGCCACCGCCGACCATCACTTCAAAGCCGGTTTCGCCAGCTTCATTGCGGCGCAATTGCAAGCCGATATCATGTACGCGTAGCGCCGCTCGATCTTCTGTAGCACCGCTGACAGCAATTTTAAATTTGCGCGGCAGGAATGAGAATTCGGGATGAAGCGTCGACCATTGGCGGATGATTTCGCACCAGACGCGCGGATCCTCAATCTCGTCTGCTGCGGCACCGGCAAAGTGATCGGCGGTCGTATTGCGGATGCAATTGCCGCTAGTTTGGATGGCGTGCATTTCTACACCAGCCAATATTTCCAGCAGATCCGGCATATCGGATAATTTAATCCAGTTAAATTGGATATTCTGGCGCGTCGTGATGTGGCCGTAGCCCTTATCATAACGTCGGGAAATATCGGCCAGGCAGCGCAATTGGCGGGCTGAGAGGACACCATAAGGAATGGCGACCCGCAACATATAGGCATGTAGTTGCAGATAGAGGCCGTTCATCAGCCTGAGCGGCTTAAATTCTTCTTCGCTAAGCTCACCGGACATGCGCCGCGCCACTTGATCGCGGAACTGTGCAACGCGCTGGTGCACGAAGGCATGGTCAAATTCATCGTAGCGATACACAGCGTTGCTTATCTCCCGGTCTGGCTGCTGAGGTTTTTGGTTGCTGATCTGTGTGTGCCTGGACCGAACAGACGAATGCGCTCGCGAAAACGAAGGGGCGCTAGGGTGCCGCCGTCATCGACCATAGAGACCAGATAGGGCGAGACGATAATCCCGTCATCAGCCGAGCGTTCTGCTTGAGCCAGGACCGCCCCTCTCTCCTCTGTGCTATGCACGCTGTGCGCGTCAATAATGCTTTCTGACCAATCACCGTCCCGGGTGAGATAGACCACACGACCGTCGCTTAGACGATTGGCGCTAATGATTTCGAATTTCATGCTTGTCTCTAATTAAGATGGCGCTGAGGGCGGTAGGTTTTATCTGTCCTCGCGCTTGCAGATGAACAATGCGTTTGCCGGCGCGTATATGTTCCGCGGTCAGTGATTTGATGTCGGTTTCGGTGTTGGTTACTTCGATGTGATCTGCGTCACGCCGGGCATGATCGAGAACAGCTGGGGTGATGGCGCTGTCATGAAACAACAGATCGGCACGGGTGATAAGGCGCACGTCGCGGAGCGTCAGAAGGTCGGCCTCCAGTGGGTCAATCTCCAGCACAGTAAAGTCACCAACTGGTGGCATTTGCGTGCGGTTGACCAAGGCGAGCATGCTAGTACGCGCCTGTTGTTCTTCGCCCGCCATAACTGTTTCCGCCAAGGGGCTATCGAAGAAATTTTCCCAAAAATGCAGGCGGGTCTCAAAGTCGACATAGGTTGCGCGCACGGCAGAGCGGAAATGCTGCGCGAAGTGGGCCAGTTTTGCCAAACCATGCGGCAGAAGCTTCTCTATCTCTACCCGCACCCGGCGCGCGAGGATGGGCGAAGCACCGCCTGAGGAAATGCCAATCACCAGCGGGCCGCGATCGACAATTGCCGGCATGATGAAGCTCGAGAGCTTTGCGCCATCAACCACATTCACGGGCACATCTACTGCCCTAGCGGCACGCGACACCGCCTCGTCAGTCTCTAAGTTGCCACTTGCTGCATGAACAAGGGCATGTCCGGCAATATCTCCTGGACGAAAATCACGCGCTACTAACGTCACCTCTCCACGCTCGCCGAGTGCGCGGATGTCGGCATCGTAATCGGGCGCGATGATGGTCACCAAAGCCCCGGCACGACGCAGCAGCCGCAGCTTTGCCAGAGCCGCAGCTCCACCGCCAATTACTAGGCAAGACCGCCCCTCAATGTCCATAAACGCCGGATAATATCGCATACCCTTCCTTTTCCACCGCCGGTAATTTGGGGTGGAATATTATTCTCTATCAAAATATATGTGGGAATAATATTCACATATAATATATATCCTTAATATTTAATTACAACAAAAAATGTGAAATATTAATATAACATATAAATATGTAATAATAATTCAATAAGGTAAAAAAGGCAGAAAACAGAGCCCCAAAACGCTTTTCCGGTTGCTTGCGCTAGGCTCAGTAGTAATTCTGATCTTCTGACTGCCAACTTCAGGGCTTTCTACGCTCGCATGAGCTTATCCACGTGGGCCAAACTTGAAGCGAAATCAAATATTGGAAATACGAATATGCTAGCTTGATAATTCCCTGCAAAGGGATACATCCAAAATTCCCAGGGTGGCGAGCTATCCATAATAGTGGCGCTTTCCCTTTTCCTGAATTGCCCGGCTATTTATCGCTCTCAGCGATAGCCGTCGCACCGGCCATTTTAGCCTGCTTTCGCCGTCTGTTTTATTAGCGCCCGGAGCATAAAAACCGGCCCATAGGCCGCGTATAGAATTTCTTGCGCATCAAGGAGGATGTTATTGGTGGCCGCATTATTTGACCCATGCCGATCGCAAGCGTCAGTTCCAGGAATATGAAATCCTGGCTGGACTTGTCCTGAGTGATAATGCCGGTAAGGCGGAAACTATTATGCGCCGTCATGTACGCCGTACCCGCATCGC
>Ga0315339_1002229_pt1 | contig 15045 bp, 11 predicted proteins | sample ASW17metaG_FD_204514 | JGI IMG/M metagenome (GOLD analysis project Ga0315339, IMG submission 204514) | Ammonia-oxidizing marine archaeal communities from Pacific Ocean, United States - ASW #17 | ecosystem: Environmental > Aquatic > Marine > Oceanic | place: USA: California | collected 2016-12-05
ACGCCCGCATCCATGGTGCGCTCAAAATGCGGAATGCCGCCAACCACATCGACGCCCATATCAAGCGCCTTGGCGAGATTCTCTACTCCAATCGGCGAGCGCAGATAACCATCCTGCGGGAAGGCAACCAATTGCAGGTCGATGTAATCCCTCACTTGCTCACGCACCTCGATCAAAGCGGCGACAGCACCAAGCTTCGGGTCGGTGGTATCAACATGGCTACGGATCGCAAGCAGGCCACGACCGACCGCCCAATCGCAATATTCAAGCGCGCGCTCGACATACCAATCGTGGCTGAGACTCGGTTTTAGATCGCGCCAAAGTTCGATGCCCTCGAGCAGCGTGCCACTTTCATTGTAGCGCGGATAGCCATAGGTGAGTGTGGCATCCATATGGAAATGGGAATCGATAAAAGGCGGCGTGACCAGCCGGCCCGATACGTCGATCTCACGCTCGGCACTTGCCCCGATACCGGCTTCAAGAGCTGCAATCTTGCCATTCTTAATGGCTATATCAAGGCTCGTCCGCCCATCGGGCAGAGTAGCGCCGCGTAAGATTAAATCCATAGTCTTCCCGCTCCATTATATCATGCGGTTAGAACAGTCCGACGATATTTCCGCTATCGTCAACATTAATGCTATTGGCTGCTGGCTTCCGCGGCAAGCCGGGCATAGTCATGATATCACCGCAGACGACGACGAGGAATTCTGCCCCAGCGGAAATACGCACCTCGCGCACCGGCACCACATGGCCCGAGGGCGCACCTTTGAGATTAGGGTCAGTCGAGAAGCTATATTGCGTTTTGGCAATGCAAACCGGAAAATGGCCGAAGCCGCCATCTTGCAGGTCTTTGAACTGGTTGCACACTTTTTTGTCGGCAATGATGTCATCAGCGCCGTAAATCTCCTGTGCCACTGTGCGCACTTTATCCCAAAGCGGCATATCGTCCTCATAGAGCGGCTTGAAGTTGGACGGCTGGGTGTCGATGGTCTTGACCACCTGGCGGGCTAGATTTTCCGCACCTTCACCACCCGACGCCCAATGATCGCTCTCCACTGCTACGGCACCGAGTGCCTTACAGCGTTCGATCACTAAATTACGTTCGGCATCGGTATCGGCAGAGAAACGGTTGACGGCAACGACAACCGGCACGCCATATTTAGCGATATTTTTGAGATGGCGTTCGAGATTGGCCATGCCTTCGCTGAGCGCCTCCAAATTCTCCTCAGCTAGCTTATCCTTGTTGATGCCGCCATGCATTTTAAGGGCGCGGATGGTCGCCACCAGAACCACACAATCCGGCGCGAGGCCCGCCTTGCGGCACTTGATATCAAGAAATTTCTCAGCGCCAAGGTCAGCGCCGAAGCCGGCTTCGGTAACCACATAATCAGAAATTTTCATTGCTGCCCGGGTGGCAATAACTGAATTACAGCCATGTGCAATATTGGCGAACGGTCCGCCATGTACTAGCGCCGGATTATTTTCGAGCGTCTGCACCAGGTTTGGCGCTAGGGCGTCTTTCAGAAGGGTCGTCATCGCTCCCTCGGCAGAAACTTCGCGGGCACGGACCGGCGTACGATCGCGCTTGTAACCGATAACGATGTTACCGAGGCGGGTACGTAAGTCTTCCAAATCGTTGGCGAGACAAAAGATCGCCATTACCTCGGAGGCGACCGTAATATCGAAGCCATCCTCGCGCGGGAATCCGTTGGCAACGCCGCCGAGCGACGAGACGATTGAGCGCAGCGCCCGGTCATTCATATCAACAACGCGGCGCCAACTCACCCGGCGCGGATCGATCTCGGCTTCATTGCCCCAATAGATGTGGTTGTCGACCATGGCTGCGAGCAGATTGTTGGCAGCGCTGATGGCATGAAAATCACCGGTAAAATGGAGGTTAATTTCCTCCATGGGGACAACCTGCGCATAGCCGCCCCCGGCAGCGCCACCCTTTAGGCCGAAGCACGGGCCGAGGCTAGGTTCGCGCAGGCAGATCAGCGTATCTTTGCCAATCCGGTTGAGGCCGTCGCCAAGGCCGACCGTGGTGGTGGTCTTACCCTCACCCGCCGGTGTTGGCGAGATGGCGGTGACTAGAATCAGCCTGCTGTCGGGCTTTTCTTTCAGCGATGAAATATAATCAAGCGAGATTTTTGCCTTGTCATGGCCGTACGGCACGAGATGCTCGGGCCCGATGCCGAGGCGCTTTTGGCCGATATCTAGAATCGGCTGCTTGTCGGCAACGCGGGCGATATCGATATCGCTCTTCGGCTGTGCATGCTGTGTGCTCGACGACATTTCTAATTCCTTTATTTCAATGCAGGCCCCTTGAGGGAGCACTCTATCTTAAGGTTTTAAGGGCCGTGAGACCGATCGGTTTGCCGCCAAACTCTTCCATAGCGTCCAGCAGAGCGCGCCATAGATACACGGCGGAAGCAACATCGCTGAGCAGGTCAAAAACTGGAACCTCGGCAATATCGCAGCGAATGATGATGGCGTTGAGACGCGCCACATTTGTTTGTACCACTCGATGTAGCGGCGCCGCTTCAGGCCTGAGGTCGACAGCGCAAATTTTAGCTAACAATGCTGGGGTGTGCGTACCGCTCAGCGCTAGCCAAAAATTGGTTTCAGCGCGCGGCACATGAAAGCAGCCATCAGCGGTCTCCATAGACCATGCAGCATTGGTTTTTTCGATTAGTGCACTCGCGCCTTGATAGTTACCCAGCAACAAAGCTTCTCCGGGTGCGAGGCGTGCAATCCGCGTACCGTCGCTCTGGGGCGTGACAATATTACTTTCCGTTAATATATTCGCACCCTGGTCGGTAAGCCAAGTCGCCATGTTCCAGCCCTTGAAGCCGGTGCGCGGCAGACCAGAGAGATCGCATAGACCAAGCGTTCGCGCCTGTAAAGCTTCTGCCGCTGCGTCACCATCAAATCGCATGGGCATGGCGGTGCCATTAATCTCTTCGAATTCAGCGCCGGAGCTTTCCAACTCGCGATAGAGAAAACTGCGACGGCTATGATCTTGCGGCAAAATAGTCATGCCTACATCTCCTGCCGCGCGCCGTCGGCGTCATAGAAGGGTAGCTTGACCACCTCAGCCTGCACCATCTGGCCGCTATCCGTTTTGATTTCAATCACCGTGCCGGGCTCCGCCTGATCGGGCGCAACATAAGCTAAGCCGATTACCTTGCCGAGCGTCGGCGAGCGGACAATCGAGGTAACCCGCCCGGTAATAGCGCTACCCCGAATAACCAGATGACATTCCTTCGGCGTGCTGGCGGCATCATTGGTAAGCTCAAAGCCTACAAGCTTACGCTTCAGGCCGCACGCCTCTTGGATTGCAACCGAGCGCATACCGACATAATAAGGTTTCTTGCGCGAAATAGCCCACGCCATATCAGCCTCATTCGGCGTACTCAATCCGTCTGTATCCTGGCTGATGATGATATGACCCTTCTCGAGCCGTAATAGACGCTGGGCCTCAACGCCGAACGGGCGGATGCCGTTGCCCTTGCCCGCTTCCATCAGCGCATCCCAAAGCGCCTCGCCTTGGCTGGCCGGCACATGCAATTCATAGCCAAGCTCACCGACAAAGCCGACGCGGAGAAAGAGCGCCGGGATGCCAGCTACATGGCCACGCCTCGCACCCATATAGGGAAAGGCTTCCGGCGACAGATCAACATCGTCGCACAGCTTCTCGACCACTTCGCGGCTATTGGGACCCGCAATGTTTACGCCGGCATAGGACGCCGAAACATGGGTGATATCGACTTTGAGGCGCCACTGCACATTATACCAAAGCATGGTGCGGTAGACGCCATCAACGCCCGACGTGGTGGCGGTGACGTAGAAATGATCATCCGCTAGACGACAGGCAACGCCGTCATCGACGATCACTCCGGCATCATCTGTCATCAGCACATAGCGCGCCCGGCCGACCGGCTGTTTGAGATAGGCGAAGGTGTACATCCGGTTAAGAAATTCCGCCGCATCAGGGCCACGAACTTCCAGCCCGCCCAATGTTGAGACATCGATCATGCCTACATTCTCGCGCACATTTTTCGCTTCAGCGGTGATATTGTCGGCGCGCGAGCGTGCATCGCCGTAATATTCCGGCCGCATCCAGGCCCCCGCCGGCATCATCTTAGCGCCCAATTCAAGATGACGATAATGAATCGCCGTATAGCGCACCGGCTCGAAGCTGCGCCCGGCTAAATGGGCCATAGTCAGCGGGCCTATGGGTGGACGTGATGTGGTCGAACCGGTCTCATCTAAGCCGGCACCAGTGCGCCGCGCAGCCAAACGGATCGCAGGCAATGTCGAATGGCGGCCTTGCGACGGGCCCATGCCATTGGTGGTGAAGCGCTTCAATAATTGAATATGCTGATAGCCCTCGCTCAGCGCGTTCTCTATATCATGAGTTTGAAGGTCTTCATCAAAGTCGACGAAATCTTTACCTTTATCATGGCCGATAATCGGCCATGCGCCGGGCGCTTCTTCCAGCGCGGTTGATGCGATACTACTGTCTGCGACCGTGAAACCGGCGTCACCCGCCGCGCGCCGTCCCGCTGCTACTCCTTCGCTAAGCACATTTTTAAGCGTGTTTGTTCCCGCTACCGATCCGGCGGCAGAGATCTGTTCCGGCAAGTCATGCACACTGAAGCTACCATTGTCGGCGGCAAAACTTACCCGCCCGCCGGCCTGATGCAAGAGCGCGGCTGCCGGGACATAAGAGCCCGACATGGCGACCAGGTCACAGGCGAAGCTATCATAACGCTTGGCGGATTTGACTTCGCTTTCGAGCCGAGCAATCTTGATGGCCCGCACACCGCGTCCGCCAGTGCTGGGCACGGCCTCGCGGAGCGTTGCACCAGCCAGGATTGGCACATGGCGGCGCATCAAAGCGCTGCTCATTTCCTCTTCTGGCGGATTGGCTCTGACATCAACCACACAAGCAACTTCAACGCCGGCATCAAGCAGATCAAGCGCCACGCCATAGCCGTCCTGATTGGCGGTCGCCACTACGGCACGGTTGCCGGGCTTAATGCCGTAAAGCTTAATCAGCCGTTGTGCTGCTGAGCCCAACATGATTCCTGGCAGATCATTATTGTGGAAAATCAGTGGTTGTTCGTAACATCCACTCGCCACCACCAGCGCGCCGGCGCGCAGCTTATAGAGCCGATTATCCTTGATTAGTGGCAGCCAATTATCGGCATACCAGCCGGTGCAGGTTGCGTCCGTCATCACCCGAATACGCGTATGCGCCTCGACCTTGGAGATGAGGTCGGCGCGAGTTTTCTCGGCAGCCTCGCCGGCGCCATCAAAGCGCGCAAAGGCCAGCGCGCCGCCAAGCTCCACATTCTCATCGACCAAAAGCACATCAGCGCCCGCATCGGCGGCCTCAAGCGCTGCCGCCAAGCCGGCCGGCCCGGCGCCAATCACGGTGACGTCGGTGAAAAGATATTCCTTGTCGTAATAGCCATGCGGCGTATCGAGCGAAACAACGCCGAGGCCGGCAACGCGGCGGATCAGCTTGGCCCAGAACTGCCACGCCCAGCGCGGCTTGTAAAATGCCTTATAATAAAAGCCGACCGGCATGAAGCGGCCGAGATGGCGCAACATGGAGAGGCGATCTTTTTCCAACGAGCCCCAATAATTCTGCCCCATCACGTCGAGGTCAGCCTCGATCAAGATTCGGTCGGCCAAGCGATTGGGCTTGGCGCCGATCTGTACCATGGAATTGGAATCCTGGCCGCACATGGAAAGAACGCCGCGCGGGCGGTGATATTTGAACGAGCGCGACAATGTGGTGACGCCGTTAGCATAGAGGGCGCTGGCAATAGTGTCCCCGCTATAGCCGCTATATTCTCGGCCTTCGAATTGGAAAGAGACACGCTTCGTGCGGTTGATACGGCTTCCCATAGGCTCTTTGAGACGTTCCATGGGCTTCAGTCTTTCAGCTCTTCGGGACGGGTGAAATCAACACGATCTTTGAACAGTTCACTGGCATCATAGGTACGGATGATCTCGTCTTTAATCGTATGGCGCTCGGCAATGAACCAATAGGCGGTCGCCACATGGCACCACCATTCTCGCACTACGCCGGCCTTGTTCTCTTCCATAAAAATATATTCCGCCCATTCCGCGTCAGTGCAACGGTTGGGATCGGGCTGCGCAACCACTTCGCCGCCATGGGCGAATTCCTGAATGTTGCGCACGCCGTTCAAGGGGCAATTCATCTGTTTCATATTAGTGCCCCACCGAGGCGGCGCCTTTTTCACCGACTTGATCGAAATTCTCAAAGCGCGATAGACGGAACGGGGCGATCATGCTTGGCACGCGCCCGGTCGCCACCATCTCGGCCATGCGCTTACCGCAAACCGGAGTGGCTTTGAAGCCCCACGTGCCCCAACCGGCATCGATGTAATAATTCTCGACCGCTGTCTCGCCCATGATCGGCGCAAAGTCGGGCGTCATATCGGTCATTCCCGCCCATTGCCGCAGTATCTGCACTTCGGCGAGATGGGGTAGCAACTCAAGCACGTGACTCATCAGGCCTTCAATGAAATCGAGCGATGAGGAGGTCTGATAGCGCGGGTACGGATCAGTCGAGCCGCCCATGACGAATTCGCCGCGGTCACTCTGCGAGATATATACATGCAGGCTGCCAGAAACGATGATCGGGTCGAGGATAGGCTTATGCGGCTGCGATACACAGGCCTGCAGCGGAATGGTACGGATAGGCAGCTTGAGGCCAGCCATATCGGCAATAATCGTGGAGGCGCCAGCCACCGCCTGCACCGCCTTGCCGCAGGCGACGCGGCCGCGATCAGTCACCACGCCGGTGATACGCCCGTCCGTCACCTCGATATCAGTAACCGTGGTATCCTGATGAATTTCCACCCCCATCTCGGCGGCGCGCCCGGCATAGCCCCAGGCCACGGCGTCATGGCGCGCGATGGCACCCGGCGGATGGTAGAGCGCACCCAAAATAGGATAACGCACATCTTCCGAGAGATTGAGCTGCGGTATCAGCCGCGCCAGATCGTCACGATAGACTAATTCCGAATCGACGCCTAAATGCTTGTTGACCTCGGCGCGCCAGCGTGAGGTGCGCATAGACGCATCATTATGCGCAAGCGTGAAGTGACCGCGCTCGGTATAGAGAATATTGTAATCAAGCTCCTGGCTCAGTTGGCGGTAGAGGGAAACCGATTCCTCATAAAACGCCACCCCTTCCGGCGTGAGATAGTTGGAGCGGATAATCGCCGTGTTGCGGCCCGTATTACCGCCGCCGATATAGCCTTTTTCAAATACCGCTACATTACGGATGCCATGATAGCGCGCCAGATGGTAAGCGGTTGCCAAGCCATGTCCACCGCCGCCGATGATGACCACGTCATAGCTAGATTTCAGTTCCGGTCGAGCTGACAGGAAGCGCTTTGCGGGATGGCCGGATGAGAGGCCGTATTTAAGTAGTCCGAGCGGCATGGAAATAACTTATCTTTGATTGCGGTAGCGGGAACGGGCTTGATTAAGGTAACGGGAACAGACGACCGGTCAGAATTTACGGTAGGCTTTGTTTAAGTCAATCATTGGATGGCGTGGCAACATCAGTAATTTAATCAGTAATTCGCGGGCAATCATATCCCGTTCTTGCTGATTGTCAGGCAATTCTAGCCCTTCCGGCAAAGAAACCCAGCCATTGGTATTGCGATCGAGCAACCCCGAGCGGTTTTCCTGATAGCCAAGATGGACATCTTCGAGCCAGTTGGGGCCATTCCAGCCCATGGTTCCCATATATTTTTTCAAAAACGGCATGGGCAGAGAGTAAATTGCCGCTAGCTTTAATAATTGTTTCTTGTACCAATTACCAATTTGGTCTAAACAATTAATCACATTCATTATTGAATAAATCACCTTACCGCCCGTATCCTAGGAAATGGCTATTGATTTTATCCGAATTAGACCGCCTACCGGTATTGTTTGCAAGTCAAATAATTCTAATATTGGTCCTACCAATTGAATAGGCCTGCCCATGATGCCCCTGAATCCGGTCGCAGTGGCGCGCCGGCAAAAATTGCGACTGTGCTGCGTGAGAAAATTTTGCGCGGCGTATTTCAGGGCGGCCAACGTCTGCCTTCCGAGCGTCAATTGGCCGAGGACAATGCGGTCTCGCGCGGCACTGTACGCGAGGCGCTACGTCTTTTGGAGCAGAGCGGCCTGCTCAGCCGCAAGCGGGGCAGCGGTAGCTACGCAGCCTATCCGGCAGAGCAGGGCGGGCCGGATCGGGAAGATGTAGCCGAGATCACCAGCCCGCTGCAATTGCTCGAAGTGCGCCTAGCGCTGGAGCCGCAAATGGTACGCCTCGCCGCGCGCAATATGACGGCGCGCGATATTGCCGGTCTGGAAGAAGCGCTCAGAAATACCGAAGCCGCTGTGGATGAAGAAATATTCTCCCATTGGGACAAAATATTTCATCTCCGTATCGCCGAGGGCACGCGCAATCCGCTGATGATCACCATGTACGGCCAAATCAATCATGTGCGCACCCATGACCTTTGGGAATCCATCAAAGGAGCAATTCTTACGCCGGAACGTATACGCCAATATAATGCCCATCACCGGGAGGTTTTTGATGCCATCCGCCGCCGCGATCCGGAAAGCGCGGTCACTTGCATGAAAAATCATTTGCTGTTGGCGCAACAAGATTTGGTAGTGTCTCCTGACCTTGCTGACGGCTAGCTAGGTCAGAGAAGAATCCCGTATGTTATTACAAAATAAAATCGCTATTGTTACCGGCGCTGCCTCCGGGCTTGGCATGGAAAGCGCTCTCGCTATGGCGCGCGAGGGGGCGGCACTGATGCTCGCCGATATCAACGCCGCGGCTGTCGCCGAATTGGTCGCGAAGATTAATAAAAGCGGCGGCCAGGCTGAATTCTGCCAAACCAATGTCACGGTGGAAGATTCCGTTGCCGAAATGGTGGGCCAAACGGTTGAGCGCTATGGCGGCCTCGACATCGCTTATAACAGTGCCGGTATCGAGGGCGTTGCTGGGGTGGTGCATGAACTTGATATGGCGGATGTGAAGGCGACGCTAGACGTGTTGATCGGCGGCACCTATCACAGTATGAAATATGAAATCCGCGCGATGCTCGAATCGGGCGGCGGCGCGATCGTCAATGCCAGCTCAACCTGGGGCCTGAATGCCTATCCCGGACGCTCGCCCTATATCGCCGGTAAGCACGCTATCGGTGGCCTGACCAAGACCGCCGCTCTCGAACATGCGGCCGGCAATATTCGTGTTAACGCCATAGCACCCGGGCCGATCATGACGCCAATGCTGCTGCGTGATTGGAAAGGTGATGCCAAAAAGGCGGCCGCAGGCGTGCCCATGCAGCGCGTCGGGCGGCCGGAAGAGGTGGCCGATGCAGTGGTTTGGCTCTGTTCCGACAAGTCGAGCTTCATCACCGGTCATGTCCTGCCCATCGATGGCGGTATGTTGGCTCAAGTGGGATGATCTCTCTTTTGGGTAGCCCTTAAGCGCCGGGCGGTCACGTCCGCCCGCTTGGTTACCTCGTATTAACTCCGGCGTGCAGTCACGCTAGTTATTTTTACGACCTGTCATTACTTGGCTGTCCCCCATATAATTATGGGGCTGCGCTTTAAGAGGAGTACCGGTGCGTTTGCTAAAATAAGAAGGGGCTCGCTCATCCTATTTTGGGGTTAGTATGCGCGGCGGTAGCGCGCAAAGAGTTGTTCCGGAGCTGTGCTGCGAGCGTAATCCGCCTCCCAGCTTTTGATGCTGAGAAAGCATTGATAGAGCTCATCAGAAAACCAGCTGCGCACCACGTCATTCTCTTTAAGCGCGGCCAATGCGGTATCCAGGCTATCCGGCAGCGGCGTAATACCGGCCTCCATACGCGCTGATTCGCTCATGTCAGCCGGGTCGATTTCGGCCGGCGGTGGCGGGCTAAGATTATTGAGAATGCCTTCAAGCCCGGCGCGCGCCAAGACGCCAACCGCGAGATAAGGCGAGGCGGTGCAATCGGAAGCGCGAATTTCTAAATTGAAGGCTTTAGCCGCTTTTTCGGGGTCACGTGAACTGCCTGGCATAATACGGATTGCCGCCTCACGGTTCTGCCAACCAATGCAACGATAGCCGGTGCTCCAATGGTGCGAGCCGAGGCGGTGATAGGACACCGGCGAGGGCGCGGTGATCGCCAGCAGGGCATCAAAATGGGTGAGAATGCCGGCGCTGAATTTGGCCGCCACTTCGCTGAGGCCAAGTGGCCCGGCACTATCGCTGGTGACGTTACGGCCTTCCGCATCGGCGAGGCTAAAATGGATATGGCTACCATTGCCCACATGTTTGGGCGTTGGCTTGGGCGAGAAGCTCGCACGTAGACCATGGCGATGCGCCGCCTCGCGGACGATTTCAGCAGAAATCAATGCCGTGTCCGCCGCTTTCAGCGCCCCTTGCGGCGCGCAGCTTATTTCATATTGGCCAACACCATATTCCGGTTCGACCGTCTCCGGCGCTACACCGGCGCCGCTCAACAAGGCCTCGAGATCGGTCAAAAATCCGTGCTGGGCGCGGGCGGCGGTGAATGAAAATGGTGCCTCGGGCTCGAAGTCAGGGCCATGCAGCAGAAACTCAAGTTCGAAGGCGGAGATCAGGTCGAGCCCGGTTTCCGCTTTGAGGTCGGCAATGGCTTTGCGGCAAAAGGTTCTGACGCAAGCGCTCCAGTCTTCGCCTGGGCCCGGGCGCGAATCGCAAAGCACGGCATGGATCGCCAAATGCTCGCCTGAGGCCGGAATGGTGAAGCGCGTTTCTAGATCAGGAATTTGGCGGACCTCATCCACCGGCCCCCACGGATTATCAGCCAGATGCTCAAACGGCGTCATCGCTTGGCCGGCATTGGCCCATCCGAGGCCGCTTTCGAGCTTGCTATCAAAATCACTGAGCGGTACGCCGCGCGTTCGCGTCATGCCGACCAGGTCGCTCCACAATAAATAAATTAAACCGCTCTCACTCATCTGCCAGCCTCTCTTTTATGCTGGCTACAATAGCGTGGTCGGGGTATCCAGGAAAACAGGTAAAAGCTTAAGGAGCGAGAACATGAGCGAGCGCGATCCGATTTATGATATTCTTTTCGAATCGGTGAAGATAGGCCCGGTGACGGCGCGCAATCGCTTTTACCAGGTGCCCCATTGTAACGGTATGGGCGACCGCCACCCGCGCGCTATGGCGGCTATGCGCGGCGCCAAGGCAGAGGGCGGCTGGGCGGTGATCTCGACCGAAGAAGTATCAATTGATCATTTGACTGATTTCAGCCCTCACATTGAGGGACGCTTGTGGGATGAAGGCGATATTCCCTATCACGCCCGTATGGTCGATGAAGTGCATAAGCATGGGGCGTTGGCAGCCATTGAGCTCTGCCAGCAAGGCATTGCCTGCGCCAATAAGGATAGTCGCGAAGTGCCGCTTGGGCCCTCTGCTCAATCGCTGATTATATCGGCACCCTGGCAGGCACGGGCGATGGACAAGAGCGATATCCGCATCGTTCGGGCCAGCCATCGGCAATCGGCGCTTCTTGCCAAGCGCGCCGGCTACGATATTGTCTATGTCTATGCCGGGCATGACCTCTCATTAGCTCAGCATTTTCTCCTGTCGCGCTATAATCAGCGCATTGACGAATATGGCGGCTCGCTGGAAAATCGAGTGCGCCTGTTGCGCGAATTAATTGAGGATACCAAGGATGCGGTCGGCGATAGCTGCGCTGTTGCGGTGCGTTTTGCGGTCGATGAATTGCGCGGACCGGATGGTATGGAAGCGGGCGGCGAGGCGCCGGAAATTATCACCATGCTGGCTGAACTACCAGACCTTTGGGACGTCAATGTAAGCGACTGGGACAATGATTCGCAGACCGCGCGCTTTGCCGAAGAAGGATATCAGGAGCGCTTTATTTCCTTCGTCAAAGGTCTCACCAGCAAGCCGGTGGTGGGCGTTGGGCGCTATACCTCGCCAGATCATATGGTCTCGCTGATCGCCAAGGGAGTGCTCGATTTCATCGGCGCGGCGCGGCCCTCCATCGCTGATCCGTTTTTACCCAACAAAATAAATCAAGGGCGGGTGGAGGATATTCGCGAATGCATCGGCTGTAATATCTGTGTCGCCGGCGATATGACCCTCACCCGCGCGCGCTGCACGCAGAACCCGACTATGGGTGAGGAATGGCGCAAGGGTTGGCATCCGGAACGAATTCCGGCCAGCGGGTCAGAGGATAATGTATTGATCGTCGGCGGCGGCCCGGCTGGGCTGGAATGCGCGCGCGCCCTTGGCCAGCGTGGCTATGCCGTCACCCTAGCCGAAGCCGGAACGGCGCTAGGTGGGCGAATTCTGGGCGAATCCCGCTTGCCCGGCATGGCATCTTATCAGCGTGTGGTTGATCACCGCCTTGCCGCCTTCCATAAACTGCCCAATGTTGAGACCTATCTCGCCAGCAATCTCAGTGCCGAGGAGGTTTTGGCCTTCAAGGCGCAGCATATTGTGTTGGCGACAGGTGCCTCGTGGCGGCGTGATGGGGTTGGCTTTAGCCACCGCACGGCCCTGCACATTGGCACGTCGGCTCCTGCCATCTTCACGCCAGACGATATTATTGCAGGGCAGAAGCCGGGTGTCGGGACGGTCCTGGTCTATGATGATGATCGCTACATCATGGCTGGATTAATCGCCGAGAAACTGGCTGCGGACGGGCACGATGTCACCTTGATGACGCCTGCCACAATGGTCTCGTCGTGGACGGAAAACACTCTCGAACAACACGCCATTCAGCGCCGGCTATTGCAGGCCGGTGTGACCATTCTGACTACCCGGAAGCTTGTGGCTTTAGACGGAGGCGCGCTGCATGCCTGCATCTATTCCGGGGCGGTAGCAGAGCTGGCGGTGGCATCGGTGGTGCTGGTCACGTCGCGCATCTCAAACGACGGCCTTATGCGTGAGCTAAAGCTCAAGGGTGAAAATCAAATCGCGCCATGGAAAAGCCTAACCTCTATCGGCGATGCCCTGGCGCCGGCCACTGTCGCGCACGCAGTCTATGCTGGCCACCGTTATGCCCGCGAACTCGACACGGGAGCACCCATAGGCGCTCCCTTCAAAATAGAGCGCATCACAGTCTAGCCACCATAGTCGCAGCAACCTTAATTACGGTGACCGTATACTTAGTTATTTGAAGACGGAATAAACACCGACATGACGGATTTCATAAATTTGACTAATCGCTTTTGCCAAGCTGCCTGCACCAGTGGCGCGGAACTTGCGATGCTGTTCAGCGAAAGCGGCACTTATCATGACGGCTTCTGCGGTGAATTTATTGGGCGCGCGGCAATCACCGACATGATCGATAATCACTTCCGCCGAGACGCCGAGGGGTTTATCTGGAAGATGTCTGAGCCGGCGATGAGCGACGGCATCGGCTATGCGCGCTATCGCTTCGGCTACACCTCAAAAATCGCCGGGCGTACCGGTACCCGCGTGGTGTTTGCCGGCATGGGCCGTTTTCGCCTCGAAGGCGACCTGATTGCCCATTATACTTAAATTTTTGATCCCGGCATCGGTATGGCGCAGCTTGGATTTGATGCCGAGCGCATCGCTAGGCGGGCGCAACGCAGCGCACAGGCGCTCCGCAACACGCCGGAAATGGCGCCTTTTCTCGCTGGCGCACCAGTAGCGATGGGCGAATAGGTTTTAAGCGCTAACCCAGGCGGACGATCTCGCCGCTTTCGGCTGATTTCTGGGCGGCCAACACGGTCTCCATGGCGGCCATGGAATATTCCGGTGTGATGACATTCAGCACGATACCAGCTACCACGCAGTTGGCAAAATACATCACCTCTTCAGCCAGCGCGGCGCCTTATAGTAATCGCGAGTGCGCCCAAGCTTTTGCTAGAGGTCAGTCCAGACCGACTTGCGCTCGCCCGGCGCTTGAGGGGACCTAAAAGGAGTCATTCTATGACCTCTTGGCATCAGATACGTCCTTGCCCCTTCTCCGTCGCGTTTACCAGCGCTGCCATATTGCCGTAGGGATGTTTATTATCGAACATCAACTGGTGTGCGTGGCCAATCTCGTCGAAGCTGTAGGTTTCCGACAGGCACGGGTCTATCTCTCTCGCCATGACCATTTTGTTCACTGCTTCAGCCTGCACATCATTGGAGAGATGGCTGCCCTGGAAGCGCTTCTGACGCATCCAATGGAAACGCAGATCAAGGGTCACGTTGTAGCCGGTGGTGCCAGCGCAAATGACCACCATGCCGCCGGTATCACAGAGGAAGTTTGAGGTCGGCAACGTTGTCTCGCCGGGATGCTCGAAGACAATCTGTGGGCTGACCTTGGCCCCGGCTGCTTCCCAAAACGCTTTGCCAAATTCACGCGCACCCTTAAACCAGGCGCCCCATTCGTTGCTGTTGATATCAGGCATCACGCCCCAATGGGAAAAATCTTTGCGGTTGATTACGCCAACCGCGCCGTGATCGAGGCAGAATTGCCTTTTGTCTTCATCCGAAATAACGGCGATCGCCCTGCCGCCTTTGGCAGCGACGATCTGCAGAGCGAGGCTGCCGAGGCCGCCGGCAGCGCCCCAGACCAACACATGATCACCTTTATCGACGATATTTGGCTCCCAACCCATAAGCATGCGATAGGCGGTCGAGGCACAGAGCAGATAGCAGCCCGCCTCCTCCCAGCTGAGATGCTTGGGCTTGGGCTGACATTGATGGGATTGCGCCCGGGCAAACTGGCAATAGCTGCCATAATTAGTCTGATAGCCCCAGATACGGGTGGTTTCGGCCAACATAGGATCCTTGCCGGAGAGCACCCAAGGGTCCTCAGGCTCCCACCAGCCACTATGCACGACAACTTCGTCGCCAATTTGGACATTGCTGACGTCGGTCCCGACAGCCCAGACAATGCCGGAACAATCGCTGCCACCGGCATGAAAATCTTCCGGTTCGCCTTTTTTCTGGCGGTCGGCGATAACGTCCAC
>Ga0315339_1002230_pt1 | contig 15039 bp, 14 predicted proteins | sample ASW17metaG_FD_204514 | JGI IMG/M metagenome (GOLD analysis project Ga0315339, IMG submission 204514) | Ammonia-oxidizing marine archaeal communities from Pacific Ocean, United States - ASW #17 | ecosystem: Environmental > Aquatic > Marine > Oceanic | place: USA: California | collected 2016-12-05
ATGGGATCTACTTCCCCAATGGCGCGGTACACCCGCGAATGTACGGCTCGGCCGCGCGTATCCTCGGCCCCTGCGTGCGGGATCACAAACTCTTTTCATTGGAAGATGCAGTCTACAAGCTCAGCGGTTACCCGGCTGAGCGCTTTGGGCTCCACGAACGCGGCCGGATTGTCGAGGGACAATATGCCGACCTAGTGGTATTTGATGCCGAATCCGTCGAGGACCGCGCGACCTACCAAGACCCGCACCAGTACTCGCTCGGTGTCGAGCAAGTGCTGGTCAATGGCGTTCCGGTCATTTCCGGTGGGGTTGCCAATGAGGCGTTAGCTGCCCCTTTTCCCGGACGCTACTTGAAATTCAACGCTTAGACCGGCACGATCGATTGCTCAGCCGTTTTTAATTCCTAGTTTTCCTGGATACTGTTGCAAAAGGAGCGGCGAGGAACATCGAGTTTTAAGACGGCTGCTCAATATTTATCGACAAGACCACCATTCCAAAATTCGGCTGTCTCTCCGGAGGTATTCAGCGCTCTCGCCGAGCGCTTGTCGATGTTCACCCAGATCCGCTTGTCGACATGGGTCCAGCACCATAAACAATTCACCTTGGGGTCCAGCATCCACACCGCGCCCTCTCGGGTAAGCCGCACGAGAATGCGCCCATCGGCAAAACGCCGCATCAAAAAGGCTTCGACATAACCGTCTTCCATCAGCAAGCGCATAGCCTTGGCGTTGGGTTCGGACGGGGGGACCGATATGGGCAACGAAGCACAACCGCCCCATATCAGCGCAATGCAGATCGCGCGACACAATTGTAAAAGCCCGGCATTCACAATTGCATGCCCTTAGATTTCTGCATCACCATCAAATTGGCAGCCCCTACTCATATCACCCCATCTGCACGCAACCCGGTAATTTCATCTGTCCCCAGATCCAGCATATCGCGCAAAACCTCCTCGGTATGCTGCCCCAAAAGCGGTGCCGGACGCTGTAACTGAATCGGGGTCTGCGAGAACTTCAGCGGCGAATTGGGCATCGCCTGTCGCCCCGCAATTGGGTGATCAATCTCCACGATCATTTCCCGCGCCGCGATTTGTTCGTCGTTAAAAACCTCGCCGACATCGCATAGGGGTCCGCTGGGCACCCCCGCTTGCACTAACACCTCACACCATTCGGCCACGGTTTTATCCGCCAAGACCTCGGCCAACAAAGGCTCTAACGCTGCATGGTTTTCTGTTCGTAGCGCATTATCGGCAAATCGCGAGTCTTCGATAAGATCGAGCAAATCCAAGGCCGTGCACAATTTACGCCATAGACCGTCATTCCCCGCGGCAAGGACGATATGGCCATCACTCACGGCGAAGAACTGAAATGGGGTAATGGCCGGATGTCGCGAGCCGAGCGGTTGCGGCACTTCCCCCGATACCGCATAACGGGCCAATGCGTTCTCCAGTAGTGCAACCTGGCAATCGAGCATCGAAATATCGATTTGCTGCCCCTCGCCAGTACGGCTCGCCCGCTGCAATGCCGCGAGAATGCCCACAGCCCCGAAGAGCGCGGCGCTTAAATCGGCGATCGACGAACCCACTCTGACCGGGGGGCTATTAGGCTCGCCCGTAATACTGGCGAGACCGCCCATCGCCTGGATCAATACGTCGTAGGCGGGGCGTTGCGCATAGGGTCCGGTTTGGCCGAACCCAGAGATTGACGCGTATACCAGTTGCGGGTATTTCGCGTGTACCGTCTCATAGCCCAAACCGAAACGATCCATACTGCCCGGACGAAAATTCTCGACCAGTACATCACACGTCTCGGCCAACCCCAACGCCAGATCCCGCCCCCGCCCCTGCCGCAAATCGATCGTCACGCTCTTTTTTCCCCTGTTGACGCTGGTAAAATAAGCGCTCTCACCATTTTGAAAGGGTCCAAAACCACGCGACTCGTCGCCACTACTAGGCAACTCGACTTTAATCACTTCCGCACCCAAATCGGCCAGCACCATCGAGGCATAGGGTCCGGCCAGTACACGCGTCAAATCGAGGATCCGTACCCCTTCAAGTAGGCTGTCCATACAACTCTCCCTCCGGTCCAACAAGTAATCCAGCGCCCTCACCCGGCACAGCTACAGTCCATTCTGGCTCACCACCAAACTCAGCCCGCAACATCTGCTGAAACCCTTCGCGCTGATCGCCTTCGACAAACGAACGACGTACCAGGCCACCAATGTTCCCACCCCAACCCGCACCAAGCCGCTGCACCGATCCAGCTTCGGAGCCGGCCGTATCCAAAAAATTGTTAACCACCCGCACAAGCCGGTCATAAACCGGTGTCATCCGGCCATACCCTCCCGGTAAAAAACGCAATTGCGCACGTACGTCGCTGTGCTCTGCACGTTCACCTAATTCGGCCAACACTTGGTCCTCTATTTCTAAATCGAGGTCACCGTCATGCGATAGGCGGATCAACTCCAGCGCAGTGCTTGTATCGCCTTCGTTGAGATATTCGAGCATCCCGCCCACTCGATCCTGTTCGGCTAAACCATAAACGCATCGCCGCCGGATAAACAAAGGGGTAGCCTCGAGCAAAAGTTGAAATTTTCCCGCTATCTCACGTTGGTACATTTCCTCAAAACGGTCACTCACCCCAGCGGCCTCCGCTTCGGCCGCCAATTCTGCGAGAGTAGTCCGTTGCGGCAACGCCGCCAACAACTGATATAAAGCCGGCAGAGAAAGCCCCAGATTTTCGCAGGTGATGTCTCGGATATAAACAATGCGATTGGCAAAGTCTTCGACCAAGCCCGCAAATAAGGGCGTCCCCTGCAAGCGCGGCAAAACGAACTCACGGGTAATAAAAGCGCCAAGGGGATAGGCGATAACGGTTTCTTCCTTGACCGCCTCGTCGTATTCGCGCATGATGCCGCTGTCGAGCACCAATGCCACGTAATCGTCGGGCAACGCCGCCTCACCCTGCGCGCAGGCGGGAAAGACGCCGACGCTGACCAATTTGCCACTGCGCCCCAAAACCATCCCCCCGTGATCAGCGGTGCCGCCGCGCGTGCCGCGAATCCACTCCGACGTGCCTAGACCGTCGACCAAATCCTCCTCGGGCATATCCCGTCCTGGCACCAGGCCATTCACCGCCATCGCCGCAATCGCCGTCGCCACGACCAGCGCCGAAGACGAACTCATCCCCCCGCTCGGCGAAACACTGCTCCACACCAAACCGTCAAATCCGCGCAAGGAAATTCTATCGCGAAAATAGCTTTCAAGATAGACCAACTGCCCCCCGACCAAAACCGACCAATCATCAGCCAACGCACTGCCGGTCTGTTCGAGACGCTGCCGACAAGCCTTGCCTGCGTAATCCATTAACGCCTGCCGGTCGTCGACGCGTTCACGGGGCAATAAGGTAGCCAAATCGAGTTCAATCGGCGCAAAGCGCCCCTCCGATTCTCCCGGGCAACGCAAAAGGCTCGACAGCCGCACTCTCATGCTGTTTTCACTCGCCCTAACCACAACCAAAGTATCCGCCCCTCGCACGGCCAAGCGCACCGAAGGCATGCCCCCGTAGTCGACGTGCATCCCCATGACATTCATCTGGCCGGGACAGCGCGCGATAAGCAACTGGCCTTCCCCGCCATAGCACTGCGCAAAACGCGCGAGAGCTTCGAGGTAATTCGCCCGCCAAGTCGCGACCTCGTCCACCCCGTAAATTCGCGCGAACTCACCGTCGTAATGCCCTGAATCGACGGCTGATCGCCACTGGGTTAAACTCGCTGTATATCTTTGTTTAAAGCTCACCATCTATACTCAAGGAAAAGCGACGCAGTGGGCGGATTTTACGCTCAATCGTCGCGTAGTGATATTGAAATATATTGTCTATCCGTAAGTTGACATGCAGGCTTCCTAAACGCCGGCTCAACCGCGCATTGGCCAAGACAATCGGCACCTGATCGCGCCCGCATTCGGGAAAGAGACCGGAGACCCGGTCGAAGGCGCTGAGATACTGAAAACCCAACATCGCCTCGGATGCCCCGCGTTTTGCTTTTAGACCGGCATTGACCGCATGGCGCGAGCGATAGGGCAACGGTGCCTTGCCGCCCAATTCGAAATCGTCGTGGCAATGAGGTGGCAAGACCTCGTTCTCCGCAAGATACTCAACCCCATCGACAAAGGTATAGGCCCCTCTCGCCCCGAGGCCGTAAGGTAAGGCAAAGAGCACCTCCCCCTCGACCCCTCTGACCCGCGCCCGCGACAGGTTCTGAAAGCGGGCGACCGGCACGGACCCGACGGCCTGAAGGTCGGGGCGCCCCTCAATCAAACCCCAGTAATCATTCCAAAAGAAAGCGCCGTCGAATGCCAACCAATTATCGATGGCTTGCCTGAACCCGACTTCGTAGGACCATACTCGTTCGGATCCCAGATCGGGGTTAGGACAAACTTTCAGGCCCGATACTTGGGCCTGCGCAAAAACCTCCGACACCGCTGGTGCGCGAAAACCGCGCCCAAGAGAAGCCCGGATCGCGCTGTTCGACCATGGCCGATACGAAAAACCGACCTGGGGACTAAACTCCCCGGTGCGCTTGCCGGTAGCCGCAAACGAACCGCACACACCCCTTATCAAAACATCGGTCGCTGCGCGCCGATTCCAATCGTAGCGCAGCCCAGCCGTCAATTCAGCGACCTCATTGATCTCGCGTACGCCCTGTGCATAACTAGCCAGGCTCAACACATCGCGCGCGCCGAGGAAATCGCCGGGCGAACGCACCCTATCCGAGGTAGTATTCACACCCACCGTCCAAATCCAACCGGGTAAACCCGCGTAGTCGACCTGCCCCTCACCGGAAAGTTTGTGCCCGTCGGAAGCCAAGCCGCCCGCCGCTTGGTTATTCTCGAAGCCGGTACGGTAATATCCGACCTTAAGCCGATAGCCTAGATCGCGGCGAAGCAGGCGATAATACTCAGAATTGAGGTGCAGCTTCCAAGAGGCGGTATTGGCGGGTCCGTCGCCTACGGGCACGGCCAGTGGCGTGTCGCGGTCGCGCCACTGCACAAAGACCCCGTGCTCGTCGAACGCCCAATTGGCCATCGTCCGCCAATGGCTTGTCGGGGAGAAATGATGCACGGCTTTGGCGTAGAGATGGTAGCGGCGGGCATCGCCGTTTTGGTGGTAGCCCGTACTGCGGTTGTGGCCGCCGCTCAAGACCAAACCGGTCTCACCAATCCGCCGATTGTGGCTCAGATCAAATCCGTTGAGATACATCGGACCATCCGACCACCGCCAAGTGCGATAAGCGGGCTGGCTATAATAGCCGCTTAAAAGACGATAACGAGTGCTTGGGTCTTGCCCGGGGTCGCGGGTAAGAACATTAATCACCCCACCCAAGGCTCCCGTACCATAAAGCGCGGATCCAGCACCTTTAACCACTTCGACCCTTTCGACCTGGGCCAGGGGTATCGCGTCCCATTTGATATCCCCCAGATCGGCCGACAACAGCGGAAAGCCATCCACCAGCATCAGTATACGACTTCCAGTGCCCCGGCTGAATCCGCTCGAACCGCGGATATTGAGCTGCCCACCGACCTGACTCACGCCCGCGACCTGGCGCAGAGGCTCTACCAACGAAAGTGTATTGTACTCGGCGATGCGATGCGCTTCGGCGACGGCAATACTGATCGGGGTTGTGGCATAGGCTTGCGAACGCCGGACAGCGGATATGACTACCTCGGGGACTTCAACGGCATTCGTTGCGAGCGCGACGCTTATTTGCCCACCCGCCGGAATCGCGTGCAAGGTTTGCGACTGGTATCCAATATGAGAGCACAATAGATCGTAATGGCCCGCAGGCAAACCTTCGATTCGGCAATAGCCTTTTTCATCGGCATGCCCTCCCAGCCCAGTGCCCAATACCGCCACCGTCGCCCCGGGCAAGGGCGCTTGGTCCGAGGCATCGTGAATCTGAACGGCAAGCTCAGCCGCCGAGATCGGCAATGAGCTCAGCGGGCAGAATGCGCTCACACAGAGCAGTGCCAGGATTCGTCTCACCGGCCAACGAGGTAAAGTCAACTTCGATATCGATATTCGCAACAATCTCGCCTTTGCCGATAACCACCGGCGTGGGACGGTCGGCCCCCGGAAGATGATAACAGCCCAACAAGGAGGTGAAATCCCAGAAGCTGTCTTCCTTCCGCCAAGCCACGATGACCCATTGATACATGCCTTCTCCGTCCAACGGCACAAAATAGTCGTAGGCCCCAACACCGAGCGGCGCTTCAGTATCCCAACCATTGATATTAAAGAAATCGGCCAAGACCGCAGGTGGCTCGCGGTAGACGGCCACCGCCACCTGGCCCACGTCCTCCGGCCACTCGCCGATGAAACGCACCCGCCCCGCGATGCCCACCGGCCCCACGGCTTCGGCTTCCAGCCCGTGGTCGCACCCTGTGCAAAGTGCCAACCAAATGAACCAGCCCCATAGGCGCACGGCCGAGGATCAACCGCCTTCTGCCGCAGCGGCAGTCGCAGCGGCTGCAGTAACAAGCGCGGCCATATCAAATTCGACCCCGTCTATGGTTAGCTTACCGGTAGGAGAAAGTTCGGTGCCATCGACACGGACGACCATATCGAGCATGATCGTGCTCTCTTGCGCTCCGGTAACCTCAATCGTGCCAGACACCGGAATCATCGGAAATTGCTCCTTACCGACGAGCAATGCCCCGTTGAGAACCAGCGTGCCGTCAGGTGAAAAATCTTGCAAAACCCAGTCATTGCCCATGACCTCCACCGAGCCGCTCACCCCGGGCACCGATGTCGTATCGGCGATGAGTGATGCGATAAAAGCCGTCTGAAAACTGGCGACCAATAAACCGGCGACCTGAACGGCTTCAGGCGGCAATTGTGCGGCGGCTTCCTGGTCTGGGGCCATCAGTGTGGATTTTTCGCCGTCGCCGCAGGCGGTCATTACACACGCGGCACACAAGGCCAGTGTCGTTGTTGTATTCAGCCATTTGGCCATGATATATCTCCCTGATAATTATCTCCCGCCGAGTGCTTTAGCTGCACCCAAGCAAGGCTTGTAGTTTAGCGGGTTCATTGCTCAAAATACCATCGACCCCGCATTCAACCAGACGTATCATCTCTTCTTCTGCATCGGCGTAAAACGGATTGACCACCATATCGTAGCGATGCGCCTCGGCCACAAAATCCGTATTGGTCGCGGCGTTTCCCGGCTGCAGGATCCGGCACTCGACGGCCCGTGAACGTAGAATGTAATTCTTATAGGGTTCGACCGACAAATTGCAAATTTCCAACTGGGCATCCACCCTGCGCACCAAAGCCAGCGCCAGTTGGTCCGCGGCGAGAAAAACGCGATCGTATAAATCCCGCCGCACCAGTTCGCGGGCGACCAGCGGGACCAGTATCTCGCGGTCGTGGTCGTCTCCTTATTACGTGTATGTTTAATCGCACATCACCGTTGAGCAAATCCAACGCCTCGGCCAAGGTAAGAAAACGCTCTCCAGCGAATTCTCCGCCAAACCACCCACCGGCGTCCAACTCCTTGATTTGCGCCAAGGACATTTTGCGAATTTCGCCACTGCCGTCGGACGTGCGGTCAACGGTCGCGTCGTGACAGACGATCATCTGTCGGTCCGCGCTCATACGCACGTCGAATTCGATAGCCTCTACCCCGAGCCGCAGCGCCTCGCCGAAGGCCGCCGCTGTATTCTCCGGATGCGAACCGGAAGCGCCGCGGTGGGCAAAAACGGCGACCGAGCTCATGCAGAAACGGTTTCGTGAGCCTGAGAATACAGCGTCAACGCCGCTTCATCCAACGCGCAACCCAAACCCGGCCGCATCGGCGTCGGTGCATAGCCGTCGACGAATTCTATCGGCTCGACGATCAGATCGTCTTCCCGGGTCCAACTACCGACAAAATCCGAAGCCATCGTGCAATTGGGTGCCGCCGCGACCGCGTGCAAATATGAGGTATCGACAATACCTAGATCATTCCCCGATCCGTGCCAACAGCGCAAACCCGCCGCCCGGGCCGTGGCCGCATTTTTTTGGAAACCCACGAGACTGCCCATCAGATTCAAGCAATCGACCACACCGGCTTTGACCGCTCGTATAATATCAGGTCCCTGCCCCAAATGCATCGCCACCGGTAGGTTGATCGCCTCGTGGATCTTTATATAACCTTCCAAGTCGGATTTGGGAATCGGATCCTCGAAGACCTCGACATTGCCGACCGCTTCGAGTTGATGAGCTAATTCTATCGTTTGCTCGGCCGTGCCGAAACGTTCGTTCGGATCAACGGTAACCTTGAAATCAACCCCGGCCACTTCGCGCATCGCTTCGAGCCGTGCGACCATCGGCTCCTCGATCTTGCACTTGATCTTTATCCCTTTGAAACCGTGCTCAAGCGCGCGTTCAACCGTGCGCTTGCCATCTTCCGGGGTCTGTTGCCCCATCCAATAATCCGCCCGTACCCGATCGCGCACCGCCCCCCCCAACAACGCGTGTACCGGTAATTGGCGCGCATGGCCGATAAGGTCAAACACCGCCATCTCAAAGGCATCATATGCCGGTCCTTTGGCGATATCGGGAAAGGTTTCCGCGCCATCAAATCTATTGGAGTATATATTTTGCAGGGTCAGCGCCTCCGGGTCCTTGCCCAACAGCAGCCGAGCTCCTTCCCTTACTTCTTCAATGGACATGCCGCGCCCAGTTTCACCCAGGCCGATTAATTCCGTGTCCGTATTCAATCGCAGGATATGTTTTGGCACCTGATCCCACCCCGTCTCCGGCACGCACTCCGGACTGTGAACCCGACCGGGAATCGTAGGCACCACGACCGTCCAAATTTCCACGCTGGTTATTTTCATTGTTTTTGCCTCAGGGGATAAAACTCGTCTTGTCGTCTACGGTCAGGGCAAATTCAGCCAATAGCTTCGCGGTATGCTCCAAATCCTCCAAGGCCACAATTTCCACCGGAGTATGCATATAGCGCTGCGGCACGCTAAGTAAACCTGTCGCCACACCAGCCCGACTCAACTGTATCGCATTGGCGTCTGTGCCGGTACCTCCTGGTTCTGCTTGAATCTGATGCGGAATTTTCTTGCGTTTCGCCACCTGCAGCAAGCGCTCGAAAACCAGCGGATTGACATTCGCCCCGCGCGTGATCACCGGACCGCCACCGAGCTTGCACTCGCCGACCTGGCGCTTGTCGACGCTCGGGTGGTCCATCGCCCAAGTCACGTCCACCGCAATGCCGACCAACGGGTCGACCCCATAGGTGCTCGTCTTGGCCCCGCGCAAACCGACTTCTTCCTGCACTGTCGCCACTGAATACACCGATGCTTTGCACTTCTTCTTGGCCCGAATCACCAGCCGCAGCGCCTCCGCCACAACCCAGGCTCCGGCCTTATTGTCAAAACCACGCGATACCGCCAACCCATTGCGCAGCTCTTCGTAATTGGGTTCATAGGTCATCGGGTCACCGATGGCCACCAGTTTTTTTGCCTCTTTACCGTCGGCCACACCGATATCGATCCACAGATCCTGTTTCTCTGGTGTTTTGCGGCGCTCCGCAGGTGCCATAAGATGAATGGGTTTTTTGCCCAGCACCCCCAACACCGTCCCCTTGGCGGTATGTATATGCACCTTGCGCCCCGGCACGATCTGCATATCGAACCCGCCCACATTGTCGAAATATAGATAGCCTTTTTCATCTATATAGATGACTTGAAAACCCAGCTCGTCCATATGCCCGGCGAACATAATCCGCGGATTCCCGTCACTATTATAGACGCCGATTGCATTTCCGTGTACGTCGACATCTACTTGGTCAGCATATTGCCCAACTTCCGCCGTCCAAACTGTCCGTACCGGGCCTTCGTAACCCGAAGGCCCAGGTGCATTCAGCAAATCGACGAGAAATTGTTTTGAAGCTGCGCGCATTATTACCCCTGTTTTTTTTAATCTGTCGGTGCCGGCTTGAGCAAGGTCCCCACCGCGCAGACCGCTGCATTAACAAAAAGACCGAGCACTCCCGCGTGGAAACCCCATACCAGCGGATGCCCGGCCAGCGTTAACCCCAAGGCCACGGCCAAGCCGCACAGCATGCCCAATAGCGCGGTGCCCGCCGTCAATCTTGGCCAATACAAGCCCAGAAAAAAACAAGGCCCCACCTGAATCAGGACCTCGAATTTAAGCTCCAGTAAACGCACTAGGGTCGCCTCTGTGCCGATGGCCACGAGTACCAATACAATGACGATCCCCCACGAGCTAATCTTGCCAAATTTGGTCAGCTCCGCTTCAGTCGCATCGGGGTGAAAATACGGCAAATAAATATCTTTGGTCAGCATCGACGAAATAGACAATAGCGCCGAATCTGCCGTCGACATCAACGCCGCTAGCGCCGCGGCAAACACCACCACCACCAACCAATAGCCCAACACCGATTCGCTCATCACCAATGCGCAGAGTCGGGCCAGCACCTGGTCAGACTCAACCTTGCTCAAGTCGGGCAGCACCACCGCCGCGGTCAAACCGCAGATCAACGCGACGAGTGTCGTCGTCAAAGGCATAAAAGCCATAATCGCCAGCGAGCGTTTGAGCACTTTAACCGAGCGGCTAGAATACAACCGCTGAATCGCCTGCGGATAAATGGCGGCACCACAGCCTAAGAGAAAGACATAACTAATCCACTTATTCGCCCCCTCAAGGCTCGGTGCCTGCACCTTCGGCGGGTCCATCGCGCCGAGTTTGGCGACGATATTTTCAAGCCCTCCACCCAACTTGATCGGTATAAGAAAAGCCAGGATTCCGAAGCCCAGCAGCAACACCACACCTTGGATAACATCGGTCCAGGCCACCGAACGCATGCCACCGAGGGTTTCGTAGACGACCATGATCACGGCCAAGGCAATAATGCCATAGGCCCCCGGTACTGCGCCGTCGGTAATGCCCTCGACCGCGGCCCCCATCGCCTTGAGCTGAGCCAGCGTATAATTGCACAACGCGTAGATCATCAAGACGGTGCTCAACAGCGTCAACGCCGGCGAGGCGAAACGGTAGCTGATATAATCGCCCGGAGTGATAAAACCTTCTTTACGCGCCAAGGCCACCAAGCGCGGGGCAAAGAGCATATAACCGACAATAACCGAAAACATAAAGACCACCGACACGGTCCACTCAAAGCCGATGCGATAGGTCTTGCCGGTGTAACCGAAAAGCGTATTGCCGCTGTATTGCGTCGCGTAGAGGGTCAAAAAGAGCACCGCCAAACCAAGCGAGCGTCCAGCCAAATAGAAATCGGCCATGCTGTCGGACTGGCGTTTTTGGCGCCCGACCCAGCCCACGCCGATCATCGAAACCAGATAGAGCCCTACGACCACTAGTGCCCCGGGACCAAACACTAAGCCCTCACCCATCAGTCATCCTCCCCCGCCTGCTGCCAGTAGCGATGTATCACCCACGCCGTCCAGGACGCCAAGAGAAAGACCGTGCCCAACGTGACCGCTACCCAGAGCGGAAACCCCAATACCAACGATCCGACATAGCCCTCGGGCCAATACCAAGGAATGGCGACGGCGTATAGCAGCAAATAGACCAACCAGACATAACCCACTTTGCGGGGTTCGCCGAGCAGACCAGGGTATTTTTGTGAATCGTCCATAATAGGTCTAAGTATACGCTATCAATAGAGATGAATACGCTCCAATATCGGTAAATTGACCCGCCAGCACAACTTCATTTCCCCGTCTGCCACCCCTTATGACCGGCAAGCTGCAAGCTCTAGAAATCAAAACTAACCTTCACCACCTCGTCCCTATTCGCCGCTTGCTCACAGCCCTCGATTAGCTGAATCGGCCCTTTCGCCCATTCCGGCGTGATGATCAGCGGTAAATTGCAGAGCAGATGGTCGGCGACATTCTTGTAATAGCCATTGGGGTTTTGCACCGCAGGGATGTGTATCTCGCGCTTTACCCCCGCCGCATCCACCGAAGTCACCTGGGCCCCGCTGCCCCAATCCTCAATCACCGCAGCCCCTTCCGTGCCCAACACCGTCCACAACGGCTTGCTCGCCGCACACAAACTCGAGACCACCACTTGCGCCTCGACCCCCCCGTCAAAGCGGGCATAGGCGCGAATATAATCCTCGTTGGTGGTATCATACCAGTGGCGCTTACTGAAATTGCCGTAGAGGCTGGCCTTGCGGTTTATCGGCTCCCCCTTGCGATTACTTTTGGGCAACAACTGTAACACCTTTTCGAATTGGTGCGCGCCCATATCGTAGAGCGCCCCGCCCGAGATCGGCTTGTGCGAACGCCAAGCCTGTCCCGGCCGGCCATAGCCGACCATATAGCATTCGAGCGAATAGACCTCCCCCAATAGCCCCGACTCGATCACGTGCAATAGCGTCAACACATCCGGATCCCAATGCCGGTTGTGATAGACCGTTAGCATCGCGCCCTTATTTTTTGCCAAAGCGATAACCTCGTCGCAATCGGCCACTTTGACGGCAAAGGGTTTTTCCGTAATCACGTGTACACCTTCGGCCAAAAGCGTTTTGATACCCATCGCGTGGTAGGCGTGCGGCAAAATGACAATGCCTAGATCGATCTGGCCGCTAGCCGCCATCTGCTCAGCATCAGAAAAAACCGCTAGATGCTCGCCCTGCTCGTCTTTGGCAGCTGCAAGCCTGGCCGGATCCCGGTCGCAGACCGCCACCAACTCAAAACCCTGCGTAGCCTGGATGCGATCCGAATGGTGGTTGCCCATCTTAAAGGCCGGGCCATAGCCCAAAAGCCCAATGCGTACGGTTTTTTCCTTGTTTAACGCGCAGATATACCGCAAAGCCTTAGCACATAAATCTTGGAAATCGACATGCGCAAAGGCCCGCTCATCGTGGCCAAGGGCCGTATACAACACCTGCCCCTCGCCATAATCGCGTACATAGCCCAGAGAATGTCGGGCGAATTGCCATGTCCCGTGCTGAAAATCGCGCAAATCGGCGTCGGTCGTTCGCTCGACCCTATAAAATTCGTCGGTGATCGCAAAGGCCGGGTTCAGCCGCGGTAGAATATCACCGCAATCGGCCATCGTTTCGACACTAAATTCGGCGATGGGCCCGTGCCCGGTAAAACGCGTGCCAACCATCTCTTGATATTCGGTAAATGCGCCCATCTCGGCATTCGCGCAGTGGATGGCGAAAAGCCCACAGCCACCGCGCACGTAACCACATAGACCTTGTTCCTGTTCGCGGGTCATTTCACCGCCCACCGTATACATCACCACCGCGTCATACCCCGATAGATCTGTCAGGCCACTACGGTCCTGGGTCACCTCAACCGCAAATTGACCGGTTTCTTCCATCCCCGCTTTGAAAATGGCAGCACAGCGTCCAAAGGGGTGAGCGGTGCCACCGATTATCATCAATATTTTTTTGATTAGTTTATCCTTAGTTGTATCTGTCGACATCGCACAAACTCATATCAAAACCCGACTCTTCTCCCTGAACGATCCGCGCCGTCACAGCTCCGGTCACCGGCCCCAACGAAACCCCGATCATCGCATGGCCGGCCGCGACCGTTAGGTTGTCATACGCGCCCGCCCGCCCTACATAGGGCAAGCCGTCCGGGCTGCACGGCCGCAAACCCCGCCACACTTCAACAAGCTCTAACGCGCCCTGCCCCCATGCAGGCACATAATCCGGCACAGCCTTCATTAGGGCTGCGACCCGGCGGCGATTGATCGACAGATCCATGCCCGCCAATTCCAGAGTACCGGCGAAACGCAGCTTGTCGCCCATCGGCGTGGCGGCGATTTTGGCTTCTACTAACATGAAGGGAATCTGTGGGCAACGATCCGGCCTGCGCGTGGTGACACTATACCCCTTAGCCGGCTGCACCGGCAACGACAAGTCCAAGTCGGCGACCAACCCCGGCGACCAGGAGCCACTACACAACACAACCTCATTCGCCGCAAAATCTCCGCGCGTAGTTTCAACGAGTTTGATCTGCCGCCCTTCGACTTGGAAACCCAACACTTCGGTCTTCTCGCGCAACTGCATACCGCGTTCAACACAGCGCGCCGCCAACCCCAGGACAAAAAGCGCCGGGTCCAAATGCGCGTCCTGGGAATAAAAAGCCCCGCCGATCGTGTCGAATTCGACATTTTCATCCAGTTTTTTCACCCCGGTTGCATCGAGCATTTCCACCTGCAACCCCACACCCAGCATCAACTCGGCCTCTTCTCTGACGTGCCTCAACCCGTCTTCGGTCTTGCACAAGAGCAATCGGCCCTCGTGCCCAAAGGCAAAATCTAATTCGTCAGCAAGACTTTGATAGAGACGAAAACTCTCCAGGTGCATATCGCGCAAGAACGGCATCGCCCGTTGCACCTGGCGCTTGGTGCTGGCTTTGCGAAACTGCCACAACCAGGAGATCAGGTCGCGGTCCAGACGCGGTTTGATATAAAAGGGGCTCTCCGGATCGAACATCCATCGCAGACCCTGACCGATGGCGCCCGGTTCGGCCAAGGGCACGCTGTGGCTGGGCACGATCAGCCCGGCATTGCCATAGGAACTGCCCGCGCAGACCTCGTCTTTTTCGACCAGGGTCACATCGCGGCCTTGCTGTTGCAGAAAATTCGCGCTGCAGACCCCGGCAACCCCGGCACCGATGAGCAATACATCTACTTCTTGCGCCATAGTATGAGCCCTATTTTTAGTGCCCAATGGGCGGGCATTGACGCCGAAGGGCGGATAGACTACTTATTCTGGTTGATATTATACTGCGAAAAACCAGGCTGAGCTATAGCAAGAGAGGAATTGTCGATGATTGATCGCGCCGTGCGCATAGGAATGATTGGCTGTGGCACCCAGGCCAATGTGCATTTTGAAGCCATTAAGGAACTAACCGGGCAGATCGCCTCCGTTGTCGCGGTCTGCGATCTCGACGACGAGCGCTTGGCCGCCGCCTGCCAAATCTGGCCGCAAGCCCGCTCGGCCAAGGACTACCACGAGATGCTCTCGCCT
>Ga0315339_1002231_pt1 | contig 15030 bp, 14 predicted proteins | sample ASW17metaG_FD_204514 | JGI IMG/M metagenome (GOLD analysis project Ga0315339, IMG submission 204514) | Ammonia-oxidizing marine archaeal communities from Pacific Ocean, United States - ASW #17 | ecosystem: Environmental > Aquatic > Marine > Oceanic | place: USA: California | collected 2016-12-05
ACAAGGATGCGAAAAGAATTGGAATCAGCCTTTTTAAACCTTGTAAGGGCATAGAAGATATAACTGAACAAGATATACCTTTGACACATTGCGTTACTCCCAATAAAACCTATTCTTTTTAAGTAATCGGCAATTTACGAAGCGATGACGGAAATATATGTTGATAGAAAACTGTCTAAATAATATGAAAAAACTACTCCTACTCTTATTCTTGATACCTAACTCATGAAAATCTTGATGAATAGCACTTAATACAGTTATATAATTTGCGTATAGGTGATTTAAACCAACTTGCTACACCTAGACAATTGTCAAAGTAGCTAAAGAGGAGAAAGACATGCACGAACTAGATTATTTCTGGGTTGAGAAGAATCCAGACAAACGCTTCACAAAATACCCCTTCGTTGTTATCGCTAGAGACAGTTTATACCAGCAAGGTACGATTGATCAGACAGGATTAACTTTCAAACAAGCAACACATGAAGCTAGCTGGCGTAATGCTTATGCTACAAGTGAATCTCGCTTATGGCGTTCCAGCCCAAATTATGAATACCTCAAAAGAAAAAAAGAACTAGAGACAGAAGGGGGTGATAAGTGGCGTAAAAAGGTTAGGGCAGATTTAATACATCAAATCTGGTGGGCAGAAACTAATCAAGAAGAAAAAGAAATAGAAGAAAATAAAAATTATGAACTATCTCAAAAAGAAATAGATAGTCGTATAAAAAGTTACACTAAATGGAGAGTTAAGTATTTAAAAAAATTTCTAAAAGTGTGATAAATGGAGGTACTACATGAAACCAATTGTTGCTGTATCTTGGATAATGCTATTATTTATATTTGCATACAGATTTATTAGAACATTGAAATCTTAATATGGTTTTTGATTAGCTTAACTAGCAATCAACCAGAAACACTCTATTTGTCCACATAATTGTCTGCGGGTAAACTGGTGTTATGACAGATAAAGAACTTATAGTATTAATACTTGCTTTTCTAGCGTTAAAAATTGTTTTGTTGTGGTATGCAAGTTTATAAGAAAAGGTAAAATGAAAAAACTACTCCTACTCTTATTCTTAATACCTAATCTGGTGATGGCAGAGATATATAATTGTCAATACAAGTGGAATGATGAAAAACTCAAATATTAGAAAGGAGGAAGTATTGTTAAGAGATTTATCATCTTTATCAATTAAAGAAGAAGGTTATGCAAAGCCATCTAATGATGTCATTGAAAAATTCTATGTCCCATGCCTTGAAAACTCAAACAAATATTATAGAGCTGTAGGTTATTTTGGTTCCACAGTGTTTTTAATTATTGGTCCTGAGATAGTTGATTTTGCTAAGCGTGGCGGTAAGATTAAAGTTATTTGTTCACCTAATTTAAGCCAAGAAGATAGTGAGGCTATAAAAAAAGGCTATACAACAATCAATAAAGTAATTTATAAATCTATTGAGTCAGATTTAGACAGATTAATAGATGAAGCTGATGGAAATTATAATATTAAAGTCTTAGCTACACTGATTTCATGTGGGTACCTGGAAATTAAAATTGCAGAGCTTGATTATCCGAGCGGGGAACAGAACCTCTACCATTCGAAACTAGGTATATTTGAAGATGAAAATAATAACATATGCTCCTTTACTGGTTCTTCCAATGAAACATATGCTGGATGGGCAGATGATGGTAATTATGAAAGTATTGAAGTTAAGCGAAGCTGGTGTAGTGAATACGAAGCAAGAGCCACAAAGAGACATAAAAACGAATTTAATTTATTGTGGCGTGGGAAAAATGATGAGATTGAAACAATAAATTTTTTAGAAGCATACTCTAAAAAAATATTAAAAATTTCTGAAGAAGATATAGCTCATATAGACAAAGACAAAATTCGTAGACGAAATAAAATTCAAAAAAAATTTTCTGGGGAAAAATTAGTTGTAGTGTCAAAAAAAATAGATAATTTATTTAAACATCAAGAAGAAGCTATCCAGAATTGGGCAGCTAACGACTGCGCTGGACTATTTAAACATGCAACTGGAAGTGGTAAAACTGTTTCTGCACTAAAGATTATACATGATCACCTTAAATCCGACGCTCCAGTTCTAATATTAGTGCCAAGCTCATTATTATTTAAGCAATGGCAGGCAGAAATCAAATTGGAAATTGATTCACCTGTATTATTATTCGCAGGTGATGGAAATACAAATTGGAAAGATAAACTTGGCGATTTCGTTTCCGCAGTAACAGCTTCAAATAGAATTGTTCTTGCGACAATGCAAACTGCAGCAGACCCATTATTTATTAATGGAATGAATAAGGCAAAGAATTTATGCCTTGTAGTCGATGAAGTACATCAGGTCGGGAGCCCAAAAAATTCAAAAGTATTATCAATCAACGCAAAAAAAAGATTAGGTTTGTCTGCAACTCCAGAAAGATATAATGATGATGAAGGTACAAAAAAGATTTTAAATTATTTTAAAAGAATAATTGATCCAATATTTACAATATACGATGCTTTGAAATCAGATCCACCAAGGTTAGCACCTTACAAATATCACCCACACATATTACATCTTTCACCTGATGAAGCTGAAAAATGGCAAGAAGAAACCAAAAAAATTAGAAAAGAGATTGCGAAGTCAAATAATTCAAAGAGTACATTTATATTATCAGACAGAGCAAAGATGTTGTTAATTCAAAGATCGAGAATTGCTAAAAAAACTGAATCAAAACTAAAGCTTGTAGATAAAGTAATGAAAGAATTTTATAAAAAAGATCAAAAGTGGATTATTTATTGTGAAGATCAGGGTCAATTAGAGAGTGTGAAAAAAATTATACAAAAAGCAAACATAGATGTGATTTCTTATCATTCAAATATGCAGGATGATGCAGAACAGGTTTTGAGTTACTTTTTAAAATACCCAACCGTAATGGTTGCCATTAATTGTTTAGATGAGGGTGTAGATATTCCGTCTATTTCACATGCATTAATTTTGGCATCCACACAAAATCCTCGACAGTTTATTCAAAGAAGAGGTAGGGTATTAAGATTATACGAAAATAAGCATTATGCAGAAATTCATGATGCTTTAGTAACACCAATCAATATAGATGATGAGCCTGACCAATTATCACTTGTAAAAAGTGAGCTAAAAAGAGCATTTGAATTTTCAAGTTTTGCTATCAATAGTGATTCTGGAATGGAAATAAAAAGACTTATGATAGACTTAAAGATTGATATTAATCAAGACGATAGTAATGATAACTATTCTGAAGAATAAAGCTTTTAGGGGTAAAAATGAATGATGAAAACAACATGGCACTAAAGGCCTTTATTAAGGCCGGGGAAAATTTAGATATAGGGTTGCCAGAAGATGTCTTAATAAAAATATATGAGATTGAAGAAAGAAATCAATTTAAGAAATCTTCTGAAAGGCTAAATGTACATAGAGAAATCGAAAAATTAATTTTATCTTCTATGGCATCTTCATAAAATATGATTTTAAAATCCATACAATTTAATAATTTTATGCCTTTTAAAGGTGATACTAATAAAATTATTTTTTCAAGTGACGGAAGAAAAAAAGTTACATTGATTGATGGTCAGAATACACGTGGGAAAACAGCTATCAACAGAGCCATTCGCTGGTGCTTGTATGGAAATATTGAGGATAAAGGCAATCAAATTTCTTATTTAAATATTCTAAATTGGACAGCTTCAAGCGAAAATGACTTTATTTGTAATGTTGATCTTTACTTTGATCATCAAGGTAATCAGTATAGATTAAAGCGAGATTTTAGATATGAAGGACAAGGCAAACCAGCTATCGATTCAGATTTTGAAGAAAATGTACATTTTTTCAAAGATGATGTTGTTCAATCTAAGGCGCAACAAGAAGAAGCAATTAATCAGATTTTGCCAGAAGCAATTGCTAATTTTTCGTTATTCGATGGGGAATTATTAGATGAATATGAAAAATTACTGAAGGCAGGCGACGAGGGCGCAAATCTTAAAAATGATATTGAAAAAGTATTAGGAGTACCCGCATTAATAAACGGAAAAAATGATCTTGAAATTTTAAAAAAAGATGCTGCAAAGCAGGTACAAAAAGAGGCGTCATCAAGTAATACAGACCAAGCAACCATAAAACAAATAGAAATCCTTCAAAAGCATAGAAATGTATGTGAAGAAACAATTGAAAAGTTAAAAAAACAACAAGACGAAACACAAGGTAAGCTAGCTGATATTGAAAAAAATGAAGGTGAGCTTGAAAGTCAACACAAGAAAATTACCGAATATGAAATAGAAAAGAATGACCTTAAAAAACAAAGAACCGATTATGAAGACTTAGAAAAAAAATTGAAAGAGGCTACTAGATATTCATGGAAGTTCTTATTGCAGCCTAAAATATTAGATAGAGAAAAGGAAGTGAGTCAAGAAGATTCTGAAGAGAATTTTTATAAAAAACTAGGTCGACTAGAATTAGAGCAGGAAATATTACAGAAATCAATTAAAAACACAGAATGTTATTTTTGCTTAAATACATCTTTTAAGATTGATATTTTTAAAAACAAACTCGATGAAAAGAAACAAGAAATAATAGAATATCAAGACTCATATGAGAAATCAGATTTTATAAAGAGTAAGAGCCTTAAAAAGATATTAGACGATGTGGGTGATGGAAAATTAACTAAGATTAGTGAAGAAAGAAAAAAATGCAGGGTTAATTTACAAGAGCAAGTAACCAAAGTTGAAAATCTTTTAAAAGGCAATCTTCCAGAAAAAGAATTTAAAAAAATAAAAGACATTTATGAGAAAAAAGGCAAACTTAAATCCTTTGAAGAGGATTTAATGAATAAGATAAAAGAAGAAAATTTAAAAATGGCTGACTTTGATAAACAAATAGATATTTTAAATGGTAAGTTAAACAAAAATAATTCTAATAGTAATCCTAAAACAGGCATGAATGCCCGTCAAAAGTATGATATTTATGATCAAATTGGAGAGGCTTTTAAAAGAAGCACTATGGAGTTACGAGATGAATTAAAACAAGAAGTTGAGAAAGTTGCCTCTAAAACTTTTATAAAGATGATTAATCGAGATAATTATAAAACTTTAAAAATCAATGATGGTTATGGCCTGACTATTATTGCAGATGATGATAGCCCCATTAATATCAGAAGTGCTGGCGCTTCACAAGTTGTAGCACTTTCACTAATAAGTGCTTTATCGCAAGTAGGAATTGAAAAAAGACTGATACTAATGGACACACCTTTTGGGAGATTAGATAAAGCTCATCGACGAAATATATTAGAAACATTACCAGAGATCACTAACCAGTTAATTTTATTACATCATGATGGTGAAATTACTGATGATGATTTAACTACAATTAAAGATAGAATAGGTGTCCAATACCAAGTTCTAATAACGAATGATTCAAAAAATTCTTATATTCAAAAGGTGTAAAAATGTCAAAAGAAAATTCTACTGTATCCTTATCCTCAGAAAATGATAGCCATCTAAAAGATTTTGTTAAAGAGGATATTTTCATAGATGAAACGGCTGGTTATAAGTTTGCTATTGCATACGCCATTAAGCATTCCTTATCACCTTTATCAAAAAAAGAAAAAAAAACAAAATTTGCGATTGGTAGTTTAGACCCAGATAACGAACTTAGAGATGCAGTAAAATTTTTACACCCTGATGCACCAGAGGAGAATGATAAAATACTAGATTTTTTACAAGGGCTATCAGAAGCTGGTATGAGTGCACTAGCGAAAATTAAACAAGATACTTTTGATCTTGATCTCTCTGAACTTATAAAAAATAAATAGCTTTGAAGAATTTAAAGATATATCTAACTAAGTGGAATCTGGAGGAATCTTCTTTATTTGTCGATATATTTCAAGATATCGATGATTTAAAGACAAAATATAATCTCTCAAGTGAGACAGGTTTTTTATATTTGGATGTAGGCTTTGCTAGACCAAGTGATAATTTTTTAAAAGAGTTGTATGCAGAATATTCTGACAAGGTAATTATTTCTGCTTCAGCCAAATATGCATTAGAAGGTCTCATACCTGAATCTACTCATGTGGTGGAATATAAATCTCCGATACAAGAGAATACAATATTAATCTCATTTCTTGATTTAGATTTTAAGATGGATGAAATAGTAAAACCTCATAATTTTCCTGTTAGGACCTATCATCCCCAATCTTTGGGTTATGAATTCATTGGATCTAATAAATTACCCCAAGAAATATATGAGAAAAATATTGCCGAGTTGGATCTTACTGTTAGATCGACTAATTGTTTGAAATCTATTGGCATTTTTACTCTTGGGAACCTTTTGAATATGACACCATACGATGGATTAAGAATACCAAACCTAGGAAGAAAATCTTGGCAAAATATCAGAGATGACCTTGAGGAATTTTTGGAGAGGTATTATTTAAAAAAAAAAATAAATTCAACTAAAGCCATTTTGAATGATGATGACTTATCTCAATCAATTGAACTTGAAGAAAATATTTTTAGCTCTATCAAGTCTCTAGCTGAACGATACTCTACTGGCGAGAAAATGTCAGATGTTTTTTTTCATCGAATTGGAATAAATGGGAGACCAAAAACTCTAGATGCTGTAGGAAATGAACTTGGGGTTACCCGAGAGAGAATTAGACAGATTGAAGCAAAATTTTTTAAACTATCTTCCGTAATCAGGTTTTCATCATTAGTAGATCAAAAAATTACAAAGGTACGAGAAAATAAACTGATCCCAATAGGAGTAATTGACTTAGAGCAATATGATTCTTGGTTTGAGGGAATAAAATCAAAGCCATGGCTAATTAAAAGTTTACTAAAACTTAATAAAATTAATAGAAACATTAATGATGATGATTTGCTTTATGTTAATAGAAACAGTTGCTTTATGATTAATGATGATGAAGTTGTTTCTGACATAGGGGAAAAAGAATACTCTGATATCTTATCTAAAATGACTTCTTCTTCAATAGGTATGTCAGATGATAAAGATATCGAAGTAATGATACAAACTAATCTCCCTAATGCTCCTGAGTTATTTACTACAGCAAGAGAAAGTATTAAAACTCATTCTTCAAAAGGCAAACATGGAACCGGAAAAGCTGTTCTGGATATAATTTTTAGTAATTCAAAAAAACCACTCTCCAAAGAAAAAATATATGAGCTTGCTAAAGCCCCAGAGCTTAAATTTAAAGGGACGCAACGTACATTAGAGAATATATTAGCTGGTTTAAAAGTGGACTATTCGCCTTATTGTTTGTTCTCTGGTGGTAAGTTTGGTTTATTTGATCATTTTAACTTCACAGATGCTGATATAAAAATAATTGAGGAGTTTATACAAAAAGAAACTGATAAAGCTGAATCAAAACAATTTAATTGTCTTGCAGTCCTTAAATTATTAAAAAAATCATCTGAATTTGAAGGAATGGAATGTAAGAATAGATTAGATCAATATGGCATCAAAGCAATAGTTCAGAGAAGCGATAAATATTATGTTAATAGATTTATGTTTTCATTAAAGGGTGAACGAACGCGTTTAGTTAGCCAGTCTTATCTTGTTATTGAAGCACTTGAAAATTCAGAAATCCCTTTAAGCTCCAATGAAATTAAAGACTATATTAGTCGTAGAACTAATATTTCTGGTAATTTTCAGATACATAGTCGCAAAAGATTGGTCCCATTGATAGATGAGAAAATTAAAAAGCAATATTGGAGTCGTGGTAAACGAAATGGATTTAGATATCAGGCTAACACCAAGTGGATGTTGCTAGACAGGCACTGCAACCTTGATGTAAATAAAATGATGACCATTATTAATAAAGTTAAAGCTATTCTTTCAAAACCTGCGATTCGTGAATCAAATGAATACAAAAGGGGGTTAAATTTTCAAGAAATCACAGAATTGATTAGAGATGATGATGATTTAAATCCATATGTCGGTAATATAAATTTACTATATTCAATCTGTGAAAGAAGTGCCTATATTATTGCGCGAGATAAAAAAGGGACAAGGAATGAAAAGGACGGTCTATTTTTAACAGAAGATTTTATTTCTAACAACGACACCCCATCAACCATGGAAGCTTTAAAGAAAATAGTTATCAACATTACAAAAGCTGGCATGACCAAAAAAAATATAGAAATAGAAATCCAAAAAATTATAGGTAAAAAACCCAGTATGGGCACAACGATATCATACCTTAGCGACATGGAATTTAAATTTGATGAACATGATCAATTATGGTTTAAAGGAGATTGTATTGAAATTTAATCTTAAAAATTTATTTGAAAATAATAAAGTTTCTTTTTCTAAAACAGAATATTCTAAATTATTAGCTACTGCAGAAAAAGCAGGATTTATAAAGATTAAAGATTATCTTCTATCCTTACATCAAAAAGTAAACCCCAAGAGAACTAATAAGAAGCAAGTCTCCCCAACTAGGTTAAAAACTATTTACAAAACTGATTTAGGAAGGATTATTTCTGGAGATTCATTGAAATGGATGACGAATCCAAAAAATAAGAATAGTGTTAATTTAATCATTACATCACCTCCATTCGCCCTTCTTACGAAAAAATCTTATGGTAATAAAAGTTCTGAAACTTATTGTGATTGGTTTAGACCTTTTGCAGACGCTTTTAATGACGTTCTAAAAGATGATGGTAGTCTAGTGATTGATATCCAAGGGGCATGGAGGAAGGGTGCTCCAGTAAGGTCTTTGTATCATTTTGAACTACTTCAAATGTTATGCAAAGAATATGGTTTTTATTTATGTCAAGAACACTATTGGTGGAATCCTAGTAAATTACCTACTCCAGCTCAGTGGGTAACAGTAAAACGAACTCGAGTTAAAGATGCTGTTAATTGCATTTGGTGGCTTTCTAAATCACCAAACCCCAAAGCCAACAATAAAAAAATATTAAGCCCCTATTCGGATAAAATGATGTCAGTTTTATCGAATGGATTTTATAGTAAAGGTAAGCGCCCCTCAGGGCATACATTATCTAAAAAACATTTTAATATTGATCACGGAGGCTCTATACCCCCAAATTTGATAGTTGCATCAAATGCTTCTTCAAAAGGGACTTACTTCGATTACTGTAAAAAAAATAACCTTAAAATTCATCCAGCAAGATTTCCCTATACCATCCCTGATTATTTTATTCGGTTTTTAACAGACGAAAATGATTTAATTTTAGATCCTTTTGGTGGCTCTTCTTCATCCGGTTATGTAGCAGAAAAAAATAACCGAAGATGGGTTTCAGTTGAAAAAAATATTGAATTTGCAGAAGGAGGGAGGGGTCATTTTTCCTCAAAAAATAAATACAAGCTCCAAAAAAATGAATATAAAATAAGCTCGCCTTATAAACTTTAACCATTAAACTATTATTCTTTAAAATTGGTGGAGGTAAGCAAGATTGTCCTATAAGATCCTATGCTATTTGCCCACTTAATTATCTGGGGGTAAACTGGTCTTATGAAAAAGTTAGGCATTTTAATACCTCAAGTCATCGATAGCCTTAGACAAAAAAAGAATTCCTGTTCCTATGAATATAATTCGAACATAGAACATGATAATCAAATAAAGATGTATATAAAATCCTTTAACTATCAAAGTGCAAGAAAGTTGTCCCATACACCTGTATATGTTAAAAATATCCGATTTTCTCCTACCATAAAAGTTAGGGGTAGCAGATACGACTCTTTATTTAATGAATCTAGCTCTATGATATGGCCCTTCATAACACCATTTAATTAAAGTTATATGACTGATTTATATAAAATTGACAAAATAATTGCTCAAAGAAATAGAAGAAACCCAAGCGCACACTATCAAAAGATGGCTGATTTGTCTAAATCAATTATTGAAGATAAGTTAGAGGCTAATGAAATTATTAGCATTGCTTCAGAAATATTGACTCTAGAAAAACTAAGCGGTGAAAGGAGTTACCAGGGAGCAAAAATTATTAGGGCTGTTGAGGAAAATGATTATGAAATAAAAATACCTTATTGTATGCAGCATCGTTTGAACTATGATCCGGGACATATTTATATTTTAACTTCTAAAGACTACCCTGGCCAAAGTAAAATTGGTGCGACACAAGGATCGATTCATCGAAGAATAGTGCTGTTTCGGAACAGATACGATACTCCTGTAGACCTTTTTTATTCACAGTACATTGATAATGTTTTTCAATTAGAAAAAAAAGTTCATAAATTAATTCAACCTTTAAGAGTTAGTCAATATAATCCTGATGGATCAGTTGAGTGGTTTAATGTCGAAGCGGCTGATGCAAGAGATTTAATTCAAAAATTAATTAATAATGTAAAAGCATAAATCAATTTAATAGTTGGAGAGCTTATGGACATACACTTTAAAGAATTAAAAAAAATGCATCGGGGGCTACGAGATACTTATGAAGAATCTTTCTCAATTCGTATTCATCGCTCTTTAAGCTGGCTAAACAGGGCTGAGCAAGAGGATAAAGATATAGATGCAAAATTTATTTTCATTTGGATCTCGTTAAACAGTGCCTATTCAATCCATCTTGATGCATATAAAAATCATGGGGATGAGGAGTTACGCTCAGAATTCTTTTTGACATTACTAAAGAATGGGCAAGACAAAATTCATGAGATTATTTACGAGAGATTTTCACAAGAGGTAAGAAGCATACTTGACAATGAATTTATCCTTACCTGTTTTTGGGCTGATAAGGATAATTGGGAGGTGAAGCTTAAAAATGAAAAAAGAGAGGTTCAAGAAGCATTAAGAGACAGAAAGCAAACTATCTATATTTTAACAATTTTATTTAAGCGACTATATGTTCTGAGAAATCAAATTTTTCATGGTGGTGCTACGTGGCAAGGAAAATTAAATCGACAACAAGTTAAAGATGGTGCTAGTTTATTAAGCTATTTAATGCCGGTATTATTGGAAATAATGATGCTCAACCCTGACGAAAATTGGGGAGAGATAGCTTACCCCCCCACTGATGACTAAAGATGAATTATTCTGGCACATCTCCACTTAAATGACTTCTACCTATACACCTCTTCTTGGCCCTTTTGGGTGGCCTAATCTCGAAGATGCTCAATTACCGTTGCCAAGTACATCGGGCGTTTATTTAATGACAGTATTGCAATGGAACTACTTAATTTTTCTAGGAAGATTGGACTGCCTAGGACAGTATAAAACAGTAAATTGGTGGAGGTAAGCACGATTGTCCTATGCGGATCTATTTGCTATGAAGTGCTTTAAATTCCTTAATATATTTAGGAAAAACTTTTTTAAATAAAATCGTTTTATCATAAAGCCAATCAAAATTATTTTTTGATTCATCAGAAGTAAATACATCATCAGTTTTTTTAAATATCCTAATTCCAGATGCTATCTTGGCATCAACCCATGTGGCAGTTTCATCTATCTCACTTTCAATTTTGTTTTTTCTTTCTTGTAGATATTTATATAAGTCCTTATCTTTTTCTATATAGATTTCACAACCTAGTAGATTCTTTATTGTATTTACTGTAAGTGATATGTATACGGATGTTGTGCCCATGCTAATGACATACCAATTTTGAGGTCTTGGAGTTTGCAGATTAATTGCAGGATCTTTCATCTTAGCAAAATCTTTAAAACTTTCCCAAAACTTTAATTGCTTCAGCTTTGTTTCACTAACTGGGCTATTAGAGGTATTTGTTTTTATTATCTTTGCCCACTCATTAGGCTTACAAATTAATTCAAACTTTGCTGCAGGGGAAGAGTTATCGATCTTATATGCTACTACCTTGATAAGAAAAAATCCTATTTCACTGTCCGTGTGATTATTAAGCCATTCAATTGCTTGCCTATGCTCTTCTCTTACATCTCGAACTATCCATATAATAACTTTTGCATCTTTTCCTGCGGCATAGGTAATAATCTTTCCTAGATGGTCATGATTAGTTGATTCTAATTGGTTCTCAATAATAATTTTATGGCCTGTATTTTCTTCTTCAGCAAATATATCAAGATAAAAATCACCAGTAGAAACTTCAGTACCTATAAGCTTTATACTTATCCCTATCTCATTACTTAGTAAATCTAGATTTTCTTCCTCAGCTAGCCATTTAGTAAAATCTAATGCTTCATGAGGCCAAATATCTCTGAGGTTAATTTTTTCTAATTTAGATAATGTTTTTTTCATGAAACTAGTTTACCATCCTTGAAATCCATTTGGACTGTAAATTGGTGGAGGTAAGCTCAACTGTCCTATATGGTCTCATGTGCTTCTATGAAGTGTTAAATCTTTAAAATTGCTTTAAATTAAGGGGGTTCCATTCGTAGCCACATTTAAACCAACCTCCACACTGAGGAGTATTTAAACTTTGATTATTTGCCGAATAGGGTTGATATGATGAAGTTATTGAGTATGCAGCTGCCCCTAGGGACAGCACAAGAAATATTGTGTCAGCCTGTTGTTTCGATTCCCGAGCCAGGCTTAATCTTTTAATGGAAATTTCTTTACTAGCACTATTAATAGCCTGATAAAATTTATTCTCAATTGATTTTATCTTGACAGGATTCAGATCTTTTATTTCTTTTGAGCATTTTAAACTATCATTACATTTTTTGCTCAACTGAAGAAGTGAGTCAATATATCTTACCCCTAAATTTTTAGCTAATAATGAAATATCCCCACTTTTGTCAGAATATATTCCCCGATTACCAGTTGATGAATACTTATGAAAAATTCCAACAATGTAGATTAAGACATCTTCAGGAATTTGATCTAAACGTTTTGTTGCAGTCATAGCATAATTAAATTGTGCTTGAGGATAATCTTTAAGCGATAACTGAAAAAAAATATTAGCTGCTTTTAGCTTATCTTTTGGGAAATAGTTACCTAAATATTTCATTATTCCTACTAGGTTCTGAAAACACATATCATCAGAAGCAATTTTAATTTTTATATGATTAATATCATTGTTAGATAAGCTTTGATTCCTTAATACTTTACTCTTTAAATTATTACATTCAGATGCCAATACAGAGGCAGAGAAAAAAAATAATATGACGAAAGCCTTACTGAAAATCAACATTTTCAGGGTCTTCATAAATAATATTATAATCAATTGCAAAAACTTTACATGGGGCTTTTACACCTCTTGACTTAGCTACATTTTCACATCTTGTAATAGCAGCAGATACTAACTCTGTTCTAGTTGGCATGCAGTCAACTAGACAAATATTGTCCTGCAACTCAGTTGCTGAAACCCAAGAACAAGCTTCTTGCTGACCATCTTTAGCGACTGCAAATGCACAGCCATTATCATAAAATTTCAAATTGTTACATGCGCCATAGGTCTGAGCCCCACCTTGAGTAAACATTTGATAACAAACAGGTCCTAGCTTTACAGAAGCCTCTTTTTTAATAGCCCCAGATGCAGCACAACCTATAAGTGATAAAACAGTTAATAGATAAAGTATTTTAGTTAATGGGCTCATTTTTGAGATCCTTAAAATTTATGAGATTAAAAAAATTTACTGGAACTCGACAGTTTCTGTTTTCCCGTAAACGATATCGTAGTCAAACGCATAGATTTTACATGAAGCATTTACTCCTCGCTGTTTTACATTTTCCTCACATAATGTAATCGCAGCAGCAGCTAGTTCCGTTTTTGTTGGAGCACAATCATACAAGCACATATTATCTAACAATGCTCTTACTGACACCCACCCACAGGCCTCGCTATTTCCATCATTAGCATAAGCAAATGCGCATGTCGTACTTGTCTGTAAATTACTAGTACAATGTCCGTAAGTACCATGACCCCCTGCAGTGAATAGCTTATAGCAAACAGGACCTAAATGTGAGGATGCTTCTTTTTTTATAGCTGCCGGTGCTGCACAGCCAAAAAGTAATAAAATAGTTAATAGATAAATTATTTTAGTTAAAGGGCGCATTTTTGTTTTCTTAAAAGATTAATTGGGTTATTTGCGCTTAAAGGCCCTTTACTTTCCTTCTTAGCAAAAACCATATCAATATAATCAACTAAATCTTGTTTTCTATAAAATTCAACAGCAAGTATAGAGCTTGAAGGAGACTTGCAATCCAACTTAAGTAACGAAAGGATAGATTTTTCACCCTCAGGGCCAGCTTTATCGAAGTTAGTTTTAACAAATACTAAAATCTCATTTTTATTGGCGTCACTCAAAACTGCATCCTGATAGAATGCTGTCTGACTTATTTGTTTCCAAGCTTGTTTATCTGAAATATTTTTTATTTTATTTAACTGGGTGAGTTTCCAGTTATTTAGATAATGTTGGTAATTGTTGCAAGCCTTATCTGCGCTATTAATAAGCCCAGTTACTATTGAGTCTCCCATTCCTTTTTTTGTTTTTTCATCTAAATTTTCTATCTGAGAAAATAATGAATTCTTTAAATGGTTTGGTATTACTTTTTTTAACTCGTCCATACATGAGTTAAGTTTTAAATCTGGGCAAGAGCTATTTTTTATTGCTTCACCAGCAAAGCAAGCTGATAAGTAAGTCCCAGCAATTTTTTCTATATTGATATTAAATAAATTGGAGTTATTATCATTTGGATTAGCACCAAATACATTAGAAGAAAAAAATAAGATTAAGAGTAGTTTTTTCACAACACAAGTTTACCTCCTTAAAATAAAGTAAACAAATGTAAAAAAAGGCAGTAATAAAATATAAGTAACAAATAAAGGCTGTAAAGATTTTAAATTACAGCCTAAAATTCATTGGATACAATAGGACTGTTTTGGACAACATAGGACAGTATTTAAAGGGATTTTAGAAAGAGGGGAGTAATAATCGGACCGTCTAGGACCTATTTGGACTATAAATTGGTGGAGGTAAGCGGGATCGAACCGCTGACCCTCTGAATGCCATCCAGATGCTCTCCCAGCTGAGCTATACCCCCAAAATTTATTTAATCTCTATAATTTGTCTCTGATGGAAATTGATTT
>Ga0315339_1002232_pt1 | contig 15030 bp, 11 predicted proteins | sample ASW17metaG_FD_204514 | JGI IMG/M metagenome (GOLD analysis project Ga0315339, IMG submission 204514) | Ammonia-oxidizing marine archaeal communities from Pacific Ocean, United States - ASW #17 | ecosystem: Environmental > Aquatic > Marine > Oceanic | place: USA: California | collected 2016-12-05
TTTTCCGAACTCAGGGAGCAAATGTAGAAATAGGAATCAATTGGGGCTTCTGAGGCCTCTTTTCTCTACTTTTTGTAAAATAATAAGAATCATTAAAATAGTTCAAATAAATTAATTAAAACAATAGTTTATAAGGTTATTCTATTTTACTTTGTTACAAATACGCTGTGTAGCCCTTCAGAATCCTAAAATTATGACGATAGAAGCGTGCGTTGGAGTACGTTTTTGTTGTATGCTCTACAGCGTGTAAAGGTAGCGTGTCATATTATGGCGACGTTTCCCCAGAATTCTAGGGGGACCTTATAAGCAAATTCGGTTGTTCACGAATACATGTGATCTCAATCACATGTATTCGTGAACAACCGCTTTATGATTGTTGGACCTGTAACTAGGTCCTATTTAAAGCGCGACGAAGGGATTTTTTTAAGTTAATAAATTTATCCGAATTAAATACTAAAAATATTAGATCTACCTTGAGGAATTAAAATGGCTATAACATCAGCAGTGAGACTGGACATAATTCAACTTGCCGTAATCACGAACAACGCAGCCCCAGGCACCACTCTCTTAGCAGAGTTGGTAGCGCTGTCGGAAGCAGGCAGTACCCTTACACAGATCGCGGACACTTTAGTGGCGAAATCCGCGTTCACGGCAACTTACCCCACTTACCAGACATCCACGGAGTTTGGTACAGAGTGGATTGCTAACTTGCTACCGGAAGCTAGCGCTGCGCTTCAAGCTGAGTGTGTAATTATTGTCGAGGGCCACATTAATGGTGGCGGCTCAATAGCATCTCTGATGGTAGACGTGCAGGCTTTCATGGCCGCAGCCTCAACTACAGACGCTGTTCTTGGTACTCATATAAGCAATTTTGACAACAAGGTTACTGTTGCGACTTACCACACGGTAACCCTTGAGCTGGCTGATACCAGTGCAAGTGTGCTGACTGGGGTAACTAGTACCGCCTCGACTGTAACTACAGCCAAAGCTGCTGCTGATCTTATCAAGACACCGGCTGCTGCCGCGCAAACTATAGCACTCACTACTGCTGTGGATGCCTCAGCTGGTGGTGCTGGTGATGACACATTCACCGCAAAGGCTGCTACAGCAGCCACCCAGACCCTGAATGCGGGTGACGGCGTCACCGGCGGCGCTGGTGCTGACACACTCAGTATCACTGCTTCTATCGCTGGTGGCTCAACTCTGGGCACGGGCGTTACTACTTCGTCTGTTGAAACTCTGACCGTGGATGCGGTTACAGCAACTGTAATTGATGCAACGTTGATGGCTGGCGTTACAGCTGTTACTAGTACCGGCTCAATAGGAACTCTTACTGTTAACACTCTGGACACTATCCCAAGTGTTACCCTGGCCGCATCAAATGCAAACACAACTCTTTCCTACGCTGCAGCAACCGTTGTCGGTACAGCAGATGCGCAGACAGTTAACCTCGACGGTGTTGGAACCACCGCGAGCGTGATTCTGAACACTGACGGCATCGAAACTTTGAACGTTGTTGCTAACGGCTCTGCTTCTGGGTCGGCTACTACCGTAGTTGAGCTGGTAAGTACCGATCTGGATACTGTTGTCATTACCGGCACGGCGGCTACTACATTAACCATCGACCTGGCTGGCGCTTCTGGCACTGCGGCTGCACTACCTATTGTTACAGGTACGGTTACTGGTAACGACGCGGCAAACACTGTGAATTTAACAGCTGATGCAGCTGACACACTGAGCGTTGACCTAGGTGCAGGCAACGACGTATTGACTATCGGTTCTATCGGGGCATTGCACACCATTGCTGGTGGCGCTGGCACTGATACGCTACTTTCTACCGCGGCAGTCACTGCTACCACGGGTGCCCTTGTCTCTGGCTTTGAGACTATCAGCGTGGGTGCGGTTTCGGTTACGCTTCTTGCTGCTTCTAACACTATTAACTCTGTCATATTTACGGGCGATGGCGGTGCGGTAGGGGGTGTAGCCTCTGGCGCGACAGTTACACAGGTTGCTACTGGTGCGAACACGGTCTCTAACACTGGCTGGACTGGCGCTGCAGACACAATCGCTGTCGCCGTCGGTGGAGCGCTTACAACTGGTGCGATTACTCAGTCACTGACGGCAACGGGTATCGAAACGGCGACTATCACAAACACGCAACTCTCGACTGACACGACTGCTCGTTCGGTTGGTGTTGCTGGTGCCAACCTGACTACATTGACTGTAGTCAGCGCAGGAACTGGGACGATCACTGTAACAGGTGGTGGTGTTGCCCTCACTACGATTGACGCTTCAGGCGTTGGTGGTATAGTCATTAACTCAGCCACTGCAGCTACTGCGGGCTTTACGCTCACTACAGGCGCAGGCGCTGACACACTCACTGGTGGAGCTGGCGCTGATACACTTAGTGGTGGTGCAGGCATTGACACAATCACTGGTGCAGCTGGCGCTGACACAATCGATGGTGGAGCTGGTGCTGACTCAATCACTGGTGGTCTTGGCAAAGACACAATGACTGGTGGTACAGGCGCGGACACGTTTACGTTCGCCTCAAATGCGACAGCAGCAACGACGCCACTTAGCTACTCTACGCATTCAGCTACCGACACAATCACAGACTTTGTCTCTGGTACTGACAAGATAGCGGGCACGGGCGCTGTAGCCTTCTTAGGCGTCTTCACTAACATTCAGGCCGCTCTTGCTGCCAACAATGTAAGTACTGTTGCTGACCTAAGTGCGGCCTTTGTTAGTGGCGAAAACAACCTCTACGTCTTCGAGACTCAAGGTAACGCCTTGGCGGCTGATGATATCGTCATCAACCTCACCGGTGTCACCACGATGACCGCTACTGACATCACGCTGGGTGCGCAAGGTACTGGTAATACAACCGCGATTACAGTAACTGCTTCAACAGCCAACACGACTACAAATAGCGCCGGTGCATCAAAGAAAACTACTGATCTAGACGATACGATCACAGCTACGGTTGCTGCTATCGAAGATTCGATAGTCAATGCGGCTCAAGGAGTTGATACGCTGGCGTTAAGCATTGCGGCAACTACAGGTACTGACGACGCTACTCTTAACGCTGACGATCTCGATACACTTTTGAATATTGAGAACATCACACTCGCTAACCGAACAGCTTCTGTTACCAACGGTGAGGCAAACTATAGCCTTACGCTTGCAGCAGAAATGCTGGATGCCAACGAGACGTTGACAATTGTTTCTAGCGAAGATGGTTTAAACTCTTCTGGCGCATTGGCCACAGCGGGTGTAACGGTCGACGCAACAGAGTTTAGTACAGGTTCCAGGGTGCTCAACTACACAGGTGTGGGCGCGAGAGATGTCATCACTGGTGGTGCTGGCAACGACGTTATCAACACGGGTGGTGGTGCTGACACAATATCCCCAGGAGCTGGTAACGATACCGTTGACGCCGGTGCTGGCAGCGGCGATATAGTAATCATCCCTGCCACTGCGGTAACGGTCACCAAGACACTGGCTGGTGGTGCGGGCACGGGCGACATACTTAGAACCGCAACAACAGCATCAACTTTCGACTTGAGCGCTTCAACTACTAGTGGTTTTGAGACTATTGACGTAAATGACGCTGGTTCTGTAGCTCAAGTGTTAGCTCTCGATACCGGCAACATGACCGGCGTAACAACCATCAGCTTTGGCACTGGTGGTACTGCTGATACTTTAGGTTTGTACGACGGTACGTACGACTTTTCCGCCGTAACGCTGACATTTGGAACTACCGCGAGCACCTTAGACCTAAATAGCTACGGAAATCTCGCTAAGACGGTTACGGCAGATGCTGCTGACATCGCTAATGTCACTATCTTCACCGGCGAGGCTACAGCCGCTATCGTTACAACCCTAAATGTTAACGATACTGATGACTGGTCTGCCAATGCCTTTACGAACATAGACGTTGCGACGATTGCTGGAGCTACACAAACCCTCACCGTCCACGACGAGCATTTCACATCCAGCAATTTCACTACAGTTACTGGCTCGGGCACTTCTTTGCTAGTAATTAGCGACGAGGGCACTGATGACACTGCTATTGATCTTAGTAATACGACGATTAGTGGCTTTACGTCCATCACAACAGATGCGGGTAATACAGCAATCGTATTAGATGCAGCTTCGCTTTCCGGCACTGTAACTATAGTAGGTGACACGACTACTGACATCAATTTATCGGCGGCAGGTGACTACAGTAACATTACGACAACGGCCGCAGATTTTGACGATATCTTTGTTAATGGAGCTACAGCGACAATTTCAGAAAATATGCTTGATGGAGCTATTGACCTGCTCGACGATGGCGCGGCTGGAACTGATCCGGTGCTCACGATCGAGTTGAGTGCTGCGGGTACTTTAGACATGAACGCTATTTCAATTGGTACTAGTAATGGACTAGATATTGTAGTCACAGGTACTACCGGCAATGACATAATAGTCGGCCCTGAGGCTACCGCTGCTGGCAGTTCCTTTGCAATTACCACTGGAACAGGAACAGATACAGTTCGGATTGAAGAAGCCTCAGGTAATACTGCGGTAGCTGATAGCACATCAGTGGTCGTCATTGCAGATGCTATTTCGGTCACTGATTTTAGTGCTGCTAACGATCAAATCCAGTACGACATCAGCGATGCGGTTGGCGTGAACTTAACAGTCGGAACAGCTGCTACAGGTGCTCTGAATGTTATTACTGGAGCTGGATTCACACTTATTACCGGTGCTGCTGTAAGCGATTTCTCTAGCGCAGCAGGCGTTGTTGGAGCAATTGGTAATATGACGGCCGCGGATGACGACGAGTTCGTAGTAGCAATCCAAAATCCGGCAGGTACTCAAGTGGGCATCTATAACATTCTTGCAAATGGAGCCAATGCTGCCGCACCCCTAATAGCGGGTACTGACGGTATTACACTAGTAGCTGTCTTAGATGTAACTGGTACCTTCAGCCTTACAAATATGGGCGTCTACTAGCTTAGTTTCCTAAAAGGACTAAAATCCTTTTAGGAAGTCTTAAGTAATAAAAGAAAAGCCAGCTCTTAACGGGGTTGGCTTTTTTTGTGCCTGGCTGTTTTATTTACGCAGCTAATGCAGAAGGACGTGTACCAATGTTGGAGGCTGACCTATCCCCCATTTTTAGAGCCATGACCTTGATGAGATTTCCAGTTAATCTAACAGGATGGAGATCTCGATATGAAGAAGCGGTATACAGACGAACAGATCATTAGAGCGATCAAGGAACATGAGGACGGAGCCAAGGTGGATGGCCTTTGTAGAGACTTAGGCATCTGAAATGGTACTTTCTACTACTGACGCTGTAAGTTTGTCGGTATGGAAGTTAACAATAACGCTTTGATTGATAGAGCTGTGGAAATCGTCAGAGAGAATGAGGGACTAAAAAAGGAAGATAGGGGACACTAATAAGATAATAGCTTAAGGAAATTATCCTTTAGGGAAAGGGGATGCTAATAAGGCACTAGCTTAAAAGTTTCCCCGGTTTCTATCTTCTAAAGATTCTAAAGATCGAACAGGATGTTTAAAAAATGAAGTAAAGGCGAACCCCGAAAGGCAAAGTAACCTTGGTGTCTGAGTAAAGATACCTAACGCATAAAACATCCCCGACCCAGCAATGGGTTGGGGTTTTTTATGAGCGGAAGAAAAGGGGCATTTCAACTGCTTGCGAAATGCTGCGTTAATATTTCGTTGCTTCCACTTTTCCAGGGCGTTCCTGGTTCAATAATGGCAAGTATTTTATGAGCAATCGGGAACCATTAATCGGTCAATAACTGGTAGAATGACTAATTGGCTAGAGTATAAGGATGCAGAAGCGAACGGAGCTTACTTTACATATAAACCCTCAGCTTTGATGCCGAGTAGCAAAGGCTCTATACATTAACTATGGATTTAAATATACGAGGAAACAGGAATGAGCGAAGAAACCAATACAATCACAATCGATGAGAAAGACTACAACCTGGATGACTTGTCAGACGAATGTAAAGCAGAAATTCAGTCTTTGCAGTTCTGTGAGAGTGAAATAGCCAGGCTAAACGCTAAAATGGCAATTGCGGGAACAGCGAGAATAGGTTACCAGAGAGCCGTGGCTAAGTTATTAGAAGAAGATAAGGGACACTAATAGGATAATAGCTTAACGAAACTATCCTTTAGGGGAGGCGCTACCAAAAAACTAACTGGAGGTGCCAGACGTGCGAGAAATTAGGCGACGTCATGCCAGGTTTGGATTTGTACACCCTCAAAGATTTTCAAAACTGATATTACCGTCCATGTTAACTCCATCAAAATTCAACTCTTTGGATGGAGTTAACATGGATTCAGCTTTGGACTTCGCCTGCGCGAATTGTGCCAGCTCAGAAATTCGTTGCATAGAAAGCAGCTGACAATAAATTATCGGTAAAGCGCCGGATTGCCGCAGCTCAACAAAAGTCTCATCTGACAATGTATTGAGAGCAGCCTCATCAATACAAAATAAACCACCTACCCGTTTTGTGCCCTCCTCGAGCTGAACCTCCAGCTTCCAGGGTTTAAATAATTCGTGCTCCAGCAGGGTCTTGCAAAGGCGCGCGGAGGTTTGTAGGCCAGCATTTACTTTGGATAGAAATTCAATAATTTCGCTCACCGCCGGGCTAAGTTCTCCATCCTCACCGAAAAACGGTACAGCGGAATCGTCTTCGGTCAGCAGGCCACTCTCCTCATTAATACATAAAATCATTTGCTCGTCTTCCGCTTCATTTTTGGCTAAAACGAAGGGATAAGCGCGATACGCCGCAGGAATGTAGGCGCCCTGCCACTTACCATCAGCGTTTACGTAGAAATTAGTTTCCGGCTGCAGCCCCTGCACGGCAACGATAGAGTATTCTTCATCCGTGCAAAGAAAAGCGATGGGCATGCTCATCATAGCGCGTGGTATTTCTGGCGCACTTAATGGACAGGCGGCATCTTTACCACTATATAAGTAATTTTGGGTACGTTGCCATGATTTCTTGGCAAATTCGGATTTATTTATCGCACGCAATTTCGCCACGGATACCTCTGTTCTGGTGTAGAGACACTATAGAATAATAACTTAACAAGATAAGGGGTACTAATGGAATAGGGGAGTTATAACCGAATCTGGTGTTTAGGCAGTTGAAAAAAAGCGGCGTATCTGGTTGATTTGTTGTTGCGAGACAATAAACAACCAAAAAGGATACGCCACCATGAGCAAGAATAATGTTATTGAACTGGAAGGTCGAGAGGCAAATGCTGATTTATTGACCGGGCTCCTGCAAGCAGGCGCACATTAGCTGATCGAACAAGCCGTCGAGGCTGAGTTACAGGAGCTTCTTGCACGCCATGCGGCGACAATTGCATTACGATAGACAATCAAAGCTGGTAAACCAGATGAGCTAATGTGTCTCTTAAACTAGGAGGTGGTTAGTCCAAAATGGTTTGACGACGTACAGGTAGAGAATGCCGCTCGAGGGAAAAAACAAGCTGGAAATGATAGACAACCCGGCTATTAGAGTCCACCGGTGAAGGCGCCACAATAGCCTGCAGACGTCGGCGCCACGCTAGCGGGATCGGACAATGCCCAGGTCTGTCCGCTAAATTTTGAAGCAAGCCAAACTAAAGAGTAAACTTTCACGTCAAATAGTAGGAGTTTCCATCATTCCGGGAATTCGTCTGCATTTAGACGCGCCCCGGAGAACCGGCCAGAGCAAGGGTATATGAATCGAAGCAGTTATCATTTCCTCACTAAAACCGCCCCCTTCGTTCCTGTGATCGCCGTAATGGCGATGCTCGGGCTTACCGCCGGGATTAGCAGTGCCAGCGCCCAAAGCGATGACTCCACGGTGGTGGCGGACGCCATTGCCGACACGGTCAACAATAGCAATGCAGCGGAATTTCGATTATTCGAATCGATCGATAGCGCCGACAGCCCAAGCGCTGCCCGTAATCAGCGTAACTCGCGCTCCGCCGTAGCTGCACGAAATGTGGCATCATCACCGGAATTCACCCTCGTTGGCACCTCGCGCATCGGTGACAAGTACAGCGTTATCCTGGCCCACAGAGGTGGCGACTCGGTGGTCGTTAGCGCCGCGGCAGGTGCCACCACCCGCATAAGCGGCTACAGCCAGTATTCCATCGCCAATATTGGCCCCGGCAGGGTGTCTGTCAACTTCCCTGATAGCTCTCCCTGTGCAGAATTTGAGGACCTGGGCGTGCGCTGCGATAGCGCCACCAATATCGCTGAACTGACCATCACCAACGTCGCACCCCTGGCGCCGAGCCAGCGACAGCAGGCGCAGCAGCGCGAGCAATCCGAGGACGCAGCAGCGGGTGAAACGGCGCCAGATGAAGCCCCACCAAATCCATTCGCCGCCCTCAGTGCCGCTGCCGCTGAAAACAGCGCTGGCAACGCTAACGCCTCTCGGGCCGGACGCAGGAACGGCGCCGATCGATTCACCCCTCGACGTATTTCTCCCGAGGATGTGCCGCCGGGAATGCGGGTAGTTTCTACGCCATTCGGTGATAGACTGGTAGATCAATAAATTCCTTCTGATTCGCTTGCCAGGCCCTATAAAAATTCTGTGTCGGACCATAAATCAAAACCGCATTCCGCTGCTCGCTCCCTGTCTATCTCAGTGGTCTGTTATAACTCCGGGGAAGAGCAGCTGCGCGCCCTGATCGCCTCACTGCTAGCGTCGCTTCGAGTATTTCAGTCCTCTACGCCGTTGTCCCTGGTAACCATCTCCCTGGTCGATAATTCAGAGGACCACAACGTCAAGCTGGATCTGTTTGCAACCCACGCTGAAGATCTGGACTCCCTGGGGGTGGAGTTGAAACTGTTACAGGGTCAGGGCAATGTCGGTTATGGCAGTGCTCACAATTTGGTGATTCGGAAATCCGACGCTGACTATCACCTCATACTGAATCCGGATGTGGTGCTTAGGGAGGATTGCCTGCGTATCGGTATTGCGTATTTGGAAATAAACACGGACGTCGCCATGGCGAGCCCCTACGCAGAAAATGCCCTGGGCCAGAAACAGTATCTGTGTAAACGCTACCCATCAATATTCACATTTTTAGTTCGTGGCTTCGCGCCTTTGGCATTAAGAGGAATCTTTCGCCAGCGCCTGGCGCTTTTCGAGATGCACGATCTTTCCGAATCGACACCAACTGACGATGTCACTATAGCCAGTGGCTGTTTCATGCTCTGCAGAACAGACAAACTCAACGCGATCCATGGATTTGATGAAAACTATTTCCTCTATTTTGAAGATTTCGACTTATCCCTGAGACTGGCCGGGGTAGGAAAGATAGCCTATGTACCGGAAATGAAAATTCGGCACAGCGGAGGCAACAGCGCCAACAAGGGCTGGCAACACATCAAGATGTTTGCCCGTTCCGGAGTGCGATTTTTCAATACCCATGGTTGGCGTTTCTTTAAGCAGCAATAAACAATTTACTTATCTCCCATCGCAAGAGGCCTTAGCAGATTCATCGAATGATTGACTCGGGGAAAAAAGCAGCAGTCACCGGTGCCAATGGTTTCATTGGAGCGCGGCTGTGCAGCTATCTCCTGCAACAGGGCTACTGGGTCAGAGCCCTGGCCCACTCGGACCCTAAAGATTCCAGCTCCAGATTGGATGGGTTGGTCGCAGACAACGGGGCCGCTCCTGAAGTCAACGTTGCTGATATCTGTGACGCGGATAGTTTGAGCTCGGTCTTCGATGGTGTCGACACAGTTTTCCATGTAGCCGGCGTTGCCCACGTCGGCAGCGGCGACTATAGATTAATGCAGCAGCTGAACGTCGAAGGCACCCGCAATGTGCTAAGGGCGGCGACGGCGAGCGGCGTGAGAAGGCTGGTGTTTTTTAGCAGCAGCCTGGTCCGGGCCTGCGAGTTGGAGACGGGCGACATAACAGACTATGGTCGCACCAAGTTGGAGGCAGAACGACTGCTGCTGGCGGCCCAGCGCAGGGATGAAATCGAGGTCGTCATCCTCAGGCCGGTTAACGTCTACGGCACGGATATGAAGGGCAATATCAGGGCCATGATTGCGATGATAGCCAGCCGGCGCTTACCGCCGCTGCCAAAGCTGGAAAACAGCCTGTCCCTGGTGGGCGTCGACGATCTGCTCAAGGCCGCGGTATTGGCAGCGGAAAGCAGGGATGCTGGTGCTAAAACGTACTACGTCACCGACGGCAAATCCTACACGATAAATGAGATTGAGCAGGCCATTTACCAGATTCTGGGTAGAAAATTGCCGAGGTGGCACAGCCCCCGTGTGTTACTATACGTGGCGTCGGCACTGGCAGGCGTGCTGGGGAAAATGACCAATAGTGGCTCAGGCATAAGTATCCGTACCTACCACAATTTGACACGCAGTAACTCTTTTTCCAGTAAGGAAATCGAAAGCGATCTGGGTTTCACGCCTGCCAGCAATTTGTATGACGAACTGCCGGGAATAGTTGCGCATGTTGCCGCAAAGAAGTTTGAGAAAAATGCGGATTGAAGTGCTGCATTAGAAATTGAAAAGTCGCTAATCAGTAGTAAAAATTGGCAGTGGAAAAAACCAGTTAAACCCGATAACAATAAACTGGACTCGTTTAAAGTGACAAAGGGCATCATCCTCGCAGGCGGTAGTGGTAGCAGATTGCACCCGATGACAATTGCTATGAGCAAACAGCTGCTGCCAGTCTACGACAAACCCATGATTTACTACCCGCTGGCTACCCTGATGCAAACCGGTATTCGGGATATATTGATTATCACCACTCCCAATGATGCCAACGTGTATCAGTCATTATTGCAAGATGGCAGTCGCTGGGGACTGAATATTTGCTATGCGACGCAAGCAAAACCAGATGGCCTGGCCCAGGCGTTCTTAATTGGAGAAGATTTTATCGGTGACAGTCGGGTCTGTTTGATTCTGGGTGACAACATTTTTTATGGCAACAAGATCGAAGAAACGCTGAAGAAGGCAGTCGGGGGGAACGGGGGCGCTAGCATATTTGCCTACTACGTTAATGATCCGGAACGATATGGCGTGGTCGTACTGGATGAGAATCAGAAAGCGATCGATCTGGAAGAAAAACCGATCAATCCCAAATCCCATTATGCAGTGACCGGTTTGTATATGTATGACAATGATGTCGTGGATATAGCCAAGTCAATGAAGCCATCTGCCCGGGGTGAACTGGAAATTACCGATGTCAACAAAGTCTACCTCGAACGGAAAGTGCTGCGGGTTGAATTGTTTGACCGGGGCACAGCCTGGCTCGACACGGGTACAATTCAATCCTTGCTCGATGCAGCAAACTTTATTCGCGTTTTGGAAGAGCGGCAGGGATTGAAGATTGGTTGTCCCGAAGAGATTGCCTATCGACAGGGATTCATCGACGCCAACCAGCTTGAGGCATTAGCAGCCCCGCTAAAAAATAGCGGCTATGGTCAGTACCTCCTGCAATTGCTCGAGAACGCTTAAACAATGAAAGTTATTCCGACTGCCATTGAAGATGTCTTGGTGTTCGAGCCAATTGTACATGGCGACGACCGTGGCTATTTCATGGAAACCTGGCGACAATCGAGTTTCGAGAAGATCGATGCAGGCTATAAATTCGTTCAGGATAACCAAAGCAAATCAGTGCAGGGTACTTTGCGCGGCCTTCATTACCAGCTGAATTTCCCCCAGGGCAAATTACTGAGAGTCTTATCGGGTGAAATATTTGATGCGGTAGTGGATATGCGAGAGTCATCTTCTACCTTTGGTAAATCTGTAGGGGTTTTGCTGTCGGCGGACAACAAGAAGCAGCTGTGGGTACCACCTGGCTTTGCCCATGGATTCTACGTTGTCTCAGACACGGCCGAGATCGTATACAAGTGCACTGAGTATTATCACCCTGAGGATGATCATAGCCTGCTTTGGAACGACCCTGTTTTGGAAATCGATTGGCCGTTGGTTATGCCAGAACCTCTGCTGTCTGAGAAAGATCGAGAAGCTGTATGTCTAGACAAGGCACGTCTGTTCAAGTGAAGTCCAAAACTCTCGCGCTCACCGGAGCTAAAGGACAGCTAGGGAAGACAATCCAGGCTTGCTGGGCCTCTAACCCCTTAAGCGATGAGTATGTACTGGAGTGTTTCGATCGCAGCCAACTCGATATCACCAGCGCTGCCTCAGTCTCTGAAATTCTAAACTCAAAGGATATTGACTGCATTATTAACGCAGCCGCCTATACCGCTGTAGATAAGGCAGAATCCGACCCTGATTCGGCTCAGGCAGTGAACCAGCTAGGCGCAGAAAACCTTGCCCGGTGGTGTGGTGATCACAATGCCTACTTGATCCATGTTTCGACAGACTTTGTTTTTAGTGGCAGCAAGGCGGAGCCCTATTTGCCCAAAGACGCTTGCGACCCGCAAGGTGTCTATGGGAAAACGAAACAAGCTGGTGAAGTCAGTATTATAAAGTTGCTACCACAACGATCGATAATTGTGCGGGCGTCATGGCTGTACTCTGAGTACGGAAGAAATTTCGTTAAGAGGATGCTACGGTTGATGGCTGAGAAAGAATCCCTCGCTGTAGTGAATGATCAAATCGGCTCGCCAACTTCTACTCATTCCTTGGCAAATTTTTTGATAACGGCAGTAGCCGATAAAAAACATTCTGGAATCTTTCACTGGAGTGATGGTGGCGAGATAAGCTGGTATGATTTCGCTGTCGCTATTCAAGAGGAAGGCCTAAAAGCGGGGTTACTTGGTCGACAAATACCTATTGCTCCTATTCCTACTGCGGAATATTCGACCCCGGCAAAGCGCCCAGCATACAGTGTACTTGACCGATCACAAAGCATTCTCGATTATGGTCTTAGAACCAGTAGCTGGCGCGAAGAATTAGTCGCAGTGATAAATCGACTTAGTTCTGAATCTAAGAGTGTAAATTAGAACAAAGCAAATAACGCAAACGAGAAACTAAGGACTGAACAGAACTACTATGTCGAACAATAGAACTGTATTAGTAACTGGCGCAGCAGGATTTATTGGTTCCAATTTTATTTATTACTGGAAAGAAAAGTATCCCGATCAAGCATTAGTCATTCTTGATGCGCTGACCTATGCGGGAAACAAAAACAATCTGCAACAATTTATCGACGCCAAGGAAATTATTTTTGTTCATGGTTCAATTTGCGATGCCAGTCTAGTCAAACAAGTCATTGTCGATAACTCTATCGATACAATTATTCACTTTGCCGCTGAGAGTCATGTAGATCGATCAATCACTGGGCCAGATGCTTTCATCGAAACCAATATTGTTGGCACTCATACTTTGTTGCGTGCCGCCAAAGAATGCTGGCTGGGTGAAAATGAAGTGACGAATCATCATTTTCATCACGTTTCTACTGATGAAGTCTATGGCACGCTCGCTGCAGATGACCCTGCTTTTAGTGAAACGACTCCCTATGCACCAAATTCTCCTTACGCTGCGAGTAAGGCCGCATCGGACCACTTGGTAAGGGCTTACCATCACACATTTAAAATGAGAATAACCACTAGTAACTGTTCGAATAACTATGGTCCTTATCAGTTCCCGGAAAAATTAATACCTCTATGCATGCTCAATATCCTCGCAGGTAGAGCACTACCTATCTATGGCGATGGTTTGCAAATTCGAGATTGGCTTTATGTAGATGATCACAACCGCGGCATCGATTTAGTAATCAATCACGGGCGACAAGGCGAAACTTATAATATCGGTGGTAATAACGAATGGGCCAATATCGATGTAGTTAAATTACTCTGCAAAATCGTGGGAGAAAAATTTAACGCGGACTCGACACTGGCAACACGTTTTCCAGATTCGCCCTGTGCAAAGAAAGAGACAGCTGAGCGCCTAATCACTTACGTAACTGATCGGCCCGGCCACGATACGCGCTATGCAATTGATGCTGGAAAAATTATGGATGAACTAGGTTATAACCCTGTTGAAGTCTTTGAATCCGGCTTAGAAAAAACGGTTGATTGGTATTTGAATAATGAAGACTGGTGGCAGTCGATTCTGGATGATAGCTATCAAGTCTGAATCTGATAATCACTCCCTAATTACTTCTTCTGGCGGATTGTAGTTTCTTATACAATAACCCCCCTGAGCACTCTCTAGAACTTCCTCGAGAGCACCCATCAAGCCAAGGAATACGTGCCTTAGCAGCTTGGCGCTAAAATCTTCGATATCTCCTAGAATTGCTGCAAATTCAATGGCAACATCTTGTCAGAAACTCAGTTTCCCACCGCTATAATTAACGGTATAATCCGCCTGCATTTTTATCTGGGCAGTAAATTCTGATTGTTCAGTTCTGGTTCATCGTTATACTGAATAATAGTAGAAGAGCTTAAAGGAGCCCTAGACCGTGCAACTAGAAAGTGCTCGAATATGTCGCCTAATTCTAGCCACAATTCGAATTACAGGATTGTTAGCCGCCCTGGTAACGGCGACCACCGTGGCCAAAGCCCAACAAGCAATTGAAGATAATATTCGGCCAGTTGTACGAGTGTGTCTGGAAGGTCAGCCCTGCGTAGGTTCTTTAGCCGGCACTTATAGTGCTGCAACAGTTGTAGCAGTACCGGCAGCCTCGGCGGTACAAACTCCAGAGCCTGCCGCAGCTGAACGAGTAGTTCAAGTTGCTGCGGCAGAAGGTGCATTTGATGCAGCAGCTAAGTATCAGATGACTTGCTTTGCCTGTCATTCCACTGGCGCCGCTGGCGCACCGGTTACTGGTGATAGTGAGGCTTGGGCAGAACGAATGGACAAAGGTATGGAAGCCGTAATGGCCAATGCAATTAATGGCATAAATGCAATGCCAGCTAAAGGCATGTGCATGGATTGCAGTGATGATAATTTAGTAAGCTTGGTTGAATACATGCTCGATCAATAGTTTTCGTGTTCTTTGACTGTTAAGTAAAGATTAATTTAAGGAAGGAGCTAAAAGTGTTAGTTAAAAAGAG
>Ga0315339_1002234_pt1 | contig 15024 bp, 16 predicted proteins | sample ASW17metaG_FD_204514 | JGI IMG/M metagenome (GOLD analysis project Ga0315339, IMG submission 204514) | Ammonia-oxidizing marine archaeal communities from Pacific Ocean, United States - ASW #17 | ecosystem: Environmental > Aquatic > Marine > Oceanic | place: USA: California | collected 2016-12-05
CGGCTTATGAAGTAGTAAACACGTCTCACGGACCAAGGGCCAGTTAAACCTAGTTAACCGCCTCACTTGATCCGCGATATAATGGTTTGACGCCCAACCCCAATGGCACCCAAATGACAAAGGTTGGGCACTGGTTCAAGCTCCCGGATCGGCTGCAAGGGACCAGGTATCTCGGATCATTCACCATGCATCAGGTACCACGGCCCAGGGGCCCGGGCGGCAGTTTCAGTAGCCAAATTGCGCTAACCCCCGGTCGGGCTGGAGTGATCGATCGGGATGGTTCCCCAGATCGGGGCTTGGGCTGTGTTTTACTTAAACGGTTCGGTATAAGGTCCTAAGGTTTTCCGGTTGATTTTTTCCTGAAATCTCGGCAGATCCATTTGCTGTATTGGACCAAATCTCCTTTAGACCGATCAATCAGTATCGGTATCGGTCGCTCTTTTACGCATGTTACCTAAAACTAGATCCTGAAGCTCGCTCGACGGGCCTTCAGCCTGTGCGGCAAGATAGGTTGTGCGGCTATCGAGAAAATCCTCAAATTTATGGTCCGGGTACTCAGCTATCACATTCTGTTTGATGACCATACTTCGGGGAGGCAGGTCTTCCGAATTAAATTTTTCCATTCGCACCTCCCAATCATCTAAATCCTCCGGATCTGTACTTCGATAGACTTCAAGCATATTCCCAATCTTAAAGCGAAAGCCGCGCAGGAAAACAGTACCTGCAATATTAGGACTTAAAGCTACAGCTTCGCGCACAAGGCTCTCTTCGTCCTCCGCCAGTTTCTCCAAAACCGAAACAGGTGTGTTGGGGTTGTGAGCTACAGCTTCGCGCACAAGGCTCTCTTCGTCCTCCGCCAGTTTCTCCAAAACCGAAACAGGTGTGTTGGGGTTGTGAGCTACAGCTTCGCGCACAAGGCTCTCTTCGTCCTCCGCCAGTTTCTCCAAAACCGAAACAGGTGTGTTGGGGTTGTGAGCTACAGCTTCGCGCACAAGGCTCTCTTCGTCCTCCGCCAGTTTCTCCAAAACCGAAACAGGTGTGTTGGGGTTGTGAGCTACACCGGAGCGCACAAGGCTCTCTTCGTCCTCCGCCAGTTTCTCCAAAACCGAAACAGGTATGTTGGGGTTGTGAGCTACACCGGAGCGCACAAGGCTCTCTTCGTCCTCCGCCAGTTTCTCCAAAACCGAAACAGGTGTGTTGGGGTTGAGAGCTACACCGCGGCGCACAAGGCTCTCTTCGTCCTCCGCCAGCTTCTCCAAAACCGAAACAGGTGTGTTGGGGTTTACTGCTGCCGCTTTGTCCTTCTCCAGTTTCTCCAGTTTGAACTTCGCCCAAAAGTTTGGAACAATGTCCAGCCTTTTATAACTATACAGTCGTTGAGGATCTAAAACCCTTTTCTTTCCTATAGAATCTAGTTTGAAGTTGGGCATCTCTAGTTTGTCGGTTAGTTCGTCGGAAAAAGAATAATCTGTGGTCTTTTTTAGAGAGTGGCGAGCAGAAACAGACCTAGGTTTTCCTTTTATGGTAACATTTATGCCTTCTTTAGAGAGAATATACAGAATGGCTTTAAGCTGTTCTCTAGATAGGTCAATAGGAAGTGCCTCGTCCAACTCACTCAAGGTAACGTAACGCTTTGTTTCATTCTCCCCAAGTCGGATAAGACGTGCAACAATTCTGGGTAGGTCAATAGGCTGTGTCGCGTCAGAAGCCCAAACAGATGTTCCGTATTCTGCTAACTCGATTTGCACCTTCTCCGTTAAATCTTTCGCCCACTTCTCTACAGCTGCCCTTTTTGAAAGGATCCCAATAAAGCGGTGATCAGAAAGGAAGTTCTTACACGCCGTTGACGACTGGATGCGTTCAACATTTGTTGGATCGTCAATCTCGCCTTCGAGATAGGCTAGCATTACAGCTGGCTCAGGTGGTTTCTCGTCCATCAGTCTATAATCCCTTACTGGTCACTAACGGTAAAGATAATTGAAGGCTTTTTTTACAGGTCATCGCCATTGCCGTGAAATAATTGGGGATAATCTTTCTTTAACAATTTAATTAGTCGCTTGTTTGCACGATTAAGAGCGACGTAATAAGCGTCCTTTGTTATGCCGAGTGCATCTGCAATCTCTTTTGGCGTCTCGTCTTCTAATAATTTTCTATTTATAATTTCTCGGTCACGTTCAGAAAGCGAGTCCATCGCTTTTCTCACATACTCCAGCAATTCCTGAATATAAATATTGTCTTCTGAGCTGGGGAGTTGTTCATCGTCGTCTGTCACGGCCTGATTTTTCTTCTTTTTTCGGTATTCGTCTATCAAATAATTTCTTAAAAGAGTTACCAAATATGTAGACAACCTAGATCTCTGGTCCCACTGCCTAATACGCTTGTAATCATCCACAACGAGCCGAATGAAAAATTCATTAAAATAATCATCAATCTCGTTCTTTTCAACAAAGCTAAATTTATTGATTGTGGAGTATATAAGGTTCTTGAATTGATCAAAAAACATCCTTTGGGCTTTTGAATCCCCAAGAACAAATCGATCAGCCAAGTCCTTTTCTTCGTCGCGTGTCAGTTTTTTGAACACCAACCTACCAAATTGTCGCCATCTACGCCTATTTCAAAATCGATATTATCCATACCCAACCAAATTGTACATTTCAGAAACCCAACCCAAGTTCAGAATATTAATTCATACGACAGATAAAACATAACAGGCTCTTCGAATTCGCAATCACTGTTTTTGTCTCCGTTATTTTTTTTGGTTTTACCGCACCACCAGCCCCAAAATGTATCAAAATATCTGTAAGAAATTTGGGACCCTTTCGTCAAAATAAGTAGTTCGGGTGTTATTGGGAGTATAGAGTGGTGTCAATTGATGCTGAAGATCCTATCTTCTGCGGTATAAGGAAAAACAGCGGCCAAAATGAAAATCAAACCTGCAAAAATGGCATTGACCCAAAATCAATTCAGAAAATTCTCCATGAGTCTGGTCATCAGGCGAAGTTTACGGAATTCGAAAACCATTGCGTCATCAGAAGTTCCAGCAATGGAACAAAATTTAAAATCACCCTAACTCTCCTTCACCAAATCTCCAGAAATTACCAGATTCTGACAATTTCGGCGGCCTATGAAAACAATGGCCCGAGGGCCGATTCCATCGTTTCGATGAACCGCATCAATAAGGAGAGGCCCTTTATCAACGGCTATGTCGACGATGATGGGGCTGCAGTCTTAAAAATGGAATGGTTTGTGCCCGACAGCATATCAAATACTCAGTTAAGCAGATGGCTCGAACTATGGCGGGCGTGTCTCGTTGTGTTCGAGTGGTCCTGGCAAGATAATATTCAATAGACCTAGCCTGTAAGATTTTTCCGACACTATCGTCTAATTATTCAAACACTCATTTTTTTATGTGTTGGGAAATGTAAATGAACTCTCTAGGCCATTGGAAGCTGACGCAACACGCGGCAAATAGAGCAAATCAGCGCGGGATACTTCAAGAAACGCTGTCTTTTGTAATCGAACATTCTGACGTCTTGCTCCACGCTGGCGAGGGGCGCAATTCGGTCAGAATTAGCAAGAAACGACAAGCAAAACTAATTGCAGGTGGATTGCCGCCCTCTCTTGTTGAACGCGCTGCCAATGTTGTCCTGATTCTGGATCAATGTCACGGAGTCGTCGTTACAGTTGTACGCGATACCGGCACGAAAAGTGGCCGCAAACACCGAAGGCAGTACCCGACCTGGAGTAAAATTCGACGGATACAACAACGCCTGAAAATATTTGAGTCGCGGTTGGTTCAAGATCTGTCAGTCCAACATACGCAGTAGGCGCTTAATTGAACCCCCCCCCCCCCCCCATTTAATCGAGGGGGACGATGTGATTAGAGAGCTGGAACAACAATGTGGAAAAGACGAAAAATGTGGGGTTTAAGTTATCATGAGCGATCTCTGCAGGCTGAGTGCTGGAAGTTGGCGCCGAAAACCGAAATCACTGAGACGTCTGATCCAAAGATCAACCGGTTACTGCAGTTAGGAAAGATAAATGGTGATATCGAGATATTATATTTTGGTGTCGGAAGAGAGCATAGACGGAGAATAATTTCCCCGCAGGAGGTACTAGAGGTCGAGGAGTTTGGAATTTATGTGAACGCTTTCTGTCATAAAAGGTTACAAATCCGTACTTTCAAGGTTGAATTAATCACTTTTGTGAATGATGGCCTAGAAGATTGGAAGAAGGCGCCGATAACGGGGATTGTATCATCCGCCGACCCAACAATTAGCTTTTTATTACAGGCCGTAGAATCAGAGCAAGATGTACAAATTGAGTATTTAGGTGGTTCTACACCTGGGGGGACAAGAGTTATCACACCTTATGACATATTTGAGGCTGAAGGGTTTGGGATTTATATATATGCCTACTGTCATAAACGGGAACAGAATCGATTTTTTTCGGCAATGAAAACCCGAGTAATTTTCTAAAAGTATTATGGCTATTGATCATTACATTCAAAACTTTTGCGGCTCCAAAAAGTTATGGATATTTTTGCAGTCATTGATCAGGACGAACAGTCTTCCAACCCGCTCCATGATCAGGACAGTAAATAGCCGCTACGATCCAATAGGGGAATCGAAGTACAAGATAACTCCAATTGATCCAGAAGAAAATGATACGAGTTTTATTCGTATCCTGTTCTTAAACACGCTTGAGGTTACCCGTGGACGCTGGAGAACCCATCTGAACCTGAAGGATGCTGAGGAATACATTAAATGGTTCGAGGCATATGAGACGCTCTCGAGCACGCGGGAAAAAAGACGACATGTGAAAAAAAACTGCCCAAAGAATATTAGGCACTTACGTCTATGCAGCCAGGCATACAGGAACCTTTATTGGAAATGCTATTGGTTTCAAAGATGGAAGAAGACAGAAAAAAGACGGAAAAGGCTGGAAAGATTTGCGGATAGCTGGGCTCTTGAACAGATATTATCAGACATGGAAACAAGACTTTGGTCGGGTTTAGAGGATAGAAAATTTCAGAAAGAATTTAGACGGAATAGATGCAAGACTACATCATCAGACATGGAAACAAGACTTTGGTCGGGTTTAGAGGATAGAAAATTTCAGAAAGAATTTAGACGGAATAGATGCAAGACTACATCATCAGACATGGAAATAAGCCTTTGGTCGCGTTTAAAGGATAGAAAATTTCAGAAAGAATTTAGATGGAAGAGATGGAATCCTGACAAAATATTGGAAGCAGGAGTGTTGAACGGCAGTCAACAGATCTCATTACGGGGGGGATCAACCAAGCCACCACCCTGTAAGGTGATCGATCTCGATAAATATCGTACCTTCAGAAAATTGAAAAGTTTTAGGGGTGCTATATCTTGAGTTGTCACCTCGCTATTCTCATTACTGAGTTAGATTACCTGAATGCCTGGTCGGGCTGGAGTGGTCGATCGGGATGGTTCCTCAGATCGCGGCTTGGGTCGAGTTTTGCTCAAACAATACGGTTTCTGAGTGTCTTGTGATTCCTTCACCAACCAACTTCAATTATTTTCCACTTTGTGTAATCATCACGGAATGAAACGACTGCTGCCAGTTCTGTAATAGAGCTGTCCTTTATATATTGTTTAATACTTTTTGATCATGAGGCTGAAACATGTCGAGTTATGGGCAAAAACAATTACAGGGCTTTTTATGGGCTTGGGTTCCTGCACTGGTTGCCGCACCTTTTTTATTGTTATGGATTTTGATTGATACGATTGGTTGGTTTTTAACGATAGCAATTTGTGTTGTGTTGATTGTTGTATTTTTTAAGCTCAAAAAACACCGTGAGATAGAGGCAGAGGAGGGACGACAGGAACAAATGGAGAAGCACAAAGCCATTTTGAAGGATAAAGGGTTGTTGTAACACCCACCTACTCTAGCTCTCCCACACACAACTAGTAGGGATAGTTGTTGCAAAGCTGGACAGGTTAAAGTTAGCCAAGCGTATTGGAACACTGCCTGAGAACTTGAACTTTGGGATCAAGGTTTCAACCGTAAGAACGTTTCTTGATGAATCGGGCCTTCCCACGAAGTGGTCATCTAGATCGAATTCCATGTCGACAAAAGAACTGGCCAAGATTGCACAGAAGCAGACATTGATGGTGATGTGTCATCAGTAAGTCAACGAGAGCCCATGGCGATCTGGCCTTTATCCAAAGAAATAAGTCATAATATCCACTAGTTACATGGTCCACGAACCACGGAACAGGGTACCAGACGGACGAATCCTCGATAAAGGCATATATAAAGATCCTCATCCCACACGGCGTAAGGCGAACGCCTTTTAGCTTTCTCGTTGAATATCTCAACTCTTAATCCGCTGTTCGCCGCCTCAAATATCCTCCAACGGTCGCCGCCTGGCTTTGCTCTCGGCAGTGCTTGATGAATCGGCATGCCTGTCATTTCTATGTAGCTCGTTGGATCAAAATGGAATCGCTCTTTGAATCCTCGGTGTTGGCTCGAGTTATTGAATTGTGATTTGACGGCGTCAAAATCTTCCTGAGAGCTAATTTTGTGTGTCATGAAAACATACCTTTCACGGTTCGAAGGAATTTTATCCTCTAGCTACGACATCTACCTTTTCTCGAAATTGTTGCGAGACGAATGCCCCCCTTAGGTGGAATTGCCTTATGGCTTCCTCGCGGGAGGCCCTTGAGGCTTTGTGGTTGCATCCTGGAGGTGAAAAGGCACCACACAATATTGGCTTAGAAAAAAGAAGTGCAGATTGTTGTGCTTTTTTCCCTGCCAGAATCACTTGTGCATTTGGGAAGCAGAGTATCTGCCTGAGAGCGTGATACTCGGTACAACGCAACCTCTCGCGCTTTCCGATATTTCCAATTTCGTCGTCAATCGAACATAGACGACTCTCGGTAATCCAGACCTTTTCTAACTGACGGTCAAAGTCGGATGCGAGTTTTGGGAAAAGACGATCAAGAAACCCTTTGACGTTACGGTGCATAAGATCTTTTCCTGTCGAATAGCAATTGTACGCATAATCGACGGCACTTTTCATAACCTGCTCCGGCGTTTCTGCATCATGGGTTTCTGTCGGATGCGGGTGTCCAGGTTCAGCGAGCACGATCACAGCTTCCACATCTTCTAGGTTCGCGGTTGCTCCTAAAAAGCCTCTTGGGACATGACCACTACCCGGTTGGTAATTGGCCTCGACGCAAGTGCCAAAATGCTTGCATGGTTGGAATGCTGTTAAGATGAGTTTCCTGATGGTTGGGTTCGGCAGCGGGACCAGAGTCTTGGGGGCGACCGTGGCTGCAGAAGATTGCTGAATAGCTGCTCCTGGAATAGTTTTCTCTTGTAATTTTTCAATTATCCTATTTTCCAACAAGGTATCTTCGAGAAACTTTATTGGATTCTGGGCAGGATTTATAGTTGTATGTCTGGTTTTCTGGTGCTCTGACTTCATTTTAATGTGTCCATTTTTTAAATTATATAATAAAAACATATTGGTATATTAACAAATGGAATTGGTTGACAGGTTTCTGACGTTCTTGTAATCTTAATTATACATGAAAACAAGTAAAATTGTATAATTTCTTTAAGGAGCGATTGATGGCAATCAAGATATCAGAAGATGAGTTGCTAGAAATGCCTTCCGAACTTTTGCTTGAATTACGGGAGTACCTGAAGAAACGAAGGGAGACGGCAAAGAAGGCAGAAGGAACTTCTATCGGAACAATTGATACGATGACGCCCCTATATCGGGATCAAGACGTTCCGTTTAAAATTGAGTATCTGGAAACGGATAGATGGGAAGTAGCTGAGGCAGGCTTGATTTTAACTGAGGTCGGAAACAAGAACCGCGGGGGCCATGTCGGCATACGTGTAGAACAGGAAGGGGAGACCTACATTGCCCGCCGATGGCGTTTAACGAAACAGGTTAAGGATATTGTCCAATTAGCCGTTAACTATGGCTTCGATAAGTTATGGCGAAATGGGCATCCACAAAAGGCCTATTTTAAAGATAATGTTAAATATGAAAAAGGTTCACCGCATATTGGATTCTCAACTAGCCATAACGAGCGGTGGCTATTTGTGCTTGGGGCTGAGGCGAGGCCACCGAATGTGAATGTAATAACGTTTGAAAGCGGAAATGAGGAGTATCTTAAGAAGATTCTCACAACTGAGCTTGCACCCAGGATGCCGATTAAAGAAGGAGCATGGCAATGGGAAGGGCGTGGCGGCAACAATATTTTCGTGCACCCGTCAGATCTCGAAAAAATATTAAAGGGGATAAAGGAACTCCGAGGGTAATCACAATTGCTGTCGGTACACGAACCACGGACCAAGGGCCACGGACCAGGGGTCTCGGCCCAGGGGGCCCGGGCGGTAGTTTCGGTGGCTGAACTGGATTGACGAGGTCGTCGTCGGCACGGGTCGTAGGGATGGTTCCTCAGGTCGGGGCTTGGACCGAGTTTTGCTCAAACAATAGGGCTTCTAAGCGTCTCGGTGAGTTCCCCACCAACTAACTTCAATTCTTCCCCCCTTTCTGTCACCAGAAAAACAACCCCTAGTTCCTCCATATTATATTATTAGTTAGGAACACACGATGCGGGGTAATGAAGCCAAAATGGGAATGACGGAGGTAAACCAATGACAGCAGCTACGGCTCTTGTGGCTTTCTATGGCGTGTGTCTGCTCATTGCCATCCTTTCGGGACAGTAGGATTTTAAAGTGATGATATCTACTGTCTTATCCAACCAGGTTCGTCCTCCAATTTTGTTACGGAACTACTATATGTTGATTTTTGTGAATCGAAAAACTATATATAGTATGCCCATCCTTGAAAAAGTTAACTTTTTGGACCCGGGGATGGATGAAATTAAAATTGAGGAGACTTTTTGATATGGTTTTTCAAGAAGCTACCCGCCTGTATGGAGGAGAAAAAAGATATGCTTTGCCCCTATTGCCACACGGATGATAATGGCGTCAAAGATTCGCGTCCCGGTAAGAAAAATCGGACGATCCGTCGACGACGCCATTGCAATAACTGTCACATTCGTTTCAGCACGGTTGAATGGGTAGAACACAAAGAAATCGCCGTTTGCAAACGAAACGGCGAAACCGAACCCTTCGATTTCGATAAGTTGACCCGTTCACTGAACACCGCTCTTCGAAAGCGACGCGTGGATAGGAAGCATATTGATCTTATCGTCGCGTCAATTCACCAGCAACTGCAAGGCTCCATCGAAAACGAGGTTACCAGCGAAACCATCGGCAAGCTGGTGATGGACAACCTTTCAGAACTTGACAAAGTGGCATTCGTCCGTTTTGCGTCCGTCTATCAAAACTTCAACAAAGTGGAGGATTTTGAACGGTTTGCGGGTGCAGTTAGGACGGAGTATCCGATTTGATGAGAGAACATCCGGGGGTTTGAAGATGGTTCGAAAAACTTTACTCATGACTACGTGCGTCCTGTTTATGACAGGTATGCTGGGCGGGTCGGTATTCGCTGGTGTTGTTGTTGCGCCCGGGGGTAAAGAACAAACCCTGACTGATAGTGATAAATCCCGGAAGAAATTTAAATGTAATGACGGTATCATGAATGTTCCGCCTTCTTATGAGCATTTTGTTAAACCCAAAACTCCCGAAAACACAAAAGACCAATTCATGGTAGACGAGGTTAATTTGAGGGCAGGTCCCGGTGTCAGGTTCTGCGTTCTCAAGGTGTTGAAAGGAGTTAAATCGAAATCTTTTGAAGTCCATAAACAGTTTTATTCGTGGTATTTGATTTCCTGGTCAGGACGTCATTACTGGGTGCATAAGGCAATGGCACGAGAGCACTATAAGGCAAAATACTTCGCCGCCAAAAAACTAAGAGTGGGTGCCTTCTTTAGAGATGTGCTGAATAAAGCATCTAAAGGAGACACTCTTTCCCAAATGGTTGTCGGATCTATTTATTTTCATACAAGGAAATATCCTAACTATCTTGTAAAAGCCCACATGTGGGTATCGTTGGCCAAGAACGGCGGCGATGATGAAGCGGATAATTTTCTCAGAAATAAAATTGTACCCGAGATGTCACCTGCGCTCATCTCAGAAGCAAAAAGGCTTGCCCGTGAGTGTGTGAAAAACCAGTTTAAGAGATGCTTAGATCGAAGTCTCTGGGTTCTATAAACTCAAGTTACACTTATTGCTCATTAACAAGGTATTGAGGAAATTCCGCCTTCAGTCTCTTATCAATTTCTGCGTAGTAGGTGTTGGATTCGGTGTCATATCCTTCCGAAACGAGCTCCATATGAATGGAAAATGCTTTTAACGTCATTGTATCGTTTTTACCGAACCATTGATTTTTTTCTGCCCAGCCTTCGGCTTTGGGGTCCGGACCCGCATCAAGCGTGTAATCAGCACAAAAACCAGCAAAATCGGATAACAGACGTCCCATCATTTCCAGTGTCAGTCCGGGAATTTTAATTTCCAGTATTCCCTGCTCATAGATACTCAGATAAAGGGTGAAAACTTGAGTTATAACCGATGGAATACCGGGGATTTCAGCAAGCGCTTTTGTTAACTTGTCAGTTTCTAAGGATTTTGTTGCCATTTTATCCACCTATTATATAGCGTTCTGGTGACGCGGCACCGCAAGTCAGGTTCTGCCCCTTGATAAACGGCATTCCCTTATTATTTCCTATGGACACCGTAGAGGCGGTTTTCTGGGTTCGGAAACGATTCCGGTGAGTATTTTGAGACGATACTTCTGCCTACCCGCAAATGCTTTCTCAGTCGCCACCAACTCTAACTTCAATTCTTTCCCACTTTCTGTCATCATCACAGAATGAAACGATCTGTACTGCCGGTTCTGATGGGTTTTGCACTCCTGTTGTTGTCCTCAACAGAAGGGTGGAGTTTGCCTCCTTGTAAAGGCAGTCCTCTCACCGGGTCTATTTCAGATGTCAGGTCGTGGGATAACTGCAAAGGTACCCAAATTGTTGACTCACCACCTAAAGAAATTGGGAACAAATACGTTGGTGAATACAGGGATGGCAAGAAGCACGGACAAGGCACCTTTACATGGGCAGATGGGAGCAAATACGTTGGTGAATGGAAGGATGGCAAATTCAACGGACAAGGCACCTATAACTATTATTTTGGGAACAAATACGTTGGTGAATACAGGGATGGCAAGAAGCACGGACAAGGCACCTATACCTCTCATAGGGGGGCCAAATACATTGGTGAATGGAAGGATGACTACTACCACGGACAAGGCACCCATACCCTTCCCGATGGGAGAAAACACGTTGGTGAATGGAAGAATGGCGAACCCAACGGACAAATGACCGTTACATGGGCAGATGGGACCAAATACGTTGGTGGATGGAAGCGTGGCGCCTGGCACGGACAAGGCACCCGTACCTATGGTTCCAAAAGTAAATTGGCAGGGGCCAAATACGTTGGTGAATACAGGGATCACAAGAAGCACGGACAAGGCACCTTTACATGGGCAGATGGGAGCAAATACGTTGGTGAATGGATGGGTGGTCAACGCAACAGACAAGGCACCTATACCACATCCAATCATAAATATATTGGTCAATGGGAGGATGACAAGAAGCACGGACAAGGCACCTTAACCTCTGCCAATGGAACAGTGAAAGAAGGCATCTGGGAGAACGATAAATTTCTCTATGCCAAGAAACTCTCACCCACAGTTACTGCCAAGAAGATAGCCACCTATAATCCTGAGCATTTGAAGAGGTTTAAAGAGACAGGCAAATGTCCTAAATGTAATCTTCAGGGAGCAGACCTTCGGGGTGTCTACCGTCAACATGCTGATCTTAGAGGAGCCAACCTTCAGGGAGCTGATCTTAGGTATGCCAACCTTCGGGCGGGCTACCTTGACAGAACCAACCTTCAAGGAGCCAGCCTTCAGAAAGCTAACCTTGGGTGGGTTAGCCTTTATCAAGCCAACCTTCAAGGAGCTAAGTTTCAGGATACCAACCTTTTTAGGGCCAACTTTTTTATGGCCATCCTTTATGAAACTAACCTAAAGGGTGCCATTCTGACTGATACGAGATTTGAGAAAGCCAACCTTCAGGGAACTGATCTTAGGTTTGCCAAGCTTCAGAGAGCCTACCTTAAGGGAGCCAACCTTAAGGGAGCCAACCTTAAGGGAGCCAACCTTAAGGGAGCCAACCTAAGATATGCCAAACTAGATCCAGAAGGTATTAAGATTGCCAAAGCATCAGGTGCAATCAATATTCCTGAGCTAGTAATCATTTTCAATAAGACACCCACAAAGGGGAGCAGTTTGCCTCCTTGTTCGGACAGTCCCGCAAACGATTTTCACATCATAAGATATTGGACCGATTGTGTAGGCACCATTAACTTCGCCAATGGGGCTAAATACGACGGGAAATTCAAAGAGGGGAAATATAATGGACAGGGTACCATTAACTTCGCCAATGGGGCTAAATACGACGGGAAATTCAAAGAGGGGAAATATAATGGACAAGGCACCATTAACTTCGCTAATGGGATTAAATACGAAGGAGAGTGGAATGATGGTTTGTGGGGGAGGGGCACCATAACCTTTGCGGATGGAGGTGTTTTGAAAGGTGCCTGGGAAGGCACGAGTTTCAAATATAACTGGATAGCCGCAGCAGAGATTATTTCCCAAAATTTACTTCAATCTGCTCTATCTGAAATTATCGATCTCAGGCCACCAATCAAAGAAGATCCGTCGATCTTCAAAACGAGGTATGCTGGCATTACAGGAAAACATGTTGGATACGACCCGGCCAACAGTGTGTTCCTTTATGAGTTTACTAACCAACAGGGCAACAAAGTGAAAATCAAAATTCCCGAACCACCCAAAAATATTGAAGAATTTCTTAGGCTACATGGCTCTTACGATGATGTTTTGGGAAGGCTCTTTGCTAAGAAATCAAGTGCTGTTGATCCTCCTAAAACAAAGGAACCCAAGACTACTGTCAGGAAGACACCGAAATCAAATGTAAAACCAAAACCAGTGGCCCAATCAATCTCAGCATCCGGTTTCTTTGTCTCCCGGTTAGGTCACGTGATTACCAATGCTCATGTTGTCAAAGGCTGTAAGCGTATCACGCTAGGCGACAACGCAAATCAACAAACCACGGTAGAACTGGTATCTACAGATAAAAAGAATGATCTGGCTTTGTTGAAGTTGGCATCTTCTGAAAAGGAGACAGAAGGATCAAGGTCACTAATCGAAAGGCTTGGCATAGATGTACGACCTCGAGCTTTTCACGGCTTATTAAGGTCTGACGAAGTGGTGTTGGGAGAGAAGTTGATGGTGGCTGGGTATCCATACGGAGACGTTATCAGTAGTTCCATCAAGATTACATATGGAAACGTTAATTCTGTTCGTGGCGTGGGGGATAATGAAGGAGAGTTTCAACATGATGCAGCAGTACAAAAAGGCAGCAGTGGTGGTCCTATCTACGATGAAAATGGAAACATCGTTGGTGTGGTTGTTTCCCGATTAGACAAGATGAAGTTCAATAAAAATTTGGGTTCTTTTCCTGAAAATATGAACTTTGGGATCAAGGCTTCTACAGTGCGCCAGTTTCTTGATGAATCGGGCCTTCCCATAAAGTTGTCATCCAGATCCCACACCATGTCCAACGAAGAACTGACCAATATTGCACAGAAGCAGACGCTTATGGTGGTGTGTCATCAGTAGGAGAAAAGGACTCTCCCCCACCAACTAAACTTCAATTCTTCCCCACTTTATGTCATCATCACAGCATGAAACCACTGCTGCCAGTTCTAATGGGTTTTGGAGTACTGTTGGTGTGCTCAACTAAGCTGAAATATTTCTTGTTGTACCGGCAAATGAATACTTTTAAACAACAGGCCAAGGATATTGAGAAAGAATTATTTGATCTCTGGCGTCCTCGTAGAACTCATCTAATTTCAGGCGTAATTCAGAATCAGAGATGTCGACCTTATGTATTTCTATAGCATTTTTGACCACTGCTTCAGCTCCACCCGGTTCCTCTATATCAGCAAATATCACATCATAAGCGTAAGAGCCGTGTTGAGAATCTGGTAGTCCCAGCTTTTCGGCAAGCCACAGTCCTAGCAGTTTATTGCGACGGATATCGACCTCAAATTCTGTTGCTTGGTCCATCTCCAGCATATTAGGTGAAATGTGTGCCTAAGCAATTGCAAACTGGCCCGAAGGAGACCAATACGTGGGTGAACTTAGGTATGGGCAGCCGAACGGACTAGGTACCATGACCTATGCCGATGGAAAAGTTGAAAAAGGTGTATGGAGAAACGGCGAGTTACAACCTTGAACGACACCTACGGTTCAAGAATTCAAGTCCCCAAGAATCTCAAATATCTCTTCCAGGTATATATTTTGTCGGGGATCAATTTTATCTTTCAGCACAAAAGGCACCAGAGATTCAAATTCATCCATAGTTGTGGGGGCATTAATCAATAGGCAATTGATCATCTTCTTCCTCAATATACCTCTTGATCTGTCTATATCTGGGATTTTTTCATAAATGACTTCATCTCGTAGTTTGATCAGGAGTTGCTTGGCTTCATCTTTATTAAGCTTTCTTTTTGTTCCTGGTGGGGGCTCTTCGTCTACTGTTTCCTGCCCGCCGCCTAATTCCGCGTCATAGGTTTTTCTCTTTTCCTGATCAGATAGAATTTCATAGGCAGTGGTAATTGCTTTTAGTTTTTCGGCACCTGCCGCCTTGTCAGGGAAAATATCCGGATGATATTTTTTTGCTAGGGCTCTATAAGCAGCGGAAATTACAACTGGTTCGGCATCTCTCGAAATACCCAAAACCTCATAATTGGTTTGGTTGCTCATCAGTCATACCCCCCTTGAGTCTTTTCCTCGTTCGTTGAGGTGTTATGGGCCTCTAATGGAAATTGTTTAGACTCCGCATAAACTATAGCCGAAATAGTCCCCAGTTGTATAATATCAAATAGTTACATGACCCATGAACCGACATCCAC
>Ga0315339_1002236_pt1 | contig 15022 bp, 13 predicted proteins | sample ASW17metaG_FD_204514 | JGI IMG/M metagenome (GOLD analysis project Ga0315339, IMG submission 204514) | Ammonia-oxidizing marine archaeal communities from Pacific Ocean, United States - ASW #17 | ecosystem: Environmental > Aquatic > Marine > Oceanic | place: USA: California | collected 2016-12-05
TTGATGATGGTCACTAGCGGACTTATACCGGAAGACCTGCTGGATGATGAGCGGGAAATTGCCTTTCCAGATTCTGTCGTATCCTTTTTTGCGGGCGATTTGGGTCAACCCTATGGCGGGTTCCCTAAGGCGCTGCAGAAGAAAATATTGAAGGGCAGGGTGGCGCTCACCGTACGGCCGGGCTCGGTATTACCAGATGCTGATATGGCGGACTTGCGCACCGAAGCAGAGCATAAAGTTGGCCGGCATATAAGTGATCCGGAATTCGCTTCCTATATGATGTATCCCAAGGTCTTCACTGATTATGCTGCCGAGCAGCGTAATTATGGTGATATCAGCGTCTTGCCAACCCAGATTTTTTTCTACGGTATGGCGCCTGGTGATGAGGTAACGCTCAATATCGCGCGTGGGCGACAGTTCATTATTCGTTTTCTGGCCCTGAGTGATAGCGATGACAAGGGCAGGCGCACGGTTTTTTTCGAGCTTAACGGCCAGCCGCGAAATGTTCAGGTAGAAGATTTAAGCGCCGGTAAGACTCATGAGGTCTTGCCGAAGGCTGAGGAGGGCAATACCAATCATGTTGCCGCGCCGATGCCAGGGATGGTGGTCAAGGTTTATCACGGCGAGGGAGACACGGTGGAGCGCGGCGATGTGTTGTTTGCCATTGAAGCCATGAAAATGGAAACTACTGTTCATGCTGAACACGCCGGCACGGTGGAGCGCATTGTGACCCAGGCGGGCATTACCGTCGAGACTAAAGATCTTATGATGGAACTCTCAGGCGAAGTTTAGAGGATAAAAGGCATGGCAACACAGAAGGCGGACATACCAAGCGCGGCAGAGGCTGTTCTTTTGCGCGACGATAAAGACGGCATTACGACGCTGACCCTCAACCGGCCAAAATCCGGCAATAGTCTCTCGCATGAATTGGTCCAGGCCTTACAGGCGGCGTGGAACGAAATAGATGAAGATGTTTCTGTGCGCGTGGTCATTCTGGCTGCATCGGGGCGCTACTTCTGCACTGGCCATGACCTCAATGAGTCCATTTCCGCCATGGACAATCCGCTCTCGAAATTAGCCGCTAATCGACAATGTTCGGCAATGATGCAGAGCATGCTCAAGCTATCAAAGCCAATCATCGCCAAGGTGAATGGCGTGGCGACGGCAGCGGGCTGTCAACTCGTGGCATCCTGTGATTTAGCGCTGGCTTCGACGGAGGCGCGCTTCGCCACGCCGGGGGTAAATATCGGCCTCTGGTGTCTGTCACCGCAAGTGGCCATCAGCCGTACTATCGCACCAAAACACGCCATGCAGATGCTGCTCACCGGCAAGATGGCGGATGTCGAGACAGCGCTTCGCTTTGGCCTGATCAATGAGGCTGTGACATCTACGGACTTGGACACACGAGCCACCGAACTGGCAACGGAAATTGCCAGTAAATCATCGTACTCCCTGGCCATGGGCAAACGCTCCTTCTATCGCCAGCTCACCATGCCGATCGATGAGGCTTACGAATATGTCGATGAGGTCATCGTGCGCGCCATTCAGTCGGAAGACGCAAGGGAAGGCATTTCGGCCTTTCTCGACAAGCGTAAACCCAAGTGGGCAGGGCGCTGATAACCACCTTGATATATTTCTCCTTTAGATTTTAGAGTGATGTCTTCAAACCTTTCAAATATTCAATCTGTACAGCATTGGCGCAAGCATGTGCTTCGTGTGCTGTTTGTTGTCTTTGCTGCGCTGATGCTGTTTTCACAATCCTTCTGGAAGCCAGACACGCGAGTGCATGAGGTGTTGGAGCTAGCGGGTGTAGTGTTAATTGGCGTAGCTATTCTTGGACGGACCTGGTCGAGCCTTTATATTGGCGGGCGTAAAAACAGCGTGTTGGTGCAGTATGGCCCCTATTCGCTGATGCGAAACCCGCTCTATACATTTAGCTTTATCGGCGTGCTTGGAATTGGCTTGCAGTTCGGTAGCGCCCTATTCGGATTGATGACTCTCGCCATCTGCATGTTGGTATTTTGGCCGGTGGTACTGAAAGAGGAAAAGCATCTCCGCCAATTATTCGAGGATGCCTATGCTAACTATTGCAATATGGTTCCACGCTTTTGGCCCCGAATATTGCACATAAAGCGAAATTGGCGTGGTATTGAGACGCTGGAAGTGCGCCCGACGCTGGTTGTCCGCACCTTTGCTGATGCATCGCTCTTCGTGCTGGCGATTCCGATTAGTGAACTCGTCGAAGAAGCGCAATTGCTGGATTGGTTACCGATTGTTTTTTTGTTGCCGTAAGTGAAGAGCGCAGCACTATCGGCCCTGCTTGGGATACCAGTAAAGCGGCTCCGGGCGTTCAAAGTCGGCGGGCCGGTCAATCACCTCGAAAATTGTACCGCTCGAGGCCAGCGTGTCATAATAGCAGAAGCGCACGCGCTTCCAGCTGCCTTCCTGAATTTTCTCAAAACCACGCGATTTGAAATTCTGGTGGCATTCCTCCCACGTCATACCAAGATCGCTCAATAGGATCCCGACATGCTGGATGCCTTCCTGGTTACGCTCCAGATAGTCATGATAAATGCTCCTGCCTTCGAGTGGCTGGATGATTTCCCAGTTGAGTGCGCCGGTCCAGGCAAGGGCGAGGCGCATGCTGTAGTGTTCTTCCTGGCCGCGATAGGTGGTGTCAAACAGGTCAGGTCTCTTATATTCATTGACCCACCAGGGGCCGATGCCAAGTTCATCGGCATAGCGCTGTACCATGGCATCGAGGTCCCGGGTGACGACGCAAATTTGGTTCGTTTCCGGGATGAAGCTATTCGGCAGATTTAATTTTATCGGATCGACTGTAGCCATTTGGACTCTCCTTGTTAATTCGCCTGGAGTGCACGCCAAATGCGCTCTGACGTGAGGGGCATATCGATCTGTTCAATGCCGCGCACGGCAAGCGCATCGAGGACAGCGTTAACCACGGCCGGAACGGAGGGAATACAGCCTGCTTCGCCGCAGCCTTTGACGCCAAAGCTGTTTTGTTTGGTGAGCACCTCATTGTTGGCTAGAAAGAACTCCGGCATGTCATCGGCACGCGGCATACAATAATCCATGAATGAGCCGCTCAGTAATTGGCCGCTCTGGGAATCATAGGCGCAATTTTCATAAGCCGCTTGGCCAATGCCCTGAGCAAGGCCGCCATGGATTTGTCCGGCCAGCAATTGCGGATTAACAACGCGACCGAAATCATTGACTGCGGTGTAGGTCTCCAACAACAGCGCACCGGTATCGGGGTCTACCTCGACCTCGCATATATGGCAGCCATTGGGAATTGTCGGGTCCTCGATATTGGATTGAGCATTTTCGTCCAGGCCTGGCTCCATGCCGGCGGGTAGATTTGTTGTATCGCGTGCTGCAACTGAGAGCGCCATAATGTCGATCGAGCGGTCGGTTCCGGCAACGGTGAAGTTGCCGCCGTTGAACCGGATATCTGCCTCGGATGTCTCGAGCAAATGTGCGGCAAGCCGTTTGCCTTTCTCAATCACTTTGTCAGCGCCCAGTTTGACGGCGACACCGACCATATAGGTTGAGCGCGAGCCGCCGGAGCCGCCGCCCTGCGGCAGGCTGTCGGTATCGCCTTCTTCGTAGTTTATTTTGTCATACGGCACACCGAGAGTTTCATTCAGAAATTGAGCAAAAACAGTACCATGCCCCTGACCTGAAGATTTGGTGCCGGCGGTGAGGATGACGTTGTCATCCTCAGTAAAGCGTATAGAAATACTTTCCTGGGTATCGCCGACAGTGGATTCGACATAGAGCGCCATGCCGATCCCGCGCAATTTTCCGCGCTCATGGGCAAGAGCGCGGCGCTGGGCAAAGCCGAACCAATCGGCAAAGGTGGCACAGTCATTCAGGTTTTTCTCGAAGTCTCCTGAATCATAAGTGATTTCCATCGGCGTGGTGTAGGGCATTTGTTCGGGCAGGATGACATTGCGGCGACGTATCTCGATTGCACCAAGGCCTGTCTCTCTCGCTGCTTTATCGACCAGACGCTCCACCACATAGGCGCATTCAGGGATGCCGGCGCCACGGTAAGCATCGGTAAAGACGGTGTTGGTGAGCACGCCGCGTACTTCGGCGTGAATAGCCGGTGTGCGGTAGGCGTTGGCCAGCATGCGGGTATAGAGAAGAGTCGGGCTGACCGGTCCTAAATTCGATACATAGGCACCGAGGTTTGCCGTGGTGCGAACGCGAAGCCCAGTAAAATTAGCCTCAGAATCGAGCGCCAGTTCTGCATGGGTAACGTGATCGCGTGCCTGGGTATCGCTGAGAAACCCTTCTCCGCGCTCGCTCATCCATTTCACCGGCCGCCCGGTTTTTCTTGACGCCCAAGCGACCATTGGCTGTTCGGGATGCACCATATGCTTCATGCCAAAGCCGCCGCCGATGGCAGGCGACAGAACGCGGAGATCATCCGCTTCGCAATGCAGAATTTCAGAAACAATGCCACGGGTCTCAAAAGGGTGCTGGGTGTTGGTGTGCAGGATATAGCGTCCGGTAGCCTGGTCAAAATCTCCAAGCGCTCCACGCGTCTCAATCGGATTGACGATCACGCGGCTGTTGACCAGGTCAACCGAGACCACGCGGGCCGCTTTGTCGAAGGCATCATCGGTCGCAGCCTTATCGCCATGCTCCCAGAAAAAACTAAGATTTCCGGGCGCTTCAGGCCAGATAGTTGGCGCATCGGATGCTTCAGCGCTATTGGTCTCCACCACACAGGGGAGCTCGTGATAAATGATATCTATTTGCTCTGCTGCGTCGCGCGCCTGCGTTAGTGTTTCAGCAATGACCATTGCAACCGCTTCGCCGACATGACGTACACGCGAGGACGGCAACAGATAATTGGGTGGATAGAAGCAGCGGGCGCCGTCGGGCCGGTTTAACGGGATGAAGGCGTCCATCACACAGGGCACTGTCCCCAAGCCATCTGCTTCAATATCAGGGCCGGTATAGATGGCTACAACACCAGGCATGGCGGCAGCGCGTGCGTTATCTATTTGTTTAATATCGGCATGGGCATGCGGTGAGCGCAGAAAATAGGCGTGCGCCTGGCCCGGTAAATTAATATCGTCCAGAAAAGTTTCCGTGCCGCGCAGTAGTTTATTGTCTTCCTTGCGCTTGACTGATTGCCCAACCCCAAACTTATTCATGTCCCGCCCCTTACTGATTACATCTTGACTGCGTACACCCGTCGCTGATCGTGATGATAGGCTAATCCGGTCCGTCGCGACATGCTGTTATTGGCGCGGATGAAAATAATTTCTTTGACCGCCCGGGCGCGTTGCCACACTATTTAAGCATAAATTTAAATATAGAAAAGCGAGGACGTAATGGGTGAACCCACATTGGAACAACAGGTTGCGCGGTTGACAGCGATCGAGGATATCAAGCAGATGAAGGCGCAATATTGCGCCTATTGCGATGATGGCTATAACCCGGAAGGAATTGGCAACTTATTCGTCGAGGATGCCATCTGGGACGGAGCTAATTTTGGCCGCTATGTGGGCAGAGAGGCAATCATTGAATTCTTTAGCGGCATTTCGAGCGATATCGTTTTTGCCGGCCATCTCGTGCTCAATCCGATCATTACCGTTGATGGCGATACGGCCAACGGCAAATGGTGGCTGATGATGCCATGCACCACCAATACCGACGGCAAGAAGGAAGCGCGTTGGCTGGCGGCGGAGTATGATGATGATTACGTTAAGCGCGACGGTGTTTGGCTCAACAAGCATCTTCGGCTCGATGTTAAGTTCTTTGCGCCCCATTTGGATGGTTGGGTGGATCAAACCTAAAACCGGATATCTGGTGGGCGTTCCGTGCCCGCAAAAACTAAGGGGCGCCACTGGCGCCCCTTTTTTATTCGTTACTTTTATTCGGTTCTCTCGCCCTTTTAGGACTGGCGCTTCATGGCGCCGGAAGAGCTGATATCAGCCTTGAAGGGCCAATATATCTCGGCGTTGCCGGTCAAGCCAGTGCGGCGGAAAATGAGGATGATCAGCAAGATCAGGCCAACACCCACTTCCGCCGAGCTGGACGGGATGCTGAAGCTGCCGACGCCCGTTTCCAGCCGGCGCAAAACGTCGATTACGACGCTCAGCATGACCACACCGACCACGGCGCCGGTCAGGCTCTGCATGCCGCCAACAACGAGCATGGAGAGCGTGATAAAAGTCATACCGAGATAGAAACTGTCGACCGTCAGCATGCCGAGGAAGTGACCAAACAGGCCACCGGCCATGCCGCAGAAGAAGGCGCTGATCACAAATGCGAGCAGGCGTTGGCCGAAAACATTGACGCCGGCCGCCTTGGCAGCGACCTCATCGTCGCGCGAAGAGCGTAGGGCCAATCCCCATTTTGAGCGCGAATAGAAATAAGCGGCGGCAAGCGTGATGACGGCGTAGACATAGCCGACCCAGGGTGTGGTCGTGGTTGGCAGGCCAATCACAGAGCTAGCGCCTGATGTCCAGGTGCTCCAGCGCAGATAGGCCGAATAGAGCACCATCATGAAAGCAAAGGTGCCGATCGATGCCGCGATGCCTGACATCCGCATAATGGCGAAACCGGCAATCAGTGCGACCAAGGCCGCCAGCAGACCACCGAGCAAAATAGCCGGAATGAAGTGATGCGAAGTGTTAAGCAGATATTCCGGCAGCCCGGGCATGAACATTTCACGTGTATAGGGGCAACATGTCTGCCATGCAGTGGCATAGGCGCCGACCAAGACAAAACCGATATGGCCGAATGAGATAATTCCCGAATTGCCAATAAACATATAAAGCGCCGCGACGATGACAATCCGCACCAGACCTTCAATCAGGGTCTGGGCAAGAATTATATCGCCCGTTAAATCGACAGCGGCGACGATAATCAGCAGGAACAGGCTGATCATGACCAGCGGCCAAAAGCTGCGCACCAAACGGAGAAGAGGAGTGTTGGCCTCGATCATCAGACGCGTTCCTTTGCGGCCTTGGTCAGCACGATGCCCTGTGGGCGCACCAGCAGAATAACGATTACAAGAATGAAGACGCAGGCGTCGCGGAAGCCGCGTAATTCTTCTGGCAATATGGCGGATAGCACAACGCTGACAATACCCACCGAATAGCCTCCCACTACTGCGCCAACTAAGCTGCCCATGCCGCCGATCACGGTGGCGATGAAGAAAAACAGCATAATCGGCACACCCATGCGGAAATTCAGCACGCCGGTTTGGGTGACGAACAATATCGACATGATGCCAGCTAGCCCGCCACTGAGGACAAATGCGAGAGCGATCACATTCTTGCCGTTTACGCCCAGCATTCGCGCCATGCGAAAATCTTCAGCTGCCGCGCGCATTTGTACGCCGACGCGGGTGCGCTTGAGAAAGAGGACAAGCGCAATCAATAAAACCCAAGTCACCGCAATAATAACAAGTTGCAGAATTTGCACGCTAACCCCATCCGAAAGCTGCACCTGACCGGTGAGGGATGGGAAAATATTAACAGCCTTTGGCCGACCACCATAAATCATGACGACGAGATTTTGCAGCGTGTAGCCGAGCGCAAAAGATACGATCATCATCGTTGCTGGTGAGGATGTCTGCGAATGCTGAAAAACAATAAAGTAGGAGATAACAGCCAAAGCGACAACAATTGCCACAATCGCTACGATCATAATCGCCGGATGAAGGCCACCAATGGCTACCGTCGCCACAACTGCCGAACTTGGCACAATAAGGGCAAAGCCACCGATGGTAATGAAGTCACCATGAGCGAAGTTGATTAGTCTGAGAACACTGAACAAAAGGCCGATGCCAAGCGCACCCAATGCGTAGAAGCTGCCAACGCTGAGTGCGCTGATGACAGTCTGAATAATATAATCCACTAGAACGCCACCTTGCCGTCATCTGCGCTGCCTTCTTCAAAGCCAAAATAGGCTTGGCGCACTTTTTGGCCATCCCGCAGATCAGCGGCTTTTCCTTCAAGCTGCATCTGGCCACTGCGTAAAACATAAAGCCGATCAGCGGCCTTGAGGGCACGCTCTGAACTCTGCTCCACAATCAGTAGCGTCAATCCGCGGCTGCGGCGTAAATCAATCAAGGTTTCGTAAACCCGATCCACCAGATTGGGAGCAAGGCCAAGGGAGGGTTCGTCGATGGTCATGATGCGTGGATTGGTTAGGAGCGCCCGGCCGATCACCAACATCTGCTGTTCGCCGCCTGAAAGCTTGCCGGCCGCTTGCTTGCGGCGCTCGGCCAGGACGGGGAAGATTTCGAGGATATGTTTGAAGTCCTTTTCGATATTTTCCCGGTCTTTGCGAATGCTCGTGCCGATACGAAGGTTTTCTTCCACATTGAGCGTGGTGAAAACGTGCCGCCCTTCGGGCACTTGCGAAATACCGGAGCGTGCCACCGCTTCCGCGCTCATGCCGTTTATCTTGTCGCCATCAAACAAAATCTCGCCGTGGGTCGGGTTGAGGACGCCAGATATGGCTAACAAGGTGGTCGATTTCCCAGCCCCATTAGGCCCGACGATACAGACGATCTCACCTTCATTGACGGTAACCGAAACTTCACGCAGCGCCGGGAGGCGGCTGTAGTGGACGGTAATATCTTTGACTTCTAACAGCATATGTTAGGAGTGTCCGAGATAGGCGCTAATGACAGCGGGATTGTTTTGAACTTCAGCCGGTGTGCCGCGGGCCAGGGTTTTGCCGCTATCCAGCACATGGATGCGGGCGCAAACACCCATAACAACGCGCATATTATGTTCAATCAGCATCACGCCGCAGCCGAAACGCTCAGGAATTTCACGCACCACCTGCATGATATCGTCGCATTCCAGATCAGACATGCCCGCTGCCGGTTCATCGAGCAGGACAAATTGCGGGCTGAGCGCCAGCGCGCGGGCAATGCCGACGCGTCGTTCGTCTGTATAGGGCAAGATGCCGGCGGGCATTTCCGCCTGATCGGAAAGGCCGAGCCAATCAAGCAATTCCATGGCGTGGGCATGCGCTTTTTTGCGGCTGAGACCCATGCTCACCCCCGCGACCTCGACGTTTTCACTTACTGGCAGTTCGCGGAACAAGCGACCTGCCTGGAATGTACGGGCAATTCCATGCTTTCTAATTCGGTGAGGTTTTAGACGCGAGATATTTTTGTTGCCGAGGAAAACTTCACCCGACGAGGGCACTTGAAAGCCTGTCATCGCGTTGACCAGAGTGGTCTTGCCGGCGCCGTTGGGTCCTATCAGGCCCAATATTTCGCCTTGCTGCAAGATTTCTTCAACGGTGTCGACGGCTGTCAAACCTTCGAAACGCACAGTTACCTGGCGCGCCTCAAGCGTTTGTCCATTGCCGTTAGCTGAACCCGCCACTCTTGCCCCTCCCAAACAGGCTTGATCTACCTGCGATGATCGTATCGGCGATATTATTCGCCCGTATGTTTATTTTGCTGCTAGCTACCTAATGGATAGTGGTGGGTTGAAGCAACTGGAAAATGGAACATTATTTCTGGGTAACTTCCAAGTGGCTTGCAAATGCGGCATATTTGACGACAATCCTCGGGGCGCTTTAAGGCAGGCGTACGAGAATTCAAGGAATTTAACTTGGGAGAGATCAATATGAGAAGAAAATTAGTATCCTTGGTAGCAGCGGGGGCCTTGGCTCTCGGCTTTGCTGCCGCTTCGCCCGCACAGGCGGACGATCATGAAGTCATGTTTGGCTTCGCTGCTTCGCAATCTGGCTGGCTGCAAGCCTATAGTGGACCGTCCACGGATGCGGCGCTGATCGCCATCGAAGATTGGAATGCCAGAGGCGGCTTGCTCGGCAAGACGATCGTGCCGGTTTTTGCTGATGCCAAGACCGACCGTGTTGAAAGTAAAAAAGCGGGTATCTCCGTGCTTAACCAGGGCGCAGTGGCCATGGCGGTGGACTGTGACTATGACTTTGGTGCACCGGCAGCTCTCGCAGCCCAAAATGCGAAGACAATCTCGATTTTCCTCTGCGCCGAGTCCGTTCTCGCCGGCGTTCAGGGTATCGGTAAATATGCTTTCTCCAGCTCGGTCCTCGCGGCAGTGCAGGGTGCGGCATTGGCCGAATGGGGCTGGAAGAAAAGAGGTTGGCGCACTGGCTATATTCTGCTTGATGACGTGATCGAGTATAATAAAGGTATCTGCTACGGCTTTGACTGGATGTGGCGTGAAGTTCTTGGCGGCGAAGTTGTCGGCCATGACGTATTCCAGAACGAAGATCCCACCATTCAGCCTCAAATTGACCGAATTAAGGCTTTAGATGCCGCACCTGATTTCATTCAGATGTGTACCTATGGATCCGGTGGCGCCAGTGCTATCCGCCAGCTTCGTGCGGCCGGCGTTGATGCGCCGATCGGTAATGGTAGCTCCATGAGCGGCACCTATTGGCTCGATGCGGTACCCAATTTGAATGGGCATTTCGTGCCTGAGCAGGCTTCGATCTATGGCGATGATCCGCGTCAGGCTGTGTTGGACTTCAATGAGAAGTTTAAAGCCAAATATGGTGAGTATCCGAATAGTCAGTACACCTATCCGGGCTATGTGGTCTTCGAGATGTGGGCCAAAGCTGTGGAGAAGGCAGGTACGTTTGATTCGGACGCTGTCGTTGAGGCACTTGAGAATTTCCGTAATGAGCCTGTGCTCGTTGGTACGCGGACTTTCTCCAAGACCTTGCACCATCAGGCCCAGGCACCTTACTTGATCGTCGAGACCACCAATGGCCAGCCGGCCGTTGTTGATAGCTGGACGATTTCAGAGCCGGTTCCGATGGATGTGTTGTTTGGTAAGCGCTATTCCTACATTGCGCGCTAAATAACCGACCTAGACAGATTAATCGCCCCGCTGGTGACAGCGGGGCGATTTTTTTGTCTGCTATTCAGATGGCTTGATGGCCGGGCTTATTGACCGGGCGGTGGTAAGGCCGGCTCCGCGCCTTCGGGAAGCGGCACACCATGTTCGTTCAGGGTCAGGGCGATCATGCAATAATAGCCAATCAGGCAGGTCAGCTCGACCATGCCGGCATTGCCGAACAGCGCCAGTGCGGCATTGTAGGTTTCATCGCTGGCATGGCGATTGGTGAGCACTTCACGCGCATAAGCGTAAATAGCCACTTCATCATCATTTTTAAAGTCCGGCTTTTGACCGGTACGTACGGCTTCGATGATATCCGGCGCCAGGCCGCCAGCTATCGCTTCTTTCTCATGGAAATGCCACTCGTAGGAGGAGCTCCAATATTGTGCCGTCGTTAATACGGCAAGCTCGCTGAGGCGCGGCGGCAGGCTGGTCTCATAGCGCAGTAAAATGCCAAGATTTTGCGCCCTATCAGCCAGTTTAGGGTTGTGCATGAGCATCATGAAAAGGTCGAGCACAGCGCCGCGTCGGCCTGATTTGATTTCGTCGTAGACGGCCCGCTGTTCATCGTCGAGTTGGTCTTCACGCGGTAGGGGAATGCGGCTCACTTTATATCTCCTTCAACGGTTATTCTCTTTGTCGACCCGGCCCTCTTCGCCGGCAATCGGCGGGACGAATTGTAAATCCGTGTCCCATGGGAAAAAAATCCAGGTATCCTGGCTCACCTCGGTGATGTAACTATCGACGAGAGGTTTGCCGAGCGGTTTGGCGTAGACACAGGCAAAATGGGCCTTGGGCAGCATTTTGCGGACGACCCGGGCAGTTTTGCCGGTATCGACCAAATCATCGACGATCAGCCAGCCGTCGCCATCGGTTTCGATTCCCTTAATGACCCTAATTTTCGATTGATCCTTGTGGTCGTAGGATGCAACACAAATCGTATCAACGAGCCGAATATCCAGTTCTCGGGCGACAATCGCCGCCGGCACTAGGCCGCCGCGCGTGATGGCGGCAATTCCCTTGAACGGCCCGATCTCAGCCAGTCGCCAAGCGAGCGCTCTGCCGTCACGGTGTAATTGATCCCATGAAACTGGGAACCCCTTATTGTAACCATCCGTCATTATTTCACTTTTCTCCCTATATCACGCCGGGATTTATTCTTGCGCGTGGTTTAATGCAGCAGGGTTTTAGCGGAAACAAATTGCTTGTGGTAGTTGAATAAAAATTTTGCGCTAAAAATGTATGTAATTAGCTCAAACTGCGATATCGCGTTTGGCGGTCTGAATTTGCAAGCCAAGGGCAATTACAATGCTAATCAATATACCGCGCGGTTTGGTGGCGGTATGCCAATCATACGCGGCAAGTCTGTTTTCACGGCGAATGCAGCCTTCAAATCCACCTAGGTCACCAGTGATAGTTTCACCGAAACCGGTGTTGACGTGTTTAACTTGGGTGGCCCCGGAAGATCTGGATAAGGCGATTGGCATCCTCGGCTTGTACTATCAAATCTACTACGCGTTGAAGAGCGTTACGATGTCACCGTATATTCGTACCGGCGTATCCTATGGTTTTGATCAGATGATACTACTCGGTCTCCAGGTTCACCGGTGCGACCGCGACTTTCACCACCTAAGGTGCGAATGTTAAAGAATTTAGGGGCTCGGTTGGCGCTGGTCTGATCCTTTCCACCAACGATGGTCGTTGGGCAGTCAGTGCAGATTACGATGCTGATCTCAAAGACAATTATTTTGGCTATGCCGGTCGTCTGCGGGCCAAGTACAACTTCTAATAATACATTCGACAACAAGATCAATTTTTGAATGTGTGACCCATAATTTCTATGGGGCCACTATTTGTTTTGTTGTGGAGTCTTTGCGCGCGCAGTCGTGTTAACGTTAAGGCATGTCACGCTTACATGTACTCGTCTGAATCATATTAATTTTTTAATTTAAGAAAATCACAAGCCAACAACTATGTCGCAGCAGATTACACAGTTCGGGATTTACTCTAACGCGGCAGCAGTCATTGGCCGCCTCTGGCGCTCTCGCTCGCCTCGCGCGTTATTTCTAGTTCCAGCCATTGATCTTCTGCCGCCGCTAATTGCGTCTCGGCTTGTCTGAGGCCGTTTACCGCAGCCTCAAAGGCCTCCTGATCACGACTGAACAGGCCGCTATCGGCCAAGAGTTTTTTATGCAGAGCAATCTTGCTTTGCAGCGCTTCCATGCGCGCAGGCAGATTTTTGAGCGCATATTTGTCCTTATAGGAGAGCTTTGCAGTTTTCTTGGCGGCAGGTTTTCTAGCGGCCTTGTCGTTTGTTGCGGATTGATGAATTTTATTCTTTTTCACAGCAGCGGATGCTACCGCCGTTGAGTTACCCCCGCGCTGGTTGATCATATCGCTATAGCCGCCGGCATATTCGACCCATTTGCCCTTGCCTACGGCGGCAATCACCGAGGTCGCCACCCGGTCAAGAAAGTCACGATCATGGCTGACCAGCAGCACCGTGCCATCATAATCGCTCAGCATCTCCTGCAACAGGTCTAGGGTCTCCAAGTCGAGATCATTGGTTGGCTCATCGAGCACCAGCAGGTTGGAGGGCCGTGCCAGGGCGCGGGCCAGCATCAGCCTTCCGCGCTCGCCGCCGGAGAGCACACTCACCGGGGTGCGCGCCTGTTCTGGCAGAAAGAGGAAGTCCTTCATATAGCCGATCACATGACGTGCCACGCCGTTGACCGCAACAGTCTGCCCGCCGCCATCGGTGAGCGCGTCTTGCAATGTGGCGTGGCCATCGAGTTGTTCGCGCTTTTGATCAAGGCTGACCATGCGTAAATTGTGACCGAGGCGAAGCGCACCGTTATCTGGCGTTGTGGCACCGGTCAGAATATTGAGCAGAGTTGTTTTGCCGGCGCCGTTCGGCCCGATAATGCCAATCCGCGCGCCGCGCTGGATGCGAATAGAGAAATCATCGATCAACGCTGGGCCGTCATAAACTTTGGTTATGTGCTTGGCTTCGCACACTAGTCTGCCTGAGGCCTCGGCCTGGCTGGCGTCGAGGGTTACCGTGCTTGGCGCCCTGTGCTGCTCAGTTTGCATTTTACGCAGTGCGATCAAGGCTCTGAGACGGCCCATATTGCGTTTACGCCGCGCCGTGACGCCCTTGTGCAGCCATGAAGTTTCTGCCGTAATCTTGCGTTTGAGTTTATGGCGCTCAAGCTCCTGGCGTCCCAAGAAATCATCGCGCCATGGCTCGAATTCGGCGAATTTGCGATCTAGGCGGTGGGTTGCGCCATCGCTCAACCACACCGTGGTGCGTGATAAATTCTTGAGGAAGCGCCGGTCATGGCTTACTAGCACCAGGGCTGAACGGTACGACTTAAGCTCCGCCTCAAGCCATTCAATCGCCGGTAGGTCGAGATGGTTGGTCGGCTCATCCAAAAGCAAAATATCAGGAGATGGCGCCAGCGCCCGTACCAGCGACACGCGGCGCGCTTCGCCGCCTGAAAGATGCGCCGGATTCTCGCTGCCGGTGAGGCCAAGCCGCTCAATCAGCGTGCGCGCCCGGTGTGGGTCATCGCCCAGGCCTATACCGTCTTTGACGGCAGCGAGCACGGTTTTAAACATGCTGAGGTCGGGCTCCTGCGGCAGGTACCGCAGCGTCGCACCGGGCTGAACAAAACGCTCGCCATCATCCGCCTTCACCGTGCCTGCGGCAATCTTCAAAAGGGTGGACTTACCGCTGCCGTTACGCCCGACTAGGCAAATACGCTCGCCCTCCGAGACGAATAGCTCAGCGCCCTTCAGCAGCGGCTGGGCGCCAAAACGGATGTTCATGTCGCGTAAGATAAGAAGGGGCGGGGCCATGGCTCGCGCATATACAGCGTCGCGGCAGGGTGGGGCAAGTGATCATCGTAATTATATAGTCAAATCCATCTCTCCGCCGACCATATAAATTAAATGAGGTGACAGTATACTTAAATTTATATTCGGGCCCACGGCGGCGAGGAGGGTGCATCCATTTGTTAATGGTCCCTTAATGGCCTCTTTGCGGCGACCTCGGATTAATTCGGGCGCTCTCTTGTTTAGGCCCTGACGGGTGCGCGAATCTGCGCGTCCGGCTT
>Ga0315339_1002240_pt1 | contig 15005 bp, 12 predicted proteins | sample ASW17metaG_FD_204514 | JGI IMG/M metagenome (GOLD analysis project Ga0315339, IMG submission 204514) | Ammonia-oxidizing marine archaeal communities from Pacific Ocean, United States - ASW #17 | ecosystem: Environmental > Aquatic > Marine > Oceanic | place: USA: California | collected 2016-12-05
CTGTTTGATCGTTGCCTAAACAATGTTTAGGTCTTATTGCCAATCCAACAAACGCCCACACGAATTACTTGATTAAATTGTTAAAGAGCGGTCGATTGAGTGTTCTGCTGCGAAGCTGTCTGCTCAACCGAGGGGCGTATTATAGACACATCAGATTAAAGCGCAAGCACTTAGCTAATAAAAACACATAAAAAAAGACGCTTTTCGCGTCTTTTTTTAAATCGTTATATCACCTGTACCTTTCACATCACCAAATGGCGAATATCGCCCAGCACTTTTGCTAAGTATTGAGTAAATCGAGCAGCATCCGCGCCATTAACTGCCCTATGATCATAGGACAAACATAAGGGCATCATTAAGCGCGGCTCAAACTGAGCACCATCCCAACGCGGCTGCATCTCCGCTTTAGAAACACCTAAAATAGCCACCTCGGGGGTATTAACGATAGGCGTAAACGCCGTACCGCCGATACTACCCAAACTGGAGATGGTAAAGCAGCCACCCTGCATGTCGGCCGGCATCAGCTTTTTGCTTTTAGCCTTGGCGCCCATCTCAATCACTTCAGCCGACAAGTCCCAAATGGACTTCTTATCAACGTCACGGATAACCGGCACCACTAGACCTGCTGGCGTATCGACAGCCACGCCAATATTGACGTAATGTTTTTGAATCATGTGTTCGCCGTCGTTATCCAACGACACATTAAACTGAGGGAACTGGCGCAACGCCATAGCGCAGGCTTTGAGCATAAACGGTAACGGCGTTACCTTGGTGCCCTTTTGCTCAGCCTCAGCCTTAAGCCCCTTACGAAAGACCTCTAGCTCGGTAATGTCGGCATGATCAAACTGAGTGACGTGGGGCACGTTGAGCCAGCTGCGCGTCATGTTTTTGGCGGTAATTCGCTGTATCTTACTCATCTTAATCTTATCAACTTCACCAAACTGGCTAAAATCGATTGCTGGCGGCTGCTCAATACCTTGCCCTTGAGCTATTGCCGCAGGGGCGCGCTGCAAACTTAGCTTAACAAACGCCTGCACGTCTTCTTTTAATACTCTGTCTTTGGGGCCCGTGCCAGCAATGCCTGCCAACTCAACCCCCAACTCCCTAGCCAACATGCGCACTGCGGGACCCGCATGAACCTTACTTTGACCGGAATTGTCTGGCTGTGGGGCCACCACAACTGGCGCTATGGCTGGCGCGGGGGCCGTTACCTGCGGTTTTACAACTGACTCAACCGGTGCCGGCACAGGAGCCGCATCCTCAGCAACTGCCTGAATCACTAATTCGGTCTTCATCAAAGCGAGTGCATCACCAACATTAACACTACTACCCTCGCCCACCTTAACCTCTACCACGGTGCCAGCAAAAGGTGCCGGTATTTCCATAGACGCCTTATCGGTCTCTAGCACCACCAGAGTGTCACCTTCGGCAACCTCATCACCTACCTTGACCGATACTTCAATCACTTCAACGTCGCTTGCTCCACCTAGATCGGGCACAGCCGCAATTTGTTCGGTAATTTCGGCCTTAGCCGCGGCTACGACAGGCACTTCTTGTTGCACCGGTTTCGCCACCTCCGCAACAGCCACCTCTACTGCAACCGAGGGCGCCTCTTCTGCTGCACCACTGGCACCGGAAACCTCCACCACAATCATAGGATCACCAGTATTACAGGTGTCACCTTCTTTCAAATTGATGGCCGTGATCACGCCTGCACCAGTGGCCGGTATTTCCATTGACGCTTTATCTGTTTCAACTACTACAATTGAATCGCCATCACTAACTGCATCGCCAACAGCGACACAAACTTCAATAACTTCTACGTTTTCTGCGCCGCCCAAATCAGGGATGGTCATGTTTGATGTTGCCATGTTGTCTGTCCTCTTTTCGTCAGCAGCTTACAGGTGAACCGGGTTAGGCTTATTACTGTCGATATTGAACTTTTTAATGGCGAGCGACACCTCACTAACCTTAATGGTGCCGTCTTCGGCCAGCGCTTTAAGTGCCGCAACCACAACGTAATAACGATTGACTTCAAAGAACTCTCGTAGTTTTTCACGACTATCGCTACGACCATAACCGTCGGTACCAAGCACTTTGTAATTGGCAGGTACAAATTCTCGAATCTGCTCTGCAAACGCCTTTACATAATCTGTTGCTGCCACCACCGGGCCTACTTGGCCAGCCAAACACTGCTGCACATAACACTGCTTAGGCTCTTCTTCTGGGTGCAACATATTCCAACGACCCACATCTTGCGCGTCGCGGCCCAACTCGTTAAAGCTGGTCGCACTCCATACGTCAGCGCCAACATCAAAGTCGTCGGCCAAGATCTGCGCCGCCGCTTCCACTTCTCTTAAAATAGTACCACTGCCTAGCAGCTGCACCCGCTTCTTGGCTTTGGGTTTAACTTCCTTGAGTAAGTACATGCCCTTAACGATACCGGCTTCACAGCCAATCGGTATTTCGGGCTGAACATAGTTCTCGTTCATCACCGTAATATAGTAAAACTTGTTCTCTTTTAGGTCATACATACGGCGCAGACCATCTTGAATGATAACGGTTAACTCGTAAGCATAGGTTGGGTCGTAGGTCACACAATTGGGAATGAGATTTCCCATAATGTGACTGTGGCCATCTTCGTGCTGCAAACCTTCTCCGTTGAGGGTAGTGCGCCCCGCGGTGCCGCCTATAAGGAAACCACGCGCCTGGCTATCGCCAGCGGCCCAAGCCAAATCACCAATACGCTGGAAACCAAACATCGAATAGAAAATGTAAAACGGCACCATGGCGTAGTTGTTGTTGCTGTACGACGTTGCGCAAGCCAACCAAGCCGCCATTGCCCCTGCTTCGTTGATGCCTTCTTCTAAGATTTGTCCAGCCTGATCTTCACGGTAGTACATTACTTGGTCGGCGTCATGTGGCACATATTTCTGCCCTTCAGCGGTATAAATACCAAGCTGGCGGAACATGCCTTCCATACCAAAGGTACGCGCTTCATCGGGCACGATCGGCACCACTCGCTTACCAATTTCTTGGTCTTTAACTAGCGTAGTCAAGGTGCGTACAAACGACATGGTTGTCGAGATTTCACGTTTGCCACTAGATTTAAGCTGCCCACCCATCGCTTCCAAGGCTGGCACCTTAAGGGATTCAAAGTCATTACGTCGGCTAGGTACTGCACCACCCAAAGCTGCTCGGCGCTCGCGCATGTATTTCATCTCTGGCGTATCGGAGGCCGGACGATAATAAGGCACAGTTTTGATCTGTTCACTGGTCAGTGGAATATTAAAACGCTGACAGAAACTTTCCATTTCGTCCATATCTAGCTTTTTAAGCGAATGGGTTGGGTTTTTAGCCTCACCCGATTTGCCCATGCCGTAACCTTTTACAGTTTGGGCCAAAATAACGGTCGGCTTGCCTTGGGTGTTTACCGCTTCGTGATATGCTGCATACACCTTATAAGGATCGTGACCGCCACGGTTGAGCTTCATGATGTCTTCGTCTGTATAGTCTGCCACCATGGCTAACAGTTCAGGATACTTGCCGAAGAAATGCTCACGTGTATAAGCGCCGCCCATGGCCTTATAGTTCTGCAATTCACCATCGACCACTTCGTTCATACGCTGCTGCAATAAGCCGTGGGTATCACGCTCCAGCAACGGGTCCCAATGACGCCCCCAAAGCACCTTGATTACGTGCCAACCGGCCCCCTTAAAGATACCTTCGAGCTCCTGTACAACTTTGCCATTGCCACGTACTGGGCCATCTAAGCGTTGCAGGTTACAGTTAATCACAAAGATGAGGTTATCTAACTTTTCGCGTCCAGCCAAGGAGATACAACCCAAAGATTCCGGCTCATCACACTCGCCGTCACCCAAGAAAGCCCACACTTTACGATCACCATTTTCAACCAAACCACGCTGTTGCTGATAACGCATAATGTGCGCTTGGTGGATCGCCTGTAACGGCCCAAGACCCATTGAAACGGTTGGAAACTGCCAATAATCCGGCATCAACCAAGGGTGCGGATAAGACGACAAGCCATTACCATCCACTTCACGACGGAAGTTATCCATCTGCTCATCGGTTAAACGACCTTCTAAATAAGACCGAGCGTAAATACCAGGAGAGATGTGGCCCTGGAAGAAGATTAAGTCACCTTCTTGCTGGTCGGTATTGCCGCGGAAAAAATAGTTGAAACCCACATCATACAAGGTTGCCGATGACGAAAAGCTAGCAATATGGCCGCCTAACCCATCATCATTATCATTAGCACGCATCACCATGGCCATGGCATTCCAACGAATCAAAGAACGAATACGGCGCTCCATGAATAAATCACCGGGCATGTGCTGCTCATCTTTCGGCGCAATGGTATTAACGTAAGGTGTGGTAAGGCGATCATCTAACTGAGCACCTTTCAAACGCGCTTGTTCTCCCAATTGAGAAAGAATAAACCGAGCCCGCTCTGGGCCCTCGTTCTTAATGACCGATGCCAAAGCATCTAACCACTCTTGAGTTTCAATTGGATCTATATCTGAATGTGATTGCAACACGCTATTCCCCTGTCCGAATACAAGAAAGGCCCTGCCATCGGCAGAGCCCTTATAAATAATATGTAGTAATACTACATTAAAGGTCTTTTAATTGCCACAAAAAAACCTCCAGAAGAGATAAAGGTAAATAATTTACAAATCTTGCTAGTTATTAGAGCGTCGCATTGCGCGCTCTAAGCGCGTCGACTCCTTACCCTGCTCAATAATTGCCTCTTCTACAAACACCAAGTGGTCATGGGCCGCATTACGTGCCATTTCCGGATCCCCCGCAATAATAGCGTCTAACAACACCTTGTGCTGATCATGGATGCGTTCGCGTGTGTCTCGTTTTGGGTAAACACTTTCTAAGTTAGCATAAATGTTTTTATATAACAGCGTAAACAGCGATCTCATAGTGTGCAGCAGCACCGCGTTGTGTGATGCCTCAGCAATTGCTAAATGAAAGTCTGCATCAGCACGTGTTTCTTGCTCAAACAACTTTTCATCATGCGCCGCTTGCAAGCAAACATAGCACTCCTGCAAGCGGCTCTTATCGGCCTCCGTGCAACGCATGGCGGCGTAATAAGCCGAAACTCCCTCTAAGGCATGGCGGAATTCCAATAAATCATACTGCGCCTCTGGGTGGGTGGAAAACAATTCGGTAAGTGGGTCTACCATACTACTACCGATATTTTCAGATACAAAAGACCCACCACCCTGACGGCTAACAATGAGCCCACGCGCGGATAATTTTTGTAACGCTTCTCGCAACGATGGTCGCGACACTTCAAACTGATGGGCAAGTTCCCGCTCTGGCGGTAACTGCTGACCTGGTTTTAGACTCCCCTCCAAGATCATGGCTTCTAACTGTTCCATGATGACATCGGATATTTTGGGCTGCTTTACACGCTGATACGCCATTTGGTCTTCTCGATTGGTATTACCAATTAATATTTAACAATAAATTACCTTTAATAGGCACCAATGGTCAAGTTTTTTTACCTAAATTCTAAAACAAACTTAATGACCAAAAAATTCAGTTTAGTCACATTTAACTCATTTTATTGACAAAGCCCATACTTAGCATTTAGGGTGGGAGCACTCTTTGGGTAAATTGGTCTTACCAACATACCACACGAGTTTAAAACTTGTATAAAAACAACGATTCCATGAGGTTCACTATGAAATTAATTAAATCTGCCGTTGCAGCCACTGCCGTCGCTTTGGCCGCCACGTCTATTTCTACTGCAGCTGTGGCAGAAGAAAAAATCCTGTTAAAAACCCCAGTCGCTTTTCCATCAAGCTTACCTGCTCTGGGCAGCCCTATCATTAACATCTCTGACACCATTAACATGCTTGGTGGCGGCACCCTAAAAATGAAGTTCTACGAGCCTAAAAAACTGGTTGCAACCTCAGAAATTTTAGATGCAGTGGCTAGCGGCAAGGTAAATGCTGGTTACACCACAGCGGGTTACCATGCCGGCAAAATGCCAGCCTCACCGATCTTCTCAGCAGTGCCTTTTGGCCCAGAAGCAGGTGAATACCTGGCATGGTTGCTATACGGCAACGGTGGCGACCTTTACCAAGAAATGTATGACACTAACGGCTACAACGTTCACGTTGTTCCTTGCGCCATCATTTCCCCAGAAACTTCTGGTTGGTTCGCTAACGAAATCAACTCACCTGCAGACCTTAAAGGTCTTAACATGCGTTTCTTCGGCCTAGGCGCCAAGGTAATGAACAAGTTAGGCGTAAGCACTGTTGGCCTGCCTGGTGGCGAAATATTTGGCGCACTTGAAAAAGGTGCTATCGACGCGACTGAGTTCTCTCAACCTGCGATCGACCAACGCCTAGGTTTACACAAAATTGTTAAGTACAACTACTTCCCTGGTTGGCATCAGCAAGCAACTTTGTTTGAGTTGCTCGTTAACGGTGACGCATGGAACAGCATGTCAGAACGTCAGCAGACTGTAGTTAATACAGCGTGTCGCGCTTCGTTGACTAACTCCTTCGCTGAAGGTGAGTCTGCTCAGTTCCCTGTGATGGCGAAAGCTGAAGAGAATGGTGTGCAGATCCGCTACTGGAGCGACGATATGCTAAATACCTTCTCCAACACTTGGGATGAAGTAGCAACTGAATTTGCCGCAGAAGACGAGTTCTTTGCTAAAGTATGGGCCGACCTTTCTGAGTTCCGTGCCGGCTACGACTTGTGGGAAGCTAACGCATTCCTACCTCGCGCTGCTCGATAAATAGAAAGCTGCAAACCCTAACCGCCGCTAATAATGCAACAATAGGTTGCATTATTAGCGGCGGTTTTTTATGCTCAAATTTCACTCTTCAACCGGAGAAGCACCTTGAACTCTATGCAACTGCTCGCCTTTGCCGAACGTACGGATCAACTGCTTAAACGCTTTAGCCTGACGATTGCCTGGGTATATATCCTTCTTATTATAGCCATCATCGCCCAAATTATATTGCGCCGTGGCTTCCATAACGGTTTTATTGCCTTAGAAGAACTACAATGGCATTTATATGCGGCAGGAGTCATGTTTGGCATGGTCTACACCCAAGTACTGGATTGTCATGTACGGGTAGACTTACTTCACCACACTTTCAGTCAACGAAAGAAACACTATGTCGAAATTTTTGGCCTGCTATTTTTGGCCACTCCCTTTATCGGCACCTTATTTATTAATAGCTTTGATTTTGTTTATGAATCATGGCGTGTGGGCGAATCTTCTGATTCACCCCAAGGACTAGACTATCGCTGGTTCATCAAAGGGGTTATCCCAGCCAGTAGCGGTTTGTTATTACTGGCATTTTTGAGCCGCATTTTGCGCTCTATAGCCGCATTGCTATCCACTAATACCCATCAGGAAACCTAACCATGGAAACTAACGAAATTCTCGTACTGGCCATGTTTGGCAGCTTTATTTTATTACTTTTCACTGGCGTGCCCGTAGCTTGGGTGTTAGGTGGCGTCGGCGTCATCTTTGCAATGGTTGGCTATTTTGCCGACATTTACCTAGACACTTTCACCGGTTTAGATATGACCACCTTAGGTTTAGTGGTAAATCGCGTCTTTAAAATCATGGACAATTGGATCTTAGTGGCACTACCCATGTTCATCTATATGGGCATTATGCTAGACAAATCAGGTGTTGCCGAACGCTTGATGAACGCCATGCAAGATATGTTTGGCAAGGTTCGCGGTGGCCTAGCGATTACAGTGACCTGCATTGGTATCATCCTTGCTGCTTCTACCGGCATAATTGGCGCGTCCGTTGTATTACTAGCGGTCATGTCGTTGCCCGCCATGCAAAAACAGGGCTACAACATGCCACTAGCCCTTGGCACCATAGCCAGCGCGGGCACCCTTGGCATATTAATTCCACCGAGCATCATGCTCGTGATTATGGCGGATCAACTGGGCTTATCCGTCGGTGATTTATTCATGGGAGCAGTATTTCCAGGATTGATTTTAGGCACTTTGTATATCGTCTATATCCTGTTGGTGGGATTTTTCAAACCCCACTATGCGCCACTGCCAGAGGATGCACAGTCGCCTGATTGGTCAGTAGTATGGCGCGTCATTAAAAGCATATTCCCGACTTTATTGCTGATTTTTTCAGTATTAGGCTCTATTTTTGCCGGTATTGCCACTCCTACTGAAGCCTCTGGCGTGGGTGCTTTAGGTGCGACTTTATTAGCAGCCTACAACGGCAAATTGAATCTTTCGGTTACCAAGGATGCCTTGCAAAGCACCTTGAACACCACCTCCTATATCTTTGCTATTTTTATCGGTGCAACGTGTTTTGCTTTAGTGTTGCGTGAGTTAGGTGGTGATGAACTGATCGAAACCTTTTTAACGGGATTACCTTTTGGGCCGTACGGCATCATCCTGTTTATTTTGGGCATCATATTTTTGCTTGGTTTTTTCCTGGATTGGATTGAAATCACACTTATCGTTTTACCTCTTTTAGCACCCGTAATTTCGGCTTTAGGCTTAGACATTAACGGCTACGGCGTTGTGGACAACCCTGAACTGGTTTGGTTTGTTATGCTGGTGGCGATGGCCTTACAAACATCCTTTCTCACGCCTCCGGTGGGATTTGCCCTATTTTACCTCAAGGGGGTATGCCCACCTGGCGTTAAACTGACTGATATCTATAAAGGGGTATTCCCGTTTATTGTGCTGCAGTTAATCGGGATGTTCCTTCTATTGGTATGGCCACAAATCAGCCTTTGGTTGCCCGCCGTTGCCTATGCTAGTGGACCAGGCTAACTGCTAGCACTATTGTATACATAGGTACTCATGGATCAGAGCATTATAGAAAGGGTTTTCGCTACGGTATTCCCTATCGTGGCAATATGCGCCATCGGCTATGGTTATGGCCGTTGGCGCAGGCCCGATATAAAACTAATTAATCAAATCAACATGGAGGTCTTTGTACCTCTATTGGTATTTGTGGTACTTGCCGACCAGTCGGTACCAATAGGCCACCTTGGCCCCATGGCATTGGCTGCAGTGGTGGTGGTGCTAGGCTCGGGGTTAATACTATGGCCCGTGGTGGCCGCATCACCCTGGTCCAGCAAAACGTTTTTGCCACCCATGATGTTCAATAATGTTGGCAACATGGGTATCCCGCTTATATTGCTGGCTTTTGGTGATCAATTTTTAGCCATTGCGGTGGTATTTTTTATCGTTGAAATGACTCTGCATTTTAGTTTGGGGGTGTTTATGATCAACCCAAAAATGCGCCTCATCAGCCTACTACAGCAACCCGTGATGTTAGCCACGCTAGCAGGCTGTGCCTTTGCGGTCACTGGCATTGAGTTACCCCATAGTGTGCATGTAGCTATTGATATGCTGGGTCAAATTTGTATTCCCCTCATGTTATTTACCCTAGGCATTCGCCTCACCAACATTGAGTTTAATGATTGGAAAATCGGCCTTGTGGGCGCCATTTTATGCCCGCTTTCTGGCATTATCGTCGCTGTTGGCGTGCAGCAACTATTGCTATTACCCAATGAGCAATATGCGGTGCTAATTGTGTTTGGGGCACTGCCCCCTGCCGTGCTCAATTACATGGTGGCTGAGCAATTCCAACAAGAACCCAAACGGGTTGCATCCATTGTACTGATTGGCAACTTAATGGCGTTAATCAGCATCCCCTTAACCCTATTTTTTGTTCTTTGAGGTTTGTTATTTGCTTAGACAGCTGTGATATCATGACGCTCATACTAGGCCCCATACGTTTTTGCGGAACAAGCACCCATGATCGACCTTCTTCACCTCCAATACCTCAAGGCAGACCTACAAGCCAACGTTAGCGCAGCCTTACTTGAAGATGTGGGCGACGGCGATATCACTGCCCGTCTTATCCCTGCTAACGAGCAGGCCTCTGCAGGTATTATTACCCGTGAAGATGCCATCATTTGTGGCGTAGATTGGGTTAATGAAGTGGCTCGTCAGGTAGATGCGAGCATTACCATCGATTGGATGGTGGCTGATGGCCAAATGGCCGAAGCTAACCAACTGTTGTTTCAAGCCCGTGGCAACGCCCGTAGTTTACTCACCTTTGAACGATGCGCCCTGAATTTTTTACAGTGTTTGTCTGGCACCGCGTCCATTGCTCATTATTACGCCAGCTTAGTCGCAGACACCAAAGTGAAACTGCTTGATACCAGAAAAACCATCCCTGGTTTACGCAAAGCCCAAAAATACGCCGTAGCTTGTGGCCAGTGTTATAACCACCGCATTGGTTTATATGATGCGTTTTTGATTAAAGAGAACCACATAGCTGCCTGCGGTGGCATTGCTGCTGCCATTAGCACCGCTCGCTTGCAAGAAGCTAACAAACCTGTGGAAGTTGAAGTGGAGTCTTTCGACGAGCTACAGCAGGCCTTAGATGCAGGCGCAGACCGCATTATGCTAGACAACTTTACCTTGCGCGAAATGCGCGATTCGGTAGCCTTGGCCGCTGGCCGTGCCGAACTAGAAGCCTCTGGCGGCATCACTGAAAAAACCCTGCGCCCCATTGCAGAAACTGGGGTGGATTATATTTCTATTGGCGCCTTAACCAAAGACTGCCGTGCCATTGATTTGTCCATGCGTTTTGCTTGATCTGTGTCATTCCGCTAGCCCAGCAGGGGGGGGGTAATATTGACGTAACTCAATAGTGGAGATAAACACCATGGGGTATTTCGATAAAACAGATGAACGCTTGTCCATGATGCAACAAATGATGAGTAAAACCAACACCGACTTGAGTAAGGCGTCGCCCTCACAGGCGCTACAATTCCCACAGATGGTACAGAAATGCCTTAACTGCTCGCAGCCAGAACAATGCCAAACCTGGCTCTCAGAAAGTGGCGAACAGACAACTGCACCTGAATTCTGCCCCAATCATGCAGTCATGAATAGCGACCTGTCCTAGCAGCTTAAAACAGCATTAAATGATCAAGTGACAACTTAATACCGATTTCTTCACCAATTTCATGGTTATGATGAGAGTCTGCAAAGCAAGATAGGGTTTGATTGCCTGCCACTAACACGCGGTACAAAAAGTGAGTACCTCTAAAACGCTTGCTGATAATACGGCCGGTAATGGGGCTGTCATCTAGGTGTAACACATCATCTGGCCGGATAAAAACCTCAGCCTCTTGGCCCGCGCTAAAACCGTGAGGGCGATCGCAACACAGGTGACCAATGGGTGATTCCACGCAGGTATCACTGGCGACCTTACACGCCAAAAAGTCACCCTCGCCAATAAAATCGGCCACAAACCGGCCATCGGGTTTGTGGTAAATATTATAGGCCGTATCCCATTGTTCAATGCGTCCTTGATTCATCACCGCTACATGATCTGCCATGGTAAAGGCTTCCGTTTGATCATGGGTCACCAACAGACCTGGTATCTGTTCTTGGCGTAAAATAGCGCCTACTTCGGGCACCAACTCTTCGCGCAACATGGCGTCTAAGCCCGAAAACGGCTCATCCAATAACAATAAGCTCGGTTTAGGTGCCATGGCACGCGCCAGTGCCACACGTTGCTGCTGGCCACCGGACAAAGCATGAGGGTAGCGCTCTTGATAACCGCCAAGCCCTACCAAGTCCAACAGTTCTTCTACCCGTTGTACTTGCTCCGACTTAGGCCAATGTTGCAAGCCAAACGCCACGTTGGCGGCAATGGTCATGTGCGGAAATAACGCCACATCTTGAAACACCATACCTACATTGCGGGTTTCTGCAAGTAAACAAAAATCGTCTTTAGCCAGCGTTTTACCCGATAAGCTAATGCTGCCTGACTGCAAAGGCACAAAGCCCGCAATAGCGCGTAACAAGGTCGATTTACCACAGCCACTGGGGCCCAACAAACAGCCAATTTCGCCCATGCCTACAGCCAAGCTTACGTCGTGTACTATGGCTTGTGAGCCATAGGCTATAGTCACTTTATCAATTAACAAATGCTGCTTAGAATTATCAAATGTCATGGTCATAATTTTTCTCCCACGCTACTGTGGACGGCGACGCGCAATGGATTCATGTAATAACAAAACCGGAATCAAGCCTACCAGTACAATCATAATGGAGGCTGGCGCAGCATCCACTAAGCGTTCATCAGACGCTAATTCGTAGGCTCGTACAGCCATAGTATTAAAGTTAAACGGACGCAATATTAAGGTGGCGGGCAGCTCTTTAAGTACATCTACAAATACAATCAACACCGCCGTAAGCACCGAACTACGCATAAGTGGCACGTGAATTTTACACAAAATGGCCAACGGGCTATGTCCCATAGAGCGGCCGGCATAATCTAAACTGGGCTTTATTTTTTCTAAGCCTGCTTGCACACTGCCCAGAGCTACAGCTAGAAACCTTACGGTGTAAGCAAATAATAAGGCAATTAAACTGCCCGACAGGATCAACCCTGGGCTGTCCCAGCCCCAACCTTCAAATAGCTCAATAATCCGATGATCAATCCACGCCAGTGGAATCAGTACACCAATCGCAATAATGGTGCCTGGTAAGGCATATCCAAAGCCAGACAGAGACAATAGGCCACGCACGGGTTTTATGGGCCGCGCGCGCTGCGCATACGCCAACAAAATAGCCAAAGTCACAGCTGCTAAGGCTGCTAAGAAAGCCAAACTAAACGAGTTCCAAGCTAGGCTTACAAATTCCCAGCCTAACGGTTCGGCTTCGAATACTGCCCACCATAACAATTGACTAGCGGGGATCACAAAACCGAAGCCTAGTGGCAACAAACAGATGATCAATGCTAACAGTGCTTTGTTTCCAGTCAGTGGAATTAGATCTGCTCGTGCCCTAGATTCTGCCGCCGAATGATACCGTGCTCGACGCCGTGAATATCGCTCGAGCATGACCAATAAAATCACAAAGGCCAGCAAACTAGCGGCTAACTGAGCGGCGGCTGCAGTATCACCGTAGCCATAAAAGGTACGGAAAATACCCGTGGTAAAGGTACTCACACCAAAGTACTGAACCGTGCCGTAATCAGCCAAGGTTTCCATGAGTGCCAAAGATAACCCCGCCACTATGGCGGGTCGCGCCATCGGTAATGCCAAGCTCCACAGCGCTCGCCAGCGAGAATAGCCTAGACTACAGCCCACTTCTATACTGCTTACAGACTGTTCTAAAAACGCGGCTCGCGCCATGAGGTACACATAAGGGTATAGCACCAAAGACATCATGACTATAGCGCCGCCTAACGAGCGAATTTCAAAAAACCAGTAGTCGCCATAACCCAGACCCGTGATATCCCGAATCCAAGTTTGTACAGGCCCCGCAAAATCCAGCAACCCAGTATACGTATAAGCAATGATATAAGCCGGTACAGCCAACGGTAATAACAAGGCCCAACTGAGCCAACGGCGACCAGGAAAGTCGCACATGCTGGTCAGCCAAGCCGTTGGGACGCCTAGTAACAATACACCCGAACCCACGCCTAATAACAACAATAAAGAATTAACTAAATAATCGTTCAACACCGTTTCGAACATGTGTTGCCACAAGGCGCCATCGGCTTTTATGAGGTAACTTAAAATCACCAACACAGGCAACATCAACAGCGCGGCAACTGTGACGGCAAAAACACTTAACCCATGACGTTTTAACATCTTCTCAAGCTACCTTAGCGCCAACCGGCTCGGTCCATCAACTGCACCGCTTGGCGATTATTTTCGCCCAAAATCTGTAGTGCAATCGGGTCCATTGTATAAGCTCCGAAACTTTCCAAGGTCGCCGATATTGCTACCCCTGGTACCACAGGGTATTCGTTATTGATGTCTGCGTACCAGCGCTGTGCCGCATCAGACGCCAAGTACGCCAACAATTGCTGCGCTTGCTGCGGGTGTTTGCCGTACTTAGTTAACCCCGCGCCACTCACATTAAAATGGGCGCCACGTCCCAAATTACCCGTGCCAGACTGGTTAGGCCAGAACACAGCCAATTTACTGGCCACCTTTTGGTCGGCCGGTTTATCGCTTTTTATCAGGCGGCCTAAGTAATAGGTATTGGCAATGGTGACATCACACACCCCTGCAGCCACCGCTTTAAGCTGATCGGTATCACCACCGGCAGGTGGTTTAGCCAAGTTTTCAACCATGCCGTCCAACCAATCTTGAGTGGCTTCTTTACCGATGGCATCGATGCTAGCTGCAACCAACGACTGGTTATAAACCGATTGAGACGAACGCAAACACAGTCTGCCATCCCAAACACTATCTGCGAGCGCTTCGTAGCTGGACAATTGGTTGATATCAACCCGATCTTTGGCATAAATAATCGGCCTTGCACGCAAGGTTAAGCCATACCAATAACCATCGGCGTCCCGTAGCGCCGCTGGAATACGCTGCTCTAATGCAGGCAAAGACATCGGCTTTAACACACCCGCTGCTTTTGCTCGATGTAAGCGGCCCGCATCTACAGTAATAAATACGTCGGCTGGGCTGGCACTACCTTCCACCTGTAAACGTTTGAGTAAGGCGTCGGCCTTGCCCGTAATCAAGTTAACCTTGATGCCTGTATTGGCACTAAATTCATCTAATAGTGGTTTAATAAGTGCTTCTTTGCGCGCTGAGTAGACGTTTACCACATCAGCGGCTTGAGTTTGGGCGCTTAGCGTTACGCTAGTGGCTACGAGGATAGAAAGAAGTGTTTTGTTCATGGATTGTCTCTTGCCATATAGTTAATGACGAGCATCATAAACAATCTTTACTAGTAATGCAAATCATTCTTATTTAGATTAGCATGATTTTTTTACGGCATTTTTCATTCGCTTAAAGGTTGCGATTTTTGATAAAATCAGCGCCTTTACAGTACCCATAAAACACTCAAACTGTTAGAATGCGCGCCTACACTGTCCCAGTAGCTCAGCTGGATAGAGCAGCCGCCTCCTAAGCGGCAGGCCGGAGGTTCGACTCCTCTCTGGGACGCCATTC
>Ga0315339_1002243_pt1 | contig 14989 bp, 13 predicted proteins | sample ASW17metaG_FD_204514 | JGI IMG/M metagenome (GOLD analysis project Ga0315339, IMG submission 204514) | Ammonia-oxidizing marine archaeal communities from Pacific Ocean, United States - ASW #17 | ecosystem: Environmental > Aquatic > Marine > Oceanic | place: USA: California | collected 2016-12-05
CTTGGTGAACGTATCGCAATTGAATGCTAAGACTTATCCCAGCGAAGCGATGCTCACCACCGATGAAAATATCATCGATATCGATGTTACTGTTCAGTATCGAATCTCTGACCCGATCAAGTATGTTATTGCGGTGCAAGATCCAGAATTAAGCTTAGATAATGCATCGCAATCTGCAATTCGTCACGTAGTTGGCGGTGTGTCAATGGACCTTATTCTGACCACCGGTCGAAGTGCATTGGCCGATGACGTTGAAAAGCGTTTGCAAGATTATATGAACGTTTACGATACCGGTATTTTTATTAGTCAGGTTAACGTTATCGATGCACAACCTCCAGCAGATGTCAGGCCCGCTTTTGATGACGTGATTCGTGCACGGGAAGATGAAGAAAGAGCGCAGAATCAGGCTAACCAATACGCGAATCAGGTAATTCCTGAGGCTCGCGGTGAGGCTCAGCGACAAATCGAAGAAGCGAATGCCTACAAAGCAGAAGTTATAGCTAGGGCGACTGGTGATGCCTCTCGATTTAATGCTTTGCTTACTGAATATATCAAAGCGCCAGAAGTTACTAGACAACGAATTTACATTGAGTCTATTCAAGATGTAATGGTCTCGAGCAGTAAAATCATGATTGATGTCGAAGGTGGTAACAACATGTTGTATGTGCCGCTGGATAAAATTATGGAACAAAGTGGAGCTGGTAACGGAAGGGGTGGATCCACTCAAGAATTGCGCGACCTTGCTAATCAATTGGCTCCCTATCTACCCGGACCAAATTCAGTTAATACTGCCGATCGATCGCGGATTAGCACCGGAAGAGGTAATCGTTAATGAAAAATATTCTAAGTGTTGGGGTGCTATTTCTCGTTGTTTTCCTCGCTGGAAATACACTCTTCGTAATTAAAGAAACTGAACGTGCTGTGAAGTTGCAGTTTGGCCAATTGGTTGAAGGCGATATTGCACCTGGCCTGCATTGGAAGCTCCCTTGGGTGAATACAGTCCGAAAGTTTGATGCGCGCATTCAAACTGAAGATTCTTTACCAGAGCGATTCTTAACTTTGGAGCAGAAAGCTTTAGAAGTTGATTCCTACGCAAAATGGCGAATCATTGATGTTGAGAAGTTTTATGTCTCAACACGTGGAGATGTCAGAACCGCAGGTAACTTGTTGGCGACACGTATCAACGATGGCCTCCGTGACCAGATTGGTTCTAGAAACCTAGTAGAGGTCGTAGCCGGCGAACGTGACCAGCTCATGCTCGATTTGACTGCTGAACTCAATGAATCCACTGCCGCAGATATTGGAATCGAAGTTATTGATGTGCGAGTTAAGCGTATCGATCTTCCTGATGATGTAAGATCCTCGGTATATGATCGAATGATTACTGAACGTAATCGAGAGGCTCAGGCGTTACGTTCATTCGGTGAAGAACTGGCAATAGGAATTCGCGCTGATGCTGATCGTCAGTCCGTTATTTTCGAGGCAGAAGCTTATCGTGATGCTGAGCGCATTCGAGGTGAAGGTGATGCAACGGCCACAGCTATTTACGCAGACGCCTATACTCAAGACCCTGAATTTTATGCATTCACCAGAAGTCTGAATTCGTATCGTGAAACTTTTAATTCAAAAAGTGATGTGTTGCTGCTAGATCCTGACAGTGACTATTTTAAATATTTGAAAGGCGGTCTGACCCCACAATAGTATTTGAATTTTTGTTGGCTGCATAAGAGAATTAATTAGCTAAATATTTATCGAAATATGCAATGCAAAGCAGAATCACTAGCAAGCTCAGTGATTCTGCTTTGTATTTTTTGAAATTCATCACTGCTGTAATCGAAATGGGGAAAACCATTTATGTGGCATGAACTGGCAATGGCATTTTGTCTGATGCTAGTAATTGAAGGCATAATGCCGTTCTTAGCTCCCCATCGATGGCGTAAAATGGTGCTATTGTTAGGTGAAGTCGATGACAATACGATGCGTTATATTGGTCTCGGAAGTATGCTTACAGGCACTGCGCTGCTCTATCTAATTAACTGAACTTATTTATTAGAGCCCACTAACTAATTTTAATTAACCTAAACTTGATTAAACTATCATGACTTCTGCAAAACGCTGGTTGCTGCCCGATGGTGTCGAAGAGATTCTGCCACGGGAAGCACACAAGTTGGAATCGCTTCGCCGGAAGCTTCTTGATCTCTATGAGTCTTGGGGCTATCAATTGGTAATTACCCCACTTATTGAATACCTCGATTCGCTGCTAGTGGGCTCTTCCCATGACTTGGATTTGCATACCTTCAAGATTACTGACCAATTGAGCGGTCGTATGATGGGGATACGAGCAGACATTACTCCGCAAGCTGCCCGCATAGATGCCCACTGCTTGAATAAGGAAGGTCCGGTTAGGCTCTGTTATGCAGACAGCGTTCTACATACTAAACCAAGAGGCTTAATGACCTCTCGTGTTCCGATTCGTGTTGGCGCAGAACTTTATGGGCACTCTGGTGTTGAATGCGATATCGAATTGATTTGCTTGATGCACCAAACTTTGGGTGCAGCAGCTATTGGCGATATCCATATCGTTCTTGGGCACGTAGGTATATTTCGAACATTAGTGAAAGAAGCGAATCTTTCTACTGATACTGAAACACTTTTATTCGAAGCAGTGCAGCGAAAAGCCTATGGTGAAATTGACGAAGTTTTGGACGCCGCTGTGCAAGAACAAGCTATTAACAATATGATAAAACAGTTGGCAAGATTGAGTGGCGGGGAAGCTACTCTGTCTGACGCAATTGGAATTTTTGCTGCTGCTCCCGTGACGGTCCAGTCTGAATTGGCAGAACTCGTCGCAATCGTTGCTGGAGTTAAGAAACGAATCCCTGATATCACACTTTGTTTCGATCTTTGTGAGCTTCGCGGCTATGAATATCACACTGGTATTGTGTTTGCCGCATACACTCCCGATTACGGGAGAGCAGTAGCCAAAGGTGGGCGTTATGATGACATTGGTGAAGTATTTGGGCGAGCTCGACCGGCATCGGGATTCGATAGTGATCTTAAAACACTGGCCAAACTGACCACTCGTGAATTCAAATTGAAATCAGCTATTGCCGCACCTTACGATGATAGTGATGAGTTGTTGGCACTGTTAGAAAAATTGCGGGATGAAGGGGAAGTGGTAATTTCTAGTTTTAATCAAGAGCTAAGCGAGCAAGATCAACGAGAACTAGATTGTGATCGAAGAATTGTTCAACGTGGCGGAATGTGGGTAGTAGAAAAATTTTAATTCATCACTGCGAGAAAATTTAAAGAAGTTTCCATTAACTGAAAAACAAGTGGATTGAGAAAAAAGTAATGGCCAAGTCGGTTGTAGTATTAGGCACCCAGTGGGGTGATGAAGGTAAAGGAAAGATAGTTGATTTATTGACCGACCAGGCCTCGGTAGTCGCCCGTTTTCAAGGTGGCCATAATGCTGGCCACACCTTGGTTATCGAAGGTAAAAAAACCGTACTACATTTGCTGCCATCAGGAATTTTACGAAAGAATGTAAGTTGTGTAATCGGAAATGGCGTAGTGCTTTGTCTCGAGGCCCTTTTAGAAGAAATGGGTGAACTGGAAGTTAGAGGGGTTCCAGTTAGAGACCGGTTAAGTATAAGCGGCGCCTGTCCCTTGATCTTACCGTCTCATATAGCTTTGGATCAGGCCCGAGAAAGCAGGAAAGGCAGTAACAAATTAGGCACTACCGGGCGCGGTATTGGTCCGGCCTATGAAGACAAAGTTGCACGACGTGGCATACGCCTAGCAGAAACACGAAACGAAAAACTCTTTGGGGAAAAACTCACTGAGTTGTTGGCCTTTCACAATTTTTTGTTAGAGAAATATTTCGAAACGGACCCTATCGATTTCCAAGAAACTTTCGATTCGTCTATGGCGCTCGCCCAACAAGTCAAACCAATGATCGCTGATACTATCGACATTCTTCACTCACATCGTAAAGCTGGCGACAATATCTTGTTCGAAGGAGCCCAGGGCTCCTTATTGGATATAGATCACGGTACATATCCATTCGTAACGTCCTCAAATACTACGGCAGGTGGTACTGCGACTGGTTCTGGTTTTGGGCCTTTGTATCTGGATTATGTCCTTGGTATCACCAAAGCCTATACCACTAGAGTTGGTTCCGGTCCTTTTCCGACAGAGTTATTTGACGATGTTGGTGAACACCTGGCAACTGTTGGTCATGAAAGAGGAGCGACCACAGGTAGAGCAAGGCGCTGCGGTTGGTTTGATGCGGCGGCTGTACGCTTGGCGATGCGGATAAATAGCGTGTCAGGAATTTGCTTAACCAAACTGGATGTTCTGGATGGCCTCAAAATGATTAAAGTGTGTACTGGATATCAAGGAGTGGGGGGAAATCCATCAGCGAGTTTGATGGATATAGAAACCTACAAAGATCTGCAGCCAATCTATGATGAATTACCGGGTTGGAAGGAATCAACAGTAGGTGTAAAAAGCCTGGACGAGCTGCCTGAAAATGCTCGAGCTTACATAAAGTACATTGAAGACACGGTGGAAGTGCCGGTGGATATTATTTCTACAGGACCAGATCGGGAAGAAACCATAATTATTCGTCACCCGTTTGATTGATAGGCAGAAGTGGTTTCAATCGACAGGCCATAAACAGGCCGCACCTATAGCTCCGCTAGCATCACCAAAAGTTGGTTTGGCTAGTTTGGTTTGCATGATGTTGGTAAAAACGATGCCACTCAATAGTTCTGGAACTTTCTCATAGAGATAATCTATATTAGACAGCCCCCCGCCTAGAACAATCATGTCGGGGTCAAGTAGATTCACTACAGTAGATAGACATTGCGCCAGCTGCAGACAATAAATGTCGAGACATCGCAGTGCGTTGGCATCACCTCCTTTGGCATTGTTGGCGATTTGCACGGCTTCATATTCCTGGCCTTGGGAATCAAGATAGGTCTGTTTAAGACCCCGTCCTGAAAGTACTGTTTCAATGCAATTAGTTCTACCGCAGTGACAGTGACGGTCACTGCCAATGGAATCTCGCACAGATGAGGGAATACAATTGTGCCCCCATTCGCCAGCGATGCTGTTTGGGCCCGTGTGCAGCTCCTTGTTAATTGCAATACCGCCACCTGTTCCTGTGCCGATGATTACACCAAACACAGTCTTAGAGTTTGCACCAACACCGTAGTTAGCTTCTGATAACACGAAGCAATTCGCATCGTTCTCTATGTGCACTTCATAACCAAGCTTCGCTTCGATATCTTTTTTCAACGGTTGGCCGTTGAGGCTCACAGAATTGCTGTTCTTCATCAATTCTTTCGGAAATGATAAAGCGCCAGGTGTACCTATTCCTACTGATAATCGAGTTCGGGCTGTCCCCTGTAAATTACCTATAAGAGCACAAAGATTGAATACAGTGTCCTTGTAATTATCCGTTGGAGTATCGACTCGAATTTTCTCGGTAACTCCGCCTTGATTATTAAGAATGATTCCTTCTATTTTTGTTCCGCCCAGATCTACCCCAATCCTCATTGTTATCCTCAAGCTGATCTATTCTAAAATTAGTGCTATGTGTCAGTGTCACTATGAGTGAATCTTACTTTTAAGTTGCATAGTACTACAAACACTCTAAAATCTTCGGTCCGCCTGGATAGTGTGGCCAGACGAAATACGCTAATAAAGATAAAAAATGCAATGACTCGTGCTAGATATCAGCAAGTATCTCTTCAGGATACGCCTTACTACCACTGTATTTCACGTTGTGTAAGGCGTGCATACTTATGTGGTGATGATCCAGTTAGCGGTCAAAATTTTGATCATCGCAAACAATGGCTAGTGGTTAAAATCAAACAGTTGGCTGCTCAATTCTCAGTAGATGTCTGTGCCTACGCCATTATGAAGAATCATTATCACCTTGTTCTTCATGTTGATGAGACTGCTGCCAAAGAATGGCCTGAGGAAGAAGTTATCAAGCGTTGGACTGAGCTTTTCCCGCGTAACGCAGCTTTGATCGCAACCCTTCGCAAGAATACAGCCACTAGAGCCGCACGAAAACAACTTGCTCAACACGTTAGCGTGTGGCGAGGCCGCTTAACTGACATTAGTTGGTTTATGCGCTGCTTGAATGAATCTACCGCTCGGCGAGCAAACAGGGAAGACAAATGCAGGGGACGTTTTTGGGAAGGGCGCTTCAAAAGTCAGGCATTATTAGATGAAAGAGCTTTAGTGACTTGTATGGCTTATGTGGATCTAAATCCAGTAAGAGCCGGACTTGCAGAATCTTTGGCAAATAGCGATTTCACTTCTATCCAAGAACGGTTAATTGAGCAAGCCAAAAAATCTAAGAGTCGGTCTTACAAACAACACCGACTATTAACTCGTCGTAGCTCTAAGCATCTAGTAGGACGCCAGTCTCCCCTGAAACAAGGAAAGCTGAAGTCACTTTCCGCCTTAGAGTCATTCGGCGATTCTACGTTGCCTATTACCCAACAAAGTTATTTTGATTTATTGGACCTCACCTGTAAGGCTCTGCGCTTGGATTCCATTGATCATGGCAAAGCAACGCGGGCTCTAGAAGAAAAGCAACACGCGCTGCCAATATTAGGAATCGATTCCGAGGCATGGTTAAAAGGGGTAAGCTCTTTTCATAAATACTATTCTCTGGCCGCAGGTTCAGAATCTTCCCTTATTCGATTTCACAAAAGTAGAATTAAAAATGGCGTAGATCTAAAATTTCCAAACAAATGGATTCGTGGGATGCATTCTGCGAAAACGTTGTACGGTACTTGACCAACTCATTCAGCAATAATCCCATACCTTAAGTTAGCCCATCTCCTTTCTTGTTAATACCAAGCACTTCTTAAGATCTGCTAATAGCTAATTTTAACAACCGTTAGCAGCAACTGGTCTATCTGCTCTGCAAATTAATACTTAACTCTAAATCATATTGAATATTCGAAACAATATTTCTGTTTTAGCGCTACTATTATTTTCGATTTAATTCATTGGATGTCCTTTATTTAATAACTGGATGTCCTTTGTTCGGTTCGTGAGCTCTGTGAATTGTATTTGCTAAGTATCAGATATTTGAGAACTTATTTTTCTCGCTGCAATCTAATTGAGTAAAAAGGGACTGGTCTACCACTTTAATATGTCAAAAATTACTATAGTGAGGGACCTTTCGAATTACTATATATTGTTTGACTTTGGTCTATTTACACTATATGTTGCGCTTCATTAAGGTTGCTAACTTATTGTTTCTTTAGGTAAGAATAAAAAAAGCGAGAAAAATAAAAGTAATTATTTTTACCTTAAAAGCCGCAGAATTTTCTGGAAATGACAGTAAGTATGGAGAAATTTAAGAAATCGGCGCGTATCAGAGTAAGAAAATGCACACAGAGTAACAATGAAAAAGTCACGTTTCCGGAAAGGCGAAATTTTTTTACAAAAGCTGGGGTTATAAAGAATGAATAAACTCGCTAATGTTGCAGTCGAAGAACCTTTTAATGAGACAGCTCAAGAGTCATTAGTCGACGGTGATGAACTCTACGTAAAAAGACAGAAAGAAAATGAGATCAGGATGAAGCTTGCGCAATTTGCGAAAGAGCTATCCCAGATCGAAAAAAAGCGAAGCGATCACTAAACAGAAAACGTTTCGTTGTGCCCTTCCCGCGTTAATCAATCGATTATTTGGCGGCTTATCCGTCTCTTTCTCAATCAATCCAAAGTAAAGTCGTCTAGCGCTACTTGTTGTAGTTTATTGTTGTGCTCGTGATACTGAGACAGCAGGTGAAATTTATTAGGAGGAGAGTTACCATTGTCGGCGTTGGAGAACTCAGGTTCTTCATATCTAATCTTAGGTGTCGGGAGGAAATATGTTGATTAGAACTATTCGATTAGTTGGCGGGTTCATTCTGTTACTTATGCTCTTCAACAGCTGCGCATCTAACTCAGCTTATACTCCCCTCTTGAAGGCAGAGCCAGAGATTGGCTCTGCGGTGACTCGAGTACCCCGTACTTTGCGACTTTACTATGATGCACTCCCAGATGTTGAGCGCAGCGCAGTTATGCTAATAGGTCCTACAGGGGAGCATACCTTGCGTGGTCTGCATACGATGGCGTCTGATGATTTGATGATGGAAATAATGGATCCACTAACTCCTGGCCAGTACACAGTTGAATGGACCACTATAGTAGGCGACGATCCCATGGTTCATTCAGGATCTTTTAACTTTAGTGTTCCGTAAGAACAGTTGATTGCAAGTGAGGGCTAAAAGATCGAAAAGTAAGGCCAATGTTTATTCGTCGCTAGCCACGCCTGATAGTTAATCCACCATCTACTGCAAGAGCCACGCCGGTAATATAAGACGAAGCTGGCAAAGCAAGACTCAGACTTGCATGGGCTACTTCTTCAGGATCACCATAGCGTCGTAAGGCGATTCGTCGGCGTGAATAAATATCTCTTTCCTCCTCCGGAATCCAATCGGTCATACCAGTAAGTATTGGACCCGGGCAGATTGCATTTACCGTTATACCCTCCTTGCCAAGCTCTGTTGCCAGTGATCGAGTTAATCCAATAACGCCATGCTTCGCAGCCGTGTAAGGGCTGTTCCCGGGAATGGCCCCCAAGCCTTCAGTGGACGCGATGTTGATAATTCGAGGTGACTCTGACTTTCTAAGATGGGGAAGAGCAGCCCGAATCGAAGATGATTGAGCAGTTAATAAAATACTCAAACTAGTCGCCCAACGCTCATCATAGTCTTCACTATCAATTGCAGTGCGCAGTGAGACACCAGCATTGTTTATGAGAATATCCAATCCTTGATAATATTCTGCCGCTGCCTCGATCACTTGTTTAATCATTCCACCATTAGATACATCTAGTTCCCACGCTGTCGCATTACAACCAGCTGCTTGAATTTGCTCTACGGTTTCATTCACCGCAGCAAGCTTTTTATCAGTAGCCGCGACCTTGGCACCCTGTTCAGCAAATAGCTTTGCTGTCGCTCGGCCCATGCCACTGCCAGCGCCAGTAATGAACACCACTTTATCTTTTACAGAACGACTGAGTTTCGATAACTTTTCCATTGGTTAACTTTCCAAGAATTTTAGAATGATTCTATTCTACATTTTAGTCTACTTGTTTCGTGTATCAATGTGTTTATATTGTAATCAGGCGCATTCCGCAGTTTTTCCACTTCTCAAAAAAACGTTTAACTAATCAATACTCATGACGTGCTGCATTTTTAACTCAATAAAAACTTAATCCCAACACCAACTGTATATTCAGTATCCGTTTATGACGAGCAAGCCTTTTAATTTTATTATTTACCCCAATAGATGAGACAAACTAATAAAAGCCTTATGAGGTATTCCATGTCTTTAACTATGCACGAATGTTCCATCCCGGTTTTTCTTCGATATTTAAACAATCTATCCGCACTTCTTGAAAAGGGCACAAGCTATGCCAGCGAGAAGGAAATAGAGTATTCGATACTGGTTAATGCCCGGCTTTATCCCAATATGTTGTCCTTATCCCGACAGGTGCAAATAGCGTGTGATGTGACCAAGGGTGCTGCCGCCAGATTATCAGGCGTCGAGTCTCCAAAACATGAAGATAAAGAAACGACTTTTGAAGAACTGCAGGATCGCATCGCGAAGACCAAGAGCTTTCTTGAATCTATTGACGAAGCAGACATCAATGGTACAGAAGACAAAGAGATCCTCCTGCAATTTGGACCTAAAGAACTTAAGTTCACTGGGCGAATATTTTTAACTACGTTCGCCTTGCCAAACCTACTTTTTCACGTGAGCACGGCCTATAACATTCTGCGTCACAATGGTGTGGATATTGGCAAAATGGATTATCTTGGCGGTGCGTAGATTAATAAGAGATGCAGTGAGCGCGATTAGATTAAGAATTAGAGCACGATGAATTGCGCGCGGAAAGGGCAGAACTGTATAGCTCGTATGTCACCACTTAGAGTCCTCATTGCCTTATTAATACTCTTTATATTCATTAGATGGAATCTATCTGATAAAAGGAGCTCCTCGCCCTCCTGAGGCCTAGATAGCGAATATTACACAGATGATTTACTGTAAAATCATGCAAACTATCAATGGCACAGATCAATGATTAGTGGAAGAGGCTAAGAATGGCAATATATCGTAGGCGGAGCAGGTGCCATTGCCAGTGTTTCGGTGATGGGGCTTAGGGAACTCTGGTCGCAGTATCTGATCGATGGGGCCGTTTGATGGCTTCCATATGTAGCCCCTTGTTGAGCCCAAAACACATGAGAAACATAACGCAGGCGAAGGGTAGTGCGCTGATGATTGAGCCCGATTGCAGCGCTGGCAGTCCTCCCGCAAGTAGCAGTGCTGCGGCGACGACGCCTTCGGTCACGGCCCAGAAAATTCGCTGCCACACAGGCGGGTCTTCATTGCCGCCGGAGGTAATAATGTCTATTACCAGTGAGCCCGAGTCCGATGAGGTGACAAAGAAAGTCATAATCAATAAGGTGGCGACCAGTGACATTAGAGTGGACCAAGGCAGCTGCTCTAGCATCATAAATAGTGCGGTTGGTGAGTCTGCCAATGCGGTATTTACTAGGCTGATGCCATTGTCGGCCAGCTCCATGGTTAGTGCCATGTTGCCGAAAAAGCTAAGCCATAAAAAGGTGAATCCAGCGGGCACCAAGAGCACGCCAACGATGAATTCGCGAATAGTGCGGCCGCGGGAAATGCGTGCGATGAACATGCCTACAAACGGTGACCAGGAGATCCACCAGGCCCAGTAAAACAGCGTCCAGTCCCCCATCCATTCGATAGGTTCGTAAGCATAAAGGTTGAAAGTCATATCTACCATGCTCGAAAGGTAGCCGCCGATATTTTGTATCAGGGCTCCCAACAGAGTGGCAGTTGGGCCTGCGAGTAAGATGAACACTAGCATCACGATGGCAAGCAAAAGATTGAGCTCGCTGATGCGGCGGATGCCGGCATCGAGGCCAGTAACTACAGAGATTGTCGCTATGGCAGTAATGAAGACGATGAGAAGTATTTGCACAAAGGTAGACACTTCTACGTCAAACAAAAAGCTCAACCCCGCGTTCACCTGCATTACACCAAGCCCTAATGACGTGGCCACGCCGAACATGGTGCCTAGCACTGCAAATATATCGACGGCGTGACCGATGGGTCCGTAGATGCGATCGCCGATGAGCGGGTAAAGCGCGGATCTAATCGACAAAGGTAGGCCGTGACGGAAGGAGAAATACGCCAGTGAAAGGCCTACCACGATGTATACCGACCAAGCTTGTAGCCCCCAGTGAAAGAAGGTAATTTCCATCGCACGACCTGCCGCGTCGGCAGTGCCGCCGATGCCAGATGGTGGCTGGGCGAAATGGGTGAGCGGTTCAGAGACGCCAAAAAACAAAAGACCGATGCCCATGCCAGCACTGAATAACATGGAAAACCAACTGACGTAACTGTATTCCGGAACGGAATCGTCGGCTCCGAGTTTGATATTGGCGAAGCGACTAAAAGCGAGGTAGACCACGAAGCCAAAAAAGAAGGCAATTGACGCCATGTAGAACCAGCCAAAGTTAGTCACCAGCCAGCTCTGAATAGAGCTAAACGTCACCATTGCGTGATCGCTGAATCCGGCCCCGTAGACACACACCAACACGATGAGGCCGGCCGAGATAAAGAACACCGGACGACAAATACTGGTGAACAGTTTAGAGTCGGCTTTTCCTTCTGGAATGTGTTGGTCCATGTGTGCTGCTTCCTATTAGTGTTCGAGTCGCGGCGCTTGTCTAAACGCTTCATCGCTCTGCGATAGTGCAACCAGTTCGGAGCCCAGTGATTGTTTAAGTGGTTCTAGAAAGGAGCTGTATTTTTGCCACTGTCCTACGCCTGAGTTGTTCACTGGTCTGCGTACTTGTTCAGAGCTAGGTGTTCTTACTTTGCGTTCGGTCTTGTGAAAATTCAGACAGGTTAGCTCAAACGGTAGACCGCAGAACTTCAGCAAGCGGCGAACCTCACTCTCTAAGTCCGCGATCACATCCTCATTCATCACCTGCAGCACACTATATCGCATATTTTTTGGGAGCTTAAAGAATAGTTGGTGCCCAGAAGAGGACTTGAACCTCCACGACCTTTCGATCACTAGCACCTGAAGCTAGCGTGTCTACCAATTTCACCACCTGGGCATATCGAGGCAATTTCTAGCTAGAATGTCCGCCCAAATCACCGGAGCGAAACTCTATCCAGTGCCAGTTAAACTGTCAACAGGCGACTGTCGTCGCATACAAGTCATTATTATAAGTGTATACTTATCATCGAATGTTAGTTACGTCCTCCTTTAATGCCTAAATCTCGAAAGCCCAATGATCCCTTCGCTCAGCGCGAAGCGGAAAACTATTCCAATCCGATTCCCAGTCGAGAGCACATTCTTGAGCATCTTGAACGCCTTGGCGAGCCTGTTAGTCATGCAGGTTTGTGTGAACAACTTAATCTAGTCGAGGAGGAGCTAGTGGAAGCTTTGCGCCGCCGCTTGATAGCCATGAGTCGAGATGGGCAAGTAATTTCTAATCGAAGAGGTGTGTATGGTCTGGCTGCACATATGGACCTCAGCAAGGGTCGTATTCAGGGTAATAAAGATGGTTTTGGTTTTTTTATTCCTGATGACGGCTCTGATGATCTGTTCTTAAATGCTAGAGAGATGGAAAAGCTGTTCGATGGTGATCGTGTTCTAGCGCGCTTGGCTGGATTTGATAGTCGAGGGCGCAAAGAAGGTATTATCGTCGAAATATTGGAACGACGTTATTCGCAATTAGTGGGTCGCTTTTATCAGGAACAAGGTTTTGGTTTAGTAGTTGCAGATAGCAAACGCATTACTCAAGAAATACTTATTCCAGAAAAAAATATTGGGAGTGCAAAGGATGGCCAATTCGTCGTTGCGCAATTAACCGAATATCCGAGTCGACGTCGTAAAGCCATCGGTGCAATTGTTGAAGTGTTAGGTGACAGCAGAACGCCAGGATTGGAAATTGAAGTTGCAGTTCGTAGTCATGACATTCCTCATTTCTGGCCCGGCGAGGTAGTCAAAGAAACCAAGCGTTTCGCTGATCATATTCAGGACGAGGATTTGGTTGGTCGATTTGACCTTCGACATATCCCTTTTGTAACTATTGATGGTGAAGATGCCAAAGATTTTGATGATGCGGTGTTCGCCCATCGCCATCAAAGAGGAAACTGGACTCTCTACGTAGCGATAGCAGACGTATCCCACTATGTTTCTGTTGGCAGCGCTCTTGATCAGGAAGCCGCAAACCGCGGCACATCAGTTTATTTCCCTGGCCACGTTATCCCCATGCTGCCAGAGAAATTATCCAATGGCTTATGTTCCTTAAAGCCGAATGTTGATCGATTGACCATGGTTGCCGAGATGGATATCTCGCCTGATGGAGAGATGACTGATTACTGCTTCTATGAGGCGGTTATTCATTCCCATGGCAGGATGACCTACACAGAAGTAGCTAATATTGTGCAAGATCCAGAAAATCCTACTCGAGAAAATCTTCGCGAAAAGCTCAGAGAGCGTCATGGCGCAGTTGTTGAACATTTAGAAAATCTGCATGGACTCTACCGAGCTTTTCGTCGAGCACGAGAAGCAAAAGGTGCAATAGATTTTGACAGTACTGAAACGCGCATAGTTTTCAGCGAAGATAGAAAGATTCGTGAAATTGTTCCTGTTGAAAGAAATGATGCCCATCGGATGATCGAAGAGTGCATGCTCTGTGCGAACGTAGCGGCAGCACAGTTACTGGAAGTATCCGAATTGCCTGCGCTTTATCGTGTCCACGAAGGACCGAATCCAGATAAGTTGGGCAATCTAAGGGAATTTCTCACTGAGTTGGGCTTGTATCTGCCCGGCGGCGAGAAGCCCCTGCCAGCTGATTATTCGAAAGTTTTGCAGCAAATCGTTCAGCGTCCAGATCGACATCTGCTGCAAATGATGTTGATTCGCTCGATGATGCAAGCGGTATATCAACCAGAAAATCTCGGGCACTTCGGTCTTGGATTTCCTTCTTACGCACATTTCACGTCTCCAATTCGTCGCTATCCTGATTTGCTGGTTCATCGTGGTATTCGTTATTTGGTGCGTAACAAAGCCTATGCCAATTTAAGAAAAGAAAAAACCGCAAAGAAATTGAATAAGAATTCTATCTACCCCTATTCATTTAATGATATGGAGAATCTCGGACAAAGTTGCTCCACTGCAGAACGGCGAGCTGATGCTGCTAGTTATTCAGTGCTGGACTGGTTGAAATGTGAATACATGCAAGAGCGAGTAGGGGACGAGTTTACCGGCACTGTATCTTCTGTAACCAGCTTTGGCTTATTCGTTGAGCTAAATGATATTTATATAGAGGGTTTGGTGCACATTACTGAACTGAGTAACGACTACTATCATTTCGATCCGGTGCACCACGTTTTAGAAGGTGAGCGAACTCGAAAAACTTATCGTCTTGGTGATAGTGTCGAAGTAAAACTAGTTAGAGTAGATTTGGATGACAAGAAGATTGATCTGCAAATGGTAGGCGTGACTAGAGAAGAAAATAGTGGCCGCAGAAAATCTTTCGATTCTAAGAAGCGAAAAGCAAATGATAAGAAAGCTACAAAACCAAAATTAAAATCGAATAATTCGAACAAAAATGAAAAGAAAGCTCCTGGAAATTCTAATAAAAAAACCACTAAGACAGCGGCCAATAAGAATAAAAAAAGGAAGAAAACAGAAAGTAAAAAGAACTCGAATCCCAATAAATTCAGACCCAAGAAGAACAAGAGCCGTAATTAGACCATAAACAGGCGCGCCGAAGGCCTTCAATAGAAAACTTCAATGCCCTCATCAGAAAATAATGTAATTGGTATACATCCCGTCACCGAGTTGATC
>Ga0315339_1002245_pt1 | contig 14986 bp, 15 predicted proteins | sample ASW17metaG_FD_204514 | JGI IMG/M metagenome (GOLD analysis project Ga0315339, IMG submission 204514) | Ammonia-oxidizing marine archaeal communities from Pacific Ocean, United States - ASW #17 | ecosystem: Environmental > Aquatic > Marine > Oceanic | place: USA: California | collected 2016-12-05
GCCGTGGTAGACCACCACGTTGATAGGCTGGATGTGGAAGCGCAGTAATGCGTGTAGCTGACCAGTACTAATAGCTCAATTGGCTTGATTTATGCACTGAAAAAATTTTTTGTATAGAATATGTAAATTTTTGGCAATCTAATTATAGATTTAATAAAATTTTTTTTATTCTTATAATGCCTTTACCATCAAAATTACTTCTATAATTGTTAAACATATAATATCTCTTTTTGTATGGTAGTAAGTTTTTTGAAATATTTAAATCTAAAGATTTTCTATTTTTATTTATGTTTTTATAATAACCTAAATTGATACCAAAATTTGAATTAGAGTATTGTTTAGCAAGCTTTATTTGATGAAGATACATGGGAATGTAAACAACAGGCATACCAATAGTTAATAAGTCAAATTTAATAAATCCAGAAGAAATTATTCCCGCATCATATTTTAATAAATCAGAATAGTAGTTTTTTTTTATTTTAATGAATTTAATATTTTTAGGAAGTTTTTTTAATTTCCAATTATTATTGGAATAAATAAAAAAATTAACTTTCTGATTAATTAATGAATTTAATTTAATAATTATTTTTCTAGTTTTTTTTGTATCAATCGAACCTCCAAAAAAAACAAAAATATTTTTTAAATTTTTTTTAATTTTGTATTTTTTTCTTACATTTAAAAGTTCAATATTTACTGGAAAGTAATGGGATCCAATTAATTTATTTTTAGTTATTTTTTTTTTACTGGTTACTTGAGAATTTATTAATATGATATTTTTATCAACCTTTTTCAAAAATTCTAAATCATTAAAAATTATTATTTTATTAAAATATTTTTTAACATTATTCAAAGTATTATGATTAATTTTATACTTATCTATTATTAATAAATTTTTAAAATCCTTTTTTACGAATTTTATTATGTGATTTTCTTTTTTTAAAAAAAAAATATTTTTTTTTGCAAATTTTTTTTTGTTAATATTTTTGTTAAAGAGAATAACAATTTTAGAACTGCAATTTGATAGATATTTTTTAAGATTTAAAGATCTTAAAAAATGCCCAGATCCACTATTTCTTTTCCCTAGTTCCGAGTATATAATTATATTTATCTTTTTCTTGTTGATCAATTTTACTTTATAGTTGAAGGTGTAATTGGTTCATATTTTTTCACATCTTTAGGTATTTTTTTTGTTACTTCTAGAAGAAACTCTATCACTCATGAATAGTACATTTATTTGAGTTTTTTCCAATAAAAGAATATTTTTAAAAGGATGTGAGATTATTATAAAACTGATATTAGTCTTCCATTGTATTTTAAAATTAATAATGTTCAATTAAACTATATTTGTAATAAAATTAAATAATCTATAAAATAAAATGAAAATTCAATTTCTAATTAGCAAAGGATCTTGGGCAAATTCTTATAAAAAAAAAATATATCCTCTTGTAAAAAAATACTGCAAAAAATTTCAAATTATAGATCACCACAAAAAAATTAATAAAAATAACACAATTTGTATATTATTTAGTTATTTTAAAAAAATTCCAAATAGTTATTTAAAAAGATCAAAATATAATTTAATTCCTCATGAATCAGATTTGCCGAAAGGAAGAGGTATGTCGCCACTTACCTGGCAGATTCTTTTAGGCAAAGAAAATATAGTACTTTCTCTTATTGAAGCTTCAAAAAAAATTGATGACGGCAAAATTTACTATAAAAAAAGCGTTTTTATAAAAAAGAATTACTTATTTAATGAATTTAAAAACATTCAGTTTAAGGAAAATTTAAAATTAATATTAAAATTTATCAAATATTTGAAAAAAAATAATAAACCACCAAAATCCTTAAATCAAAAAGGAAAACCTACTTTTTACAAAAAAAGAACAACAAAACACAGTATTTTAAATATTAACAAATCTATAAAAACACAATTTGACTTATTAAGATCAGTGGATATCATTAATTATCCTTGTTTTTTTTATTATAAAAAAAGAAAATTCTATATAAAAATTTATGTGTAATGAAAAATATTATCATCACTAAAAAAATTTGGGATTTAAAAAACTTTAATAATATAAATAATCGTTTTTTTGTATTTAAGAAGATAAATTTAAAAAAAATTAACTCTATCAATCCCAAAATAATTTTTTTCATACATTGGTCCAAAATTGTTCCAGCAAATTTATTTGAAAAATACACTTGTGTTCAATTTCATTCATCTGATCTGCCTCGATTTAGAGGAGGAAGTCCTATACAAAACCAAATTATTAGAGGCATAAAAAAAACTAAGTTAACTGCATTTAAAATGACACAAAAAATTGATTCCGGAGATATTTATTTAAAAAAAAAATTGAGTTTAGAAGGATCTGCAGAGAATATTTATAAAAATATGGAAAAAACTGCTATTAAAATGGCAAAAATAATTTCAAAGAAAAAAATAAAACTTATTCCCCAAATCGGAAAAGTAACTTTTTTTAAAAGAAGAAAACCTAAAGAAAGCAATATTAATAAAGCAAATATAAACAGCATTACAAAATTTTATAACTTCATAAGAATGTTAGACCCCAAAGGCTATCCAAATGCTTACTTAAATTTTAAAAAATTTAAAATTAAGTTTAGAAGTGTTAGAATTGTAAACAAAAATTTGTATGGAAACTTTAAAATTGAAAAATAATAAAATTCTTATAGTTGCAGCTCATCCAGATGATGAAATCATTGGATGTGGCGGTACAATTATAAAGTTTAAAGAAAAAGCTCAAATAAATGTACTATTCATGAGTGATGGAGTTTCTTCTAGAAGTAACAAAAAAAAAATAACAAAAAAAAATATAAATATAAGAAGAAGAGAATGTCTCGATTTATTTAAAAATCTAAAGCTAAAGAAGCCAGTTTTTTTAAATTTCCCAGACAATCAAATGGATAAAATTCCACTACTAAAAATTGTAAAAAAAATCGAAAAATATATAAACGAGTTTAAACCCAATACTATTTTTACCCATTTTGAAAATTGTTTAAATATTGATCACAGAGTTACATATAATGCGGTTATAACTGCTTGTAGACCGATAAACAATTCTAGCGTAAAAGAAATTTTAAGTTTCGAAATTCCATCAAGTACTGATTGGTCTTTGTACAGTCAAAAACATTTTCAACCAAACTATTATATTGATATTTCTAAAGAAATAAAAAAAAAATTAGAATCACTTAAATATTATAAAAGTGAATTAAAAAAATATCCTCATAGTCGATCATTGCAATCAATCAAGTCTTTAGCAAGAGTTAGAGGTGTTAGCTGTGGTAAAAAATTTGCAGAAGGTTTTTATTTAAATAGATATATTAAAGAGTAATTTAAAGAAATTTTTTTTTATATTTTAATTTTGAAAAGTTATAAACCATCTCAATAATTGCTGAAAAAATTATAGTTGATAGAAATGTATATCCAAAAAAAGGCAAACCCAAAACATATGAAGCAATAAGCCCTTGAAAATTATAACCGTAATTTCCTCCAGTCCATACGCCAAAATTAGTTATCAAAAAAAACAAACAAGCTCCCAACAGCACACCGTTCAATCTATTTACAAAATTATTGTTTAGGTATTTTGAAATTAATCCAATAATTAGTATGCTTCCCCATGTAAAAAAAATAGTTGTATGAAAACCAATTATTAAATCTGTTATTACAAAACTTACTAGTAAGGCTGGCAAATATCTCGTGCCTAATAACGCTGGAACATAAAAGCCTAAAGCTATTAAGCTTGTAAAATTTGGAGGGTGAGGAATAAATCTACTTGCGGCAAGAGCTATAAATATTCCTAGAGATATTTTAAAATAGTTCATAATAAAAAATATATTCAATTAGATATATAATTACAACTAGTATAATTTTTTAAATCCAATTCTAAATTGTCTTCCATCTTGACTGTACGTTGCTGGTTTTTCATAGCGCTCATTAAGAAGGTTTGTAACGTTAAATGAAATAATATAACCAAACCAGTCTTTACTAATTAACATATTAACAAGATCCGTACTTTTCTGCTTAGAGTTTTGAGAGCCATCCCAATCCACATATTGACCTGTATACTTATAATTTAAATTTAGATTAAAGGAACCATATAAATCAGTCTTAATTTTTTTTGAAAAATTTATACCATGAGATAAATCTGGTCTACGAGACTGTGCTTGTTTATTAGTTTTTCTGCTTTTTGCAAAATTAGTAAAAATAGAAAAGGATTGATCATTTCCGTTAAACAAAATTTCATTTTCTAAACCTTCTTGATTTAAATCAATTAATTGATTTTCATGTTTAGAGTAAGCGGAATTACTTTCAATACGATCAAATATGGTTGTTCTGTAGGCTGTAGAACTAAATTTTAATTTCTCTGAAAAGTTATATTCCCCATAAAGTTCATTTGTTTTACTTTTTTCTGGTTTAAGATTAACATTTCCTCCAATTCCATAATTATCAGATCCATAGAGTTCATATAAAGATGGATTTCTTAAACCTGTAGAATGAGTTCCGGCAAATTTAATTTGACCTAATGTTTGTGTAAAATTAAATTTATAGGTTTGATTTCTTCCTGCGGTATTATGATCGTCAATTCTAGTATAAATTGATAATATTTGTTTTTCAGTAATTTTATATCCAGCATTGCCAAAAAAACTTAAGTCTTTCATATGACCTTTTGTAGATGCATTATAATTGCCTCGATTTTCAAAATCACCCCAATCATATTTGTATTCACTGCCATACCCGAATGAAAGTTTATTGTTTGATTTAATATTTCTTTCAGCTTTCGCAACTAAAGACTCGCTATTATATTCATCCAGATATCCTCCATTTTCATAATTTCTGTCATAGTTATGATAATGAAATATTAGACTGTTATCTGAATTTTTAGATTTATGTTCGAAAATGGATTGCAGGGCATACATTTTATTATCAGCCGTGTAACCCTCTTCATCACTAGAACTTCCATCATAATCCGCTTCAGTCCTTCTAGAATATAAAGTTGATTTAAATTTTAAATTATCTTTTATCCATTTTGTACTATTAAAATTGATTTGATGATTTTTTGAACCATCATCTTCTTTCCCTTTCGCTGTCGCACTATCAGTTTTGCTATTATTTGTAGTTCCTTTTAAGTTTATGTGCCATCCATTATTAGTAATTTTTGTGTAGTTAGCATCAATCGAATTATTTTTTTTATTAAATCCATTTATAGAATAGCTATTAGCATAATCAATATCAGTAATGAAATTTATAGCACCAGCAATTGCACTAGGACCAAAATGCACTCCATTAGCACCTTTATAAACTTCTATTTGCTGGATAGTTTGAATAAAATCTTGCCCAAAGTCATGAAGTCCATCAGTTACTGATTGATCGTTTATCGGTATTCCATTTAATAACACTAGCGTATGATTAGATTCTGAGCCTCTAGTAAATATAGATGTTTGTTGTCCAAGTTGCCCGGATTGAAAAACATCAATTCCTGGTATTAGTTTTAGAACATCTTTAGCATCTAAAGCTCCTGAATTTAAAATATCTTTTTTACTTATAACCGTTTTATTTATACCTTCTTGATTAAAAATTGAACTATTAGGAGTTTTGCCAATAGTTATACATGGTAAACCTTTTTGGCTATTCCATTCACAATTTTCTAGAGCTTTAGCACTAATTGTAAAAAAGGTTATTAAATAAAAAAAAGAAATTAAAATATTTTTAATCACACAACATCCCATTTGTTAAACTTTTTTAAAAAAAAGTTTTTTAAATAATGCCGCTGTTAATTTAAAAATTGTAGAATTAGACTTTTCCTGGCCATCATTCAACATCGGTCTCTACCGGGTGGTGCTCCGACTTTAACGGTTCCAGGAAGAGTCAGTGAATTTCACTCTGATTCCCCACCTATACTTCGGTATAGTGGTATATATATCGTTCAAAAGTTGAACTGTAAAGATTTTATTTTTAAGTATTAGATCTAATAGTAGTTTCAACAAGTTCTTTTTGACTGACTAAGTTTTGTCTAGCTAAAATTTCATACACAGCATCTTCAAAATATTTTACCCATTCATCTTTTTTTAAATATTTAGAAAGAGAAATAAATACAGATAATGCTGTTACAGGTCTAGGAACTACTTTTGAAGTCCACCCAGCTTTTTTTACTATTTTTGCCTGTTCAGATTCAGATAGTGCGACCATGCCTTCATAGTCTTTAATATCAAAATGTTCAATATATGCTGCGATTTGTTCATCTTCAGGAATACAATAAAGTGGATATTTAAAAACCTCTTTTGTTTCTGGATCTACCCACTCAGAGTATTTTGCTTTAATAGTAGTTAATCCTTTATCGATTAATTCTAGAATTCCTGAACCAGACTGCGGTCTAAGCAATGGGGTCATAGCGATTTGTATTCCTTGCAACATATACTCTGTTGAAGTTTTCATTGTATAAAACAACTCATCTAAAGTTTGCTCAGGAACAAACAGTATAATGTTAACTGAAGGACTAAATCCATGTTTTAATAAACCTTTGACTACCATATGCTGATCTGCTTCAGAAACATTGCCCTTTTTATTTATTGAAGGAACTTTTAGCAATCTTTCTGCAAAAGTTTCTACGCCAGTTCCAAAATGATAAAAACCTGCTTTTTTAAGTTTAACTATTAATTTATCGTGCAATTTTCTTTTTCCATCTTCTTTTAATATGAAATCACTAACCTTTGCCTGGCAGTTAAATATAATTTCTTTATCAATTTCGTTTTTTTCTTTACCTTCAATAATTAAATCACAGATTTTCATTATATGATAAAACCCTGGTTTGGAGCCATCCCAAAATGCATCATCATTAAATAAAAAAACTTTTGGCTGATATTTATCGCAATGGATTTTAATAATCTCGTAAATTTGTTCTGGTGTAATTCTGTACACAGGATGTGGTTGACGACCAGTCGTGGCCAACGAATTCATTGTGAGTTCGGCCCCACTTTTTGGTCTCTCTGGTATTTTATCTTCGTATTCTTTATTAGCTTGAGACATTCTTAAAAATGAATGCGAAGAACAGAACCCACATTTCCATGGACAATGACTAGATGTGTAAAGTCTTATTGTTTCGACGTAAAATTTTTGTGTGCTTTTATTTAATGGTAAGTCACAGTGAGGGTCGGCTTCTGTAACTAATTTTTCTTTATTTAAATTTAATGCTGCCGCCCCTTCTTTTTGAGTGTGGTACCAATAATCATGATACGGAATAAATAAGTCTTTAATTTCATGATAATTTAATTCAACAAATTCTTCATCAGTTAATGGTTTTGAAGGAATTTTTTGTATTTTGTTAAACTCTTTGTCTATAGGAAATGCAATTCCATAAATTCCTTTGGAATATGTGTTAACATGCTCGTTTGGATTTTTTGTGAAATTTAAAATAAGATTATAAAAGTTTTTCTCTGCAAATCCTAAAAGCACTCCATCAACTTTTCCTTTTTGTATAAACGACTTGTACGCATGAGCGCCGCCTTGCCCTCCGCATACTATCATTATTTTTTTCCCAATTTTTTCAGCTCTTGATCTAATTTCTTTTAGAAGAGTAAAATATCTTCCCATTTTTTCTGAATCAACGCTAACACCAACTACATCATAATATCCTTTTGAAATTTTTTCCTTTGTATCTCCAAAATCATTTTCATGAAGACTTAAATCATGAACATCGCAGTGGATACCTCTCTTTTCTAAATAGTGCTTGAGTCTATATAAACCAAGCGGTGGAGAAACAGCAGAATAAAAAATGGTATTGTCTTTAAATCCTGCATAAAGAAGAACTTTGATTTTCTTATTATTATCGTTCATGTTTTTATAATTATAGAAAAATTATATTTAATGGAGCAAATTGTCAACTACAAACACAAGGAACAGTAATAATTTTCTTTACAGTTCAATAATTGAACAGTAATTTAAAATAATATAACTATGAGCAAACAAATAAATAATGATCAATTTAGTGTATTAAGAATTCTAAAGAAGTCTCCCGAATCATCACAAAGAAAATTAGCAAAAAATCTTGGATTTAGCTTAGGGAAGCTTAACTACTGTATGAAAGGCTTGAAAGACAGAGGAATGATTAAGCTTAAATATTTTAGAAAAAATCCAAACAAGTTGTCTTATCTGCATTTATTAACTACAAAAGGCATCACAACCAAAACAAAAATTACCATTAACCTTATGAGAAATAGCATGAAGCAATACGATGAGCTTAAAAAAGAGCTCAAAGATGAAGAATAAATTAAGGATTTTAAGCAAATGAATAGTAACAATCATATAGAAGAATATTTTAATGGTATTAAAAAAATTTCAGACATCATAGAGAAGAAAGATGTTGAAAATTTAGCAAAGGCTGTGGCCAAAGTTAAAAAAAGGAATGGTAGAATTTTTTTTTTAGGAGTGGGGGGAAGCGCAGGAAACTCATCTCATGCTGTAAATGATTTCAGAAAATTGTGTAAAATAGAATCTTACACGCCAACTGATAATGTTTCAGAATTTTCAGCTAGAATTAATGACGAAGGATGGGATTCTTCATTTGTTGAATGGTTGAAAATTTGTAGATTAAGTAAAAAAGATGCGATCTTTATTTTATCAGTTGGGGGAGGAAATATAAAAAAAAAAGTTAGCGTAAATTTAATAGAGGCTATTAAGTATGCAAAAAAAAAAAAATCTAATATTTTTGGAATTGTTGGTAAAGACGGAGGTTTTACAAAACAAAAGGGCGATAAAGTTATTTTAATTCCAACAATCAAAAAAATTTTTATTACTCCTTATGCCGAGTCATTCCAAACAATAATATGGCACTGTTTGGTCTCTCATCCTTTATTACAAAAAGTTAAAACTAAATGGTAAATTTAAATAAAGCAGTATTTTTAGATAGGGACGGCGTTTTAGTAAAGTCGTTAGTTAAAAATAGAAAAGGTTATGCTCCAAAGAATTTAAAAGATTTTAAAATATATAAAGACTCATCAGACAGTGTTAACAAATTAAATGCCCTGGGGTTCAAAATTTTTGTTGTTACAAATCAACCAGATGTCGGAAGAAAAAAAATCTCAAAAAAACAGTTAAACAGAATGCACGAAATATTAAAAAAAAAAATTAAAATTCAAAAAATATATACTTGCACTCATACATCAGATGAAAATTGTTTTTGTAGAAAACCTATGACCGGCATGTTGCTCGAAGCAGCAAAAGTATACAAAATCAATTTAAAAAAAAGCTATATGATTGGAGATAGAGAATCAGACGTTCTATGTGGAAAGAGAGCAGGATGTAAAACAATTTTTATTAACAGAAATTATAAAGAAAAAAGACCCAAAGATCAGATAGCGTCAGTAAAAAATATTAAAGAAGCCACTAGTTGTATAATTAAGGATATTAAAAATGGATAAATTAAGTAATTTAAAAATAAAAATATTTGCAGATGGGGCCGATCTAGACTCAATAAAAATTATTAATAGAAAAAATTATATAAAAGGCTTCACAACAAATCCATCTTTAATGAAAAAAGCAGGAGTCAAAGATTATAAAAATTTTGCACTAGAGCTACTTAAAGAAGTAAATGAAAAACCAATTTCTTTTGAAGTATTTTCAGATGATATTTACGAAATGCAAAAACAGGCAGAAGAAATTGCTACTTGGGGAAAAAATGTAAATGTTAAAATTCCAATTACCAATACAAAAAAACAAAGCACGTTAGAAATTATTCAAAAACTTTCATCAAAAGGAATTGTTTGCAATATAACGGCAATATTTACGCTAAATCAGTTAAGAGGAGCTGTCGATGTTTTAGATAAATCTACTCCAGCAATATTATCTGTATTTGCTGGAAGAATAGCTGACACAGGTACAGATCCAATTGAAATTATGAAAAAATCAATTGAATTTTCTGCAAATAAACCAAAGTCAGAAGTTTTATGGGCAAGCACAAGAGAAACACTTAATATTTTTCAAGCAGAAAAAATTGGTTGTCAAATTATTACTGTGCCACACAGTATATTAAATAAATTGAATTATTTAGAAAAGAATCTTGAAGACTTTTCATTAGAAACAGTAGAAGCATTTTATGCCGATGCTGTTTCGGCAGGATTTAAAATAAAAATATAAAAATGAAATTTAAAAAAATTTTTATAACAGGTGGAGCAGGATATGTAGGAAGTTGTTTGGTACCTGAATTGTTAAAGAAAGGTTATGAATTAACTGTATATGATATAATGTATTTTGGTGACGATTTTCTTCCAAAAAATAATCCAAAATTAAAAATAATTAAAGGAGATATAAGAGATAAAGAAAAATTACATAACTCTTGTCTAAATAATGAGGTGTTTTTAAATTTAGCCTGTATATCTAATGATACAAGTTTTGCATTAGATGAAAAATTATCTACAAGTATAAATCTCGACGCATTTGAACCCATGGTAATTGCTGCAAAGAATGCTGGGATAAAAAGATTTATTTATGCGTCCACTAGCTCTGTTTACGGAATTTCAGATGCAAAAAATGTTACAGAAGATCATCCACTTGTACCTTTAACATTGTATAATAAATATAAAGGAATTTGCGAGCCATTATTATTAAAGCATACAAGTGAGAACTTTGAAGGGGTAATTTTTAGACCTGCAACTGTATGTGGATATGCCCCAAGACAACGGTTGGATTTATCAGTCAATATTCTTACAAATTTTGCAGTAAACAAAGATACAATAAAAGTTTTTGGCGGGAATCAATTAAGGCCAAATTTACACATTATGGATTATTGTGATGTTGTCGATGTGTTGATTAATTCAGAATCAAATAAAATTAAAAATCAAATATTTAATATTGGATATCAAAACTTATCAATATTAGAAATTGCAAATGTTGTTAAAAAAGTTGTGGAAAAACAATTTCCTGAGAAAGGAGAAATAAAAATAAAAAAATTGCAATCGGATGATAATAGATCATATCATATTAATTCTGACAAAATCAAAAAAGTTTTAAATTATTCTCCAAAAAGATCTGTGGAAGATGCCGTCAAAGATTTATGTGAAGCTTTTCAAAAAAATTTACTCCAAAATTCTTTCGATAAGGATATTTATTTTAATATTAATAGAATGAGAAATATTAAGGCAAAATGAGTTATAAAAAAAAAGTTGCAGTTGTAACCGGAGGCGCAGGTTTTATTGGAAGTCATATGGTTGACTTCTTATTAAAAAAGAAATTTCATGTTAATGTAATTGATAATCTTTCTGGCGGAAGATTAGACAATTTAAAAAAACATTTTAAAAATAAAAAATTTAAATTTGAAAAAAAAAATATTTGTAACCTTAGCAAGGATCATAGATTTTTTAAATCATGTGATTTAGTTTTTCATTTTGCTGGCATAGGAGACATTGTTCCATCCATAGAAAATCCAACAAAATATTTTGAAAATAATATTATTGGAACAGCCAAGGTATTAGAAGCATCAAAAGAAGCCTCGGTTAAAAAATTTGTATACGCCGCATCATCATCTTGTTATGGTATTGCCAAAACACCCACTTCTGAAAGCCATAAAATTGATCCATTGTATCCGTATGCACTGAGCAAGTATCTAGGTGAAAAACTTTCTTTTCATTGGCATAAACTTTATAAACTTCCAGTAAATTCTATCAGAATATTCAATGCTTATGGACCGAGAGTTAAAACTACAGGAGTTTATGGAGCTGTTTTTGGTGTTTTTTTTAAGCAAAAATTAGAAAATAGACCTTTAACAATAGTTGGCAATGGAAATCAAAAAAGGGATTTTACATATGTAACTGACGTAACAGATGCCTTTTACAAAGTTGCAAATACTAATTTGTCAGGGCATATTTTTAATTTGGGTACAGGAAAACCGAAAAGTATAAATCATTTGGCAAAAATTTTAGGAGGTAAAAAAACTTATATCCCTAAAAGGCCTGGAGAACCTAATATTACATGCGCAAACCCAAATAAAATTAGCAAACTACTTAGATGGAATCCTAAAGTAAAATTTGAAAAAGGTGTTCAAATAATGCTGGAAGAAATAAAAAAATGGGAAACAGCTCCTTTATGGACTCCAGCAAAAATTAAAAAAGCTACTAAACTTTGGTTTGGATATATGAAGGAAGCAAGATAATGTTTAAAAAAATAAAAAATCAATATTCTAAAAAAATAGTTTCTTTAGAAAAATTAATAAAACAAATAGGGAAACATCCAAGAAAGAAAAAAGTTATACTTTGCCATGGAAACTTTGACGTTGTTCATCCAGGACACATAAGACATTTAACTTATGCTAAATCAAAAGCTGATATATTGGTAGTAAGCATTACTGCTGATAGATTTATTCAAAAAGGAATTTATAGACCTTTTGTACCTGAAAGACTTAGGGCTTTAAATATGGCGGCCTTTGAAATGGTTGATTACGTTACTATTGATAAAAATGAAAAAGCATTAAAAATATTATCAAATTTAAAACCAGATTTTTTTGCAAAAGGTTTTGAATATACCTCTGGTGAAATGCCACCAGCTACAGAGGAAGAATCTAAGGTAGTACAAAAGTATGGGGGAGAAATGATTTTCACTCCTGGAGATATAGTTTATTCCTCTACAAAATTATTAAACTTATCTCAACCAAAAATAAATAATTACAAGCTTTTAGATCTTATGCAAAAAAATAAAATTACTTTCGATATTTTAAAACAAACATTGAAAAAATTTAAAAAATTTAAAGTACATGTTATTGGGGATACAATCATTGATTCATATACCAAAACTAATTTAATTGGAGGATATACAAAAACACCTACAGCAAGTGTTCTATATCAAGAAAAAATTGATTATATCGGTGGAGCCGCAATTGTTTCAAAACATCTAAAAAAAGCAGGTGCAGAAGTTTGCTTTACTACAATTTTAGGTTCTGATGGACTTAAAGAATTTGTAATCAAAAATATGAAAAAAAATAAAGTTAAGTTAAATGCAATTATTGACAAAACAAGACCAACCACAAATAAAAATACAATTATTGCCGGTGGATATAATTTGTTAAAAATTGATAAAGTTGATAATCAGCCAATTTCAACGACTGCGCTAGATAAAATAAAGAATTTTATTATAAAACAAAAAACCGATGCTGTAGTTTTTTCTGACTTCCGGCACGGTATTTTTAATAAAACCAGTATACCAATTTTAAGCAGATCAATTAAAAAAAATATTTATAAAATTGCAGATAGTCAAGTTGCTACTAGATGGGGAAATATTACAGATTTTAAAGGTTTTGATTTATTAACTCCAAATGAAAAAGAGGCGAGATTTTCGCTGGCAGACCAAGACTCAAGTATAAGTGATTTAACTCGTAGACTAATAGAAAAAACTAAATTAAAAAATTTAATACTTAAATTAGGAGAAAGGGGAGTTTTTTCTAGCGGCAAAAATTATATGAGAGGGTTTGTATTGCCAAGTTTTTCTAATATGGTTGTTGATGCTGTAGGAACAGGAGATGCAATGTTAGCATATGCTACACTGGCTTTATTATCAACTAAATCAATTTTAATAGCTAGCATTTTAGGTTCATTTGCTGCCGCATGTGAATGTGAAAAAGAAGGGAATATAGTAATAGGACCAGAAGATATAATTAAAAAAATTAATATTGTTGAAGAATTATCAAGTTATAGAACTACAAGCAAATCATGAAAGCTATAGTTGTAGGGATGGGTGTCCAGGGACAGAAAAGGAAAAAAGTATTAGGAAAAGACTTTGTTTATTCTGTAGACAAATTTAAAAAAGCAGATTTTAAATTAATAAATCAAGCACCTTTAGAAAAATATAATACAGTTTTTTTATGCGTTCCAGATAGTCAAAAATTAAAAATTATAAAGTATTGTATAAGTAATAAAAAAAATATTTTGGTAGAAAAACCACTTTTAGCAAACACAACTAAAGAACTGAAAGATTTAGAAAAGTCTGCAGTTAAAAAAAAAGTAGTTCTTTATTCTGCTTATAATCATAGATTTGAACCTTCAATAAAAAAATTAAAAGAATTAATTCAGAGTAAAAAAATGGGAAAAATATATAATTGCAGAATTTTTTATGGAAATGGCACTTCTTATTTGGTTAAAAAAAGCAAATGGAGAGATAAAAGGTTAGGTGTAATAAGTGATATTGGTTCTCATTTATTAGATATATGCATGTTTTTATTTGGGAAAAAAATAAATAGATTTAAAACTATTAAGATTAATAAATTTGAAAATAAAGCTTCTGATCATGCTTTATTGAAAATAGAAATAAATAAAATCTCTATAGAACTTGAAATGACTTTGTGTATGTGGAAAAATACCTTCACATGTGATTTAATAGCCTCAAAGGGATCGGCACATTTAAACTCACTTTGTAAATGGGATAGAAATAGTTTCATTTATAGAAAAAGAAAATTTCCATCTGGAAAACCAAAGGAAAAAATACTTTTTTTTAAAAAAGGTGATCCAACTTGGAAAGAGGAATATTTGTTTTTTAAAAAACTCATAAAAACCAATAAAAAAACAAATTTGAAAAAAGACATAATAATAAATAGTAAATTTATGGAATTAAAAAAGTTCACTTAAGTATGAAAATAAAAATAGGATATGCAGGTCTTTCACATTTAGGTATTAATTATGCAGTCGCATCAGCTATCAAGGGATTTGATGTTGTTGGATTTGATAATAATTCTATGCTCATAAGTTCTTTAAAGAAAAAAAAATTACCTTTTTATGAAAAAAACTTAGAGCAAAATTTAAAAAAAAAATTTAATAAAATTAAATTTACAAATAATATTAAAAATCTTTCAGAATGTGATCTGATATTTATTTCTCAAGATACACCCACTAATTCTTTAAATCAAAGTAATCTTAGTTTGTTAAAAATATTGATTAAAAAAGTAATTATAAATATTAAAAAAAAATGTAATTTAATAATTTTGTCTCAAGTTCCCCC
>Ga0315339_1002246_pt1 | contig 14981 bp, 13 predicted proteins | sample ASW17metaG_FD_204514 | JGI IMG/M metagenome (GOLD analysis project Ga0315339, IMG submission 204514) | Ammonia-oxidizing marine archaeal communities from Pacific Ocean, United States - ASW #17 | ecosystem: Environmental > Aquatic > Marine > Oceanic | place: USA: California | collected 2016-12-05
CGGGTGCGGGTACGAAGGTTCCCGGCTTACGCGCGTAGACCGCCGCCTGCGGGCCATGAAATTGCTCGAAGATGGGGAGGATGGGGCGGCTATCCGCGTAGCTTCTGTAGGGCTCTTGGAGGAATGCAACAATCTCTTTTTCCGGCTCGATGATATGGCCGTCAGAATCGAAGTAGCCGTTATCCGCCATAGGCACCCCCCGTGGGAAGATTGCTGTCTTGGTGCGCTTGGAACCACCGCGGCGCGCGCGAATTGTACGCCAGATTCGTAGTCCCGTTGCTTGTGTGTGCTTTTTCCGTACCAGCATCCGATTCCTACGCTGATAAACGAAAGGCAGATGCCCCGAACAACGAGGGACTATGCCGAATACAACACCATTGCCGAATTCCAAACCTATCGACTTGCCCCGCCACCCGCGCGAGCGCCCACTAGCGTCTTAGTAGCCGATAGACCGATGTGCGACTGACGCCCAGTTCTCGGGCTATCTAAGTAACTGCTTTTCTAGGCCACCACCTGGTGGGGAAGGCGGGACTCGAACCCGCACGCCCTAACGGGCACATGATCCTAAATCATGCTCGTCTGCCATTCCGACACTTCCCCATAGTGATAGCTCGTTGAGTTTAACGGATGTGCGCAACGCGCGGTTCCGGCTCGGGTTCGCGAGCGCGCGCCGCAATCTGCCAGCCGGAACATCGGGCGCCGCCGAATGCGCGGGTCGTCAGCACACCAACGGTTAAAAGCGGGGACGCCGCTGTGAGCGTGGGTGGCGGGGACGACCGGTACGTGGCGGGGTTTCGCTGGACGGTTCGGGGGGTGGCAGCGGCACGGGGAGCATGAAGGGAAGCGGGACGGGTTTCGATGTTTCATAGCCTAAGTCTTTGAGGATGCCTTCGGAGACGGAGAGCTGGATGCGGGAGCGGTCGAGGTTGGTTTCGATCTGCCCCAGTTGTTTGATGAGCTGTTTGGCGGCTTTACTCTTGTCCGGTTCGGCGGTGCCGAGTGCAAGCGAGCGCAGGTAGGGTTGTTCGGCGACCAGGGTCTCGATGGCATCGGCGGCGCGCAGGACTTCGTAGAGCTGCGCAACGCCCGTCCTAAGGTGGAGCTTCGAGCGAGCACCCCGCGGGCTGACCTGGGCGGGAACACGATCGGTGCGCTCGTCGGCGCCGCGCACGACGGGCTCCTCGTCGGTCATGCCGCTGAAATTGCGTTGCATGTAGCGGTCTTCGATAAGTTGATGGACGGCAGCGGCCTCGTCCCGGATGGCGAGGATGGCCAGCATATCGGTGCGCTTTTCCTGGTCTTCGAGGATCGCTTCGGGGATCTTGATGGCCGGCTTTACGGCGAAAAGGACCGTGAAGAGGAAGGTGGCGGAGAGGAACGGAAGATTCTGGCCCAAGGCGATGCCCGCAAGGGCGCCCACGGCCCACCAGAGCATTCGACGCCGGCGCTTGCGTGCGGCGAGGGCGGTGAAGGGGGCGGGGGCGACCACCCACATGAACCCGATGACCTGCTCGCCGCGTTCGCTGGCATCGACGCCGGCGAGAACGAAAGTCATGCCGACGGCGCCAACGAGGGAAAAGAAGTAGGCGACAGGCAAAGGCATGCGGCCGACGCTAAAGTAGTCAGTCCAACGATTGGGCGGGGCCTGTTGACCGGGAACCATGGCCAAAGCGTAGCAGGTCGCGCCTAACCTGGCGCGAGCGCGGCGCGCTTGATCCGTTCAATGTCGGGCAGGCCTGTTTCGCGATGGACCTCGCGGCCGTCAGCGGAGAAGACGACGAACGTGGGCACGTAGCTCAGGCCGTAGCGGCGCGAGACCGCACGGCCGATGGGATCGTCTGCGTTCACGCGCAGGACCTCGGCCAGGCCGTCGAAATCGGCTTCCATGCCATCCACGGAGCGCTTGGCGATGATGCAGAGCGTGCAGGTGTCCGAGTAGAGCTGAAGGACTACCGGCGAGCCTGAGGCCAGCACGGCATCCACCTCCGCGATCGACGCGATGTCGCTGGGGCCGGTACGCGCGGTCCAGTAGCCCGCGCTAAGCACGAAGAAGACCAGGGCGATGGACGCGACGGCCTTCCAACTGCGGCGGTGATCCCAGGCGAAGATCCCACCCACGCCCAAAACGAGGATGCCGATGATCCACACAGAGTTGTTGTTGATGAATTCTATTGAGCCGCTGCCTCGCCTGACTGGCCGGCGTCCGTCTGGGCGGATTGCTGGGAGAGGCCGAAGGAGCCGCCGACGAAGTCGGTGACATTCTGTATCTCACCGACCTGGTAGTCGTGGGCGAGGACCACGGCGTTGCGTTCGATTTTGAATCGCATGATCTCGCGAGCGTGGTCTAGTGGCACGATCTGAAGCTCCCAAAATCTATTGCAGTAATCATACCGGCGGGCTGATCAAGCTATGTGAATGAATTCACATAGCTTTGGATAATATATTCAAGTTACTCCTACGGAGGAGTAGTATGCGGAGGGTCACTCCTTTTTGGGCACCCACTACCGCCCCTGAGGTTGCCGCTTGCTTGAGCCTATCGGAGAAGCCGCCGGGTACCTGCAGACGCCCGGTTATTGGGGCGCCGTGTTCACGGCGGTGGGCCTCGCCATGATGGCCAGCGTGATTCCTGGTGTGAATTCGTTCCTGGTCATGGCGATGGCTATCGCGATCATCGTGTTTAACGTGGACGACCCGGCGATCGGGATCGTGCTGCTGGCGACGATCACGGGCGTGGACAACACGCTCGATTCCATACCGGCGGTGCTGTATGGCCAGCCGGGCGCAGCGACGCAAGTGACGTTCCTTGAGGGGCATCAGCTGGCGCGTCAGGGCAAGGCGGCGCATACGTTGGGAGCCGTGTACGCGGTCTCCGCCATGGGTGGAGTCGTGGGCGCCGTAGTGCTCGTGCTAGCCATCCCGGTAATCCGCCCATTGGTGCTGAAGTTCGGGTTCGCCGAAACGGGGGCCATGGCGCTAGTAGGCCTGGCAATGATCTCCGTGTTGGGGCGGGGCGCAGTGACCAAGGGGCTCATCGCGGCGATGCTGGGCTTGCTCATCGGGCTCATGGGCCGAGATCCATTCCTCGGGCAGGCCAGGCTGACCATCGGGCCGTTGTTCGGGCCGGCGCTGATCCCAGCGGTGCTGGGCCTGTTCGCATTACCCGAGATGATCGACCTGACGCTGAGCCGGCAAGCAGTGGCACCGTCGGGCGCAAACATCTCCAATCGCGAGGTACTGGCGGGAGCCCGCGAGGGTCTTCGGCACTGGCGGATGGTGATTCGCCAGTCGTTGTTCGGTGTCTTCTTGGGAGCCATACCAGGTGTGGGATCCGCGGTGATTGACTGGCTTGCATACGCGTTCGGCATTTTCCTCGCGAAGGACCGGACGCAGTTCGGGAAGGGGTCATTGGAGGGGGTGATGTTCGCTGAGTCGGCGCAGAACGCCAAGGAGGGTGGCCAGGCGATCCCCACGCTGGCCATGGGCGTGCCCGGCGGGCCGACGTGGGTCCTAGTTCTGGCAGGGATGATCGCCTACGGCGTTGCGCCGGGCCCGGAGATGCTGGGCTCGCAGGCGCACATCACGATCCTGCTGGTAATCACGCTGGCCATCGGTAATCTGCTCATCGCGGGGCTCGGCCTGCTCGTGACGGGACAACTCGCGCGGCTGACGACAGTCCCTTACCCAGTCATCGGCGGGATCATCATTCCGATCACGTTGCTGTCGGCGTTCGTCGACACGACGAATTGGCGGGGCATCCAGACGGTGCTGGCAATGGGCGCGATCGGCCTGGTGATGAAGCACTTCGGTTGGCCGCGACCGCCCATGCTGCTGGCGTTCATTCTTGCGCCAATCATCGAGCGCAACGTGCTCAATGGCGTGGCGGTCCAGGGCGTAGGTGGCGTGCTGACGGATGGGCTGACCATGACGATCGTGGGGGTCGCCGCCTCGACGGCATTCTTCTTCGCGCGGGCGATGGGCAAGCTCGACCGGGAGGAGGCACACGCCGAGGCCCTGTTGGTGGAGGCTGAGGTGGAGGCGGGCCTGCTGACGGCTGAACAAGCGGGCGAGCCTGCAGATGGCGATCGAGAAACAACGACACCTTGGTACGCGTGGCGGGCGGAGTACGTCGTCCACGCGGCGCTCATCGTGATCTCGCTGCTATGGCTTTGGGACGCGAAGGACTACGCGCGCAGCTCATGGCGATTCCCGGTGGTACTGTCGACGGGAGTACTGGTGCTGACGATCTACCACGCCTACACGCTCGCATTCATGCAGCGCAGTCAGGGCATGATCATGGATCTGGGGATGATCAGTGCTAGCGTTGAGGGATCGCAGCGCGCGGCCATCAGGCTGAGCGCGCTGATAGCGCTGTTCGTGCTCGTGGGGATCACGATCCACCTGGCGTGGGCAGCGGTGCTGCTGGGCACGCTGATTCCCATCGTGATGCTGCGCGGGTTCGGCCGCTTCTTGATGGCCGTGATCTCGGGCGGCGTCGTGTTCCTGTTCGCGTTGATCGTGCTAGACAACATCCTGTTCGTCATCTGGCCTGAGCCGTTCGTCACTGGCTGGGACGTGCCCTGGAGCGTGCTGCTACCGAAGATCGTGTATTAGGGATGGCGGCGGATCAGCAGCTCGCCGCGACGCTGAGGCTTCCGAACACGGGTTGGAAGGCAACGTTCTCATCGCTGCGCTACCCCAGCTTCCGGCTCCTGTGGGCGACCACAGTACTGAGCGCGGGGGGCAACTGGATTCAACAGATCACGCTGAGTTGGCTCGCGTGGGAACTGACCGAGTCACCCATCAAGGTTGCGGTGGTGTTGGGCCTGCGCACGATCGCGCTGCTAGGCTCGCCGCTGGCGGGGGTCATCGCGGACCGGTTCGACCGCCGCAAGGTGATGATGATCGACCACCTCGCGCTGATGCTCATCGCGGTGGCGTTCGCAGGAGTAATCCTGGCGGACCAACTGAAGGAGTGGCACCTGTACGCGTTCGCGTTCGTCGGAGGGATTGGTTGGGCAATGAACAATCCCGTGCGGCAAGTCCTAGTGGGTAATTCAGTCCCGCGGGAAGAGCTCACCAACGCTATCGCGCTCAATTCTATGGGCTTCAACACCATGCGGATGGTGGGGCCGTTGGTTGGAGGTCAGTTGATCTGGCTCTTCGGGCCAGGGGTGAACTTCCTGATCCAGGCGATCCTCTACGTGGTGGTGTTCTTCGCGCTGATCCCGTATCGGCCGATGTCACAGCCGACCCGGACGGCGCGCGAACCCGGGGAGAAGGGGCCAGGGCTAGGCGACGGGTTTGCCTATATCGCCAAGCATCCGACGCTGCTGACGTTGGTCATCGTGACGTTCATGCTGACCTTCACGATGATGGCGTTCATCACGACGCAGATTCCGTTTTACGCTGATCGCGTGCTGGGCGACGACACGGGGCGAGCCATCGGTTATCTGTTCTTCTCCATGGGCGCCGGAGGCTTGTTGGGGACGTTCGTGCTGGCCCGGTTCAGCACGTTCAAGCGCAAGGGGTTGCTGTCGATCTTCGGCGTGGTTGGCGCGGGAGTAACGTTGCTGATCCTCGCCCATATCCACGTGCTGTGGCTCGCCATGATCCTGCTTGCGATCAATCAGTTGTTTTTCAACATCGTGATGATCACCAACAATGTGGTGCTGCAGTCAACCGTGCCCAACGAGGTGCGCGGACGGGTGATTGGCGTCTACATGCTGGACATCGGCTTGCAGCCAGCAGGCGGGGTGATCGCAGGCTTTCTGGTTGCCGGAACGTCGCTCACCATCGCGTGGACAGTTGGCGCGACGGCGGGCCTGATCGGCGTAGTGATCGTGATCCTGGCAGCGCCCGGCTTCAGAAAACTACGGCTCTGAGACAAGCGCGGCCTGGACGGCGCGTGCGACCTCGGCGTCGCGGGACGGGGGGATGGTGCGCGGGTCGATGAGGATGTGGTCGGCCTCAATGCGGGCCATGATGGCGATCGCGCCGGTCCGCAGGCGGTGCGCAAGCTCTTCCGCGCCGCCCTCAACCCCCGAAGGGTCAACGCGCACGAGTTGCGAGGGCAAGTCGTCGCCGGGCAGGCTGCCGCCACCCATAGCCGATGCGCCAGCAATCACGTCCGCCCCTTGACCAATGAGCTTGGCCATGGCGCCCGCGCGGGCGCTGAGCTCGGCCGCGCGAACGGCGATCATGCGCCAGACAGGTACCTGGTCCGCAGCTTCGTCGCGAGCGTAGTGCAGCAGCGTGGCGTGGAGCGCGGCGAGGGTCAGCTTGTCGGCGCGCAGTGCGCGGGCCAGGGGGTGGGACGCGAGCCTGCCGACGAGGTCAGCCTCGCCGACGACAATTCCCGCCTGGGGCCCACCCAGGAGCTTGTCGCCCGAGAAAAAGACGAGGCCCGCGCCTGCGGCAAGGCTTTCTTGGGGCATGGGCTCGTGAGTCAGGCCGAAGTCGGCGGTGTCCAATAGCGCGCCGGATCCCAAGTCGTGCAGCACGGGCACACCGTTTTGAGCGCCAATTCGCGCAACCTCTACAAGATCCGGCTCGACGGTGAATCCTATGACTTTAAAATTTGAGCGATGGACGATGAGCAGAGCGCCGGTGTTGTCCGTAATGGCGTTCTCATAGTCACGGGCGTACGTGCGGTTGACGGTGCCGACCTCAACGAGCGTCGCGCCGCTCTGGAGCAGCACATCAGGGATACGGAAACCGCCGCCAATCTCAGCGGCCTCGCCCCGAGAGACGATGACCTCTTTCCCCGCGGCGATGGCAGCCAAGCCGAGCAGCATCGCGCCGGCGTTGTTGTTGACGGCGATGCCCGCCTCGGCGCCCGTGAGCTGGTGCAGGAGCGCGGCGACGGCAGTGTGCCGCGAGCCCCGGCGGCCTCCTTCGAGCTCAAGCTCGAGATCGGAGTAGCCTTCGCCTGCGGCGGCGGCGGCGGCGGTGGCGGCGGCCGACATGGGGGCGCGCCCCAGGTTGGTGTGCAGGATGACGCCGGTCGCGTTAACGACAGGGGTCGGCCACGGAGCCCACGCATTGCCGCTTGCGTTCACGACCGCGTCGGCGACGGCCTCCGGCGACGGTGCTTCGCCGCCAGCGAGAGCCGATGCACGCGCCAGCGACAGCTGGTCGCGAACCGCGTCAACGACGATATCGCGTTTGTACGCGGCGAGCATGCTGGCGAGGGCGGGCTCAGCGAGCACGCGATCGACACTGGGCAGATGGCGAACGGTGTTGTTGCCATTGTCTGACGCACTAGTCATAGCAGGCGCATGATAAGCGTGGTCACGAGGGTGGGCAACGCGGTTGGCTCGCGGCGGGCAGGTATATTGGTGAGCCCGCCGATCATCGCGTACGAGGCTATCGGTAAGTCAACAGAAGCAGCGCGGGGCGACGCGAAGTTGGTGGAACTACGAAATACGCCATGGGACACTTGGTACGGGTGCCGTGGACGATGACGCTGCGCATCGCCATGCGCAATGTGACTCATACATGGGCGAGTTCATCAACCACAACTCAGCACTGCTCATCGCCGTCGCCCTTTTCGGCATCATGGGCATGTTCGCGTGGGAGCGCCGCCGCAGCGCCAAGGCCCTGTTCGCCATCGCGGGCATCACGTTGGTACTCGTGGGCGGCTATTGGACGTCACGCGAGGGGCCGTCCGACGTTGCGACCATCGCCGAGGTGGACGGCATCCTGAGCGCTGGCACCCCGGTGGTGCTGGAGTTCTACTCAGACACCTGAGCCCTCTGCCTAATCAGCAAGCGTTCGGTGGACGCGATGGAGGTTGATCTAGAGGGCAAGGCCGTCATCATTCGCTTGAACTTGGGTGAGGATGTCGGCAAGCAGGCCGCGCGCAGGCTGGGCGTTGGCATCACGCCGACGTTCGTCGTCTTCTCAGCAGACGGCCGCGAGCATTACCGTGAGAGCGGCCCGCCCGACATAGACCGCCTGAAGCGTGAGGCGCTCTCCCCCGGGTAGGAGCCTCTACCGGCGTACTAGTGGAGGGTCAAGCTGGCTGACCTATCGGAGAATATGGACGTCAGGCGGCTCGAAAAACTTGACGACGAGGGCGCAGACCGGATGAAGCGATACCATCGTTCGTATCGTCGATTAAGTGATATCGACCGCTAAGTAGTCCTTGCCGCCGGCATCCGCCTCACCAGTTGCGGGCACGCCGCTCCATCTAGGTCGCAGTGGGGCGCACTCGCGATTTCCCATCGAAGTGGCGTTTAGGTCACAAGCGTATGGTTAGGGCATGAGCCAGGGCAACGGTAACTGGAAGCACCCAGCACGCGCAGAAGCTGACTCACCTTCAGCTAGTGTCCCCCGTTTCTGGCCGTTCAAACGTGCTTACTACGGGTGGGCTGTCGTATTCGCTTCATTCGTCGCGTCCTTCGGGGAGGTGCCGGTCAACGGGCCAGTCATCGGGGTGTTCATAAGGCCGATGCAGGACGAGCTAGGGTGGTCCCGAGGCACTATCGCCGTGGGGTTCATGATCGGCAGCATCGTAGGAGCTCTCAGTTCCGCCATAGTCGGCTGGTTGGTAGATCGGTACGGTGCGCGGTTGGTCGTGGTTATCGCAGGTGTCCTGATCACCGTTTCCCTGCTAGGCCTGTCAACGATTCAAGAGCCATGGCAGTTCTGGGCGCTTTTCGGCCTTGGGCGTGGCGCGGCGATTTCAGGCGTGGGTATAGGAACCACGGTAGCAGTAGGCAAGTGGTTTTACCGCCATCGAGGTCGCATGCTTGCCATCAAAGGAATCGGCCACCGAACGGGGCAGGTGGTGTTCCCGGTGTTCATCCTGGCCATCATGTCGGTTGCGGATTGGAGGATGGCGTTTGCTGCTAGCGCGGGTGTAGCAGCACTGTTAATCACGCTACCCTCCTTTTTGTATCTCCGCAAACAACCAGAAGACATGGGCCTGATGCCGGATGGAGCGACTCAAAGCGAGGGGTTGCACGAACTTGACCAAGAAGTTTCGTGGACACTCCAAGAGGCCCAGCGCACTCGAGCATTTTGGCTCATCGTCGTCTTCACCGTCAGCACCCCGTTCGTGCTGGGGGCTACCAACCTGCATCTGGTGGCTAATTTCCAGGACCGCGGTCTTTCGGACGTCCTGGCCGTCAGCGTGCTCTCGGTGTTCGCGGCGGTCTCGGCGCTGTCCATGCTTCCAGTGGGATTACTTCTCGAGCACATGCATGTACGGCACGGGGCCATGCTCATGACGATCCTTCTGATGGCTTCCATGCTCTTGATCAGCGTTGCTGATAGTTACGCTGAGGCGTTGCTCTTTGCGGTCCTGTTTGGGGTAACTACGAGCATGCGTGGCATCATCGAAACACTATTGATTGCGAACTATTTCGGGCGAAGGTCACTCGGTACGATCAGAGGCTACGCGCGGATGTGGACGGTCATAAGCACTATTGGTCCGGTGTTCGGAGGGTTCACCCGAGACATCACGGGCACTTACACCCTAACGTTCCTTGTATTCGCGGCGGTGGCTGGATTGATGTTCCTGACGATGCTGTTCGCAACGCAGCCCGTGAAGCCCGATCATCGATGGAATGAAGGATAGTTCCTGATAGGAGTGCGTAGGTGGCTGCGTGCTTGGTGATATCAATCCACCAAAGAGGCTACCCATTCCTCGTAGCAGTGGTGTGTTGAGGTACGAGCCATATCTGCTATTCCGCGTTGCTGCGCAGCCATGCGACATAGTCCGCCATCCCGCGAGTGATGTCGAACTCCGGCTCGTAGCCCACCGCCTCATGGATCCTGCTCAGCTCCATGTAGGGGCGTGGGCGTGCGTCGGGCGAGGTGCCGGGCGCTAGGTCGTTCCGCATCGCTGGCGCAACCGCTCGTGCCGCCTCGCCGACCTGGGCGTTGCTCACCGAGCATCCACTTCCCACGTTGAACACTGCGTGCTCCAACCTCGATGCCGCTTGCAGCATCTGGATCCCCCGCGCTAGGTCTTTCACGTAGCACCAATCTCCTTCGTCGCCAGCATAGAGAGGAGAGTCAAAGCTGGGAGCCTCTCCCCGCGCGGCCTCCACGGCAAGGCGGCTCGGTGCGTTATGCGCCATGAACTTGTAATTCAGCGGCCCGTACACCCTACCGATGCGCAGCGCCACTAGGTCGACGCTATGCTCCGCGGCGTAGCCCAATGTCAGCGTCTCCACTGCCTTCTTCTGTAACTCGATACGCCTGAACGTCTCTAGCTGTCCCTCAGGCTGAGCCCCCAGGGGGGCATCCTCGCGGAAAGGCCCGGCCGGCAGCCCTCCGTAGATCCAAATGGAGCTGGCGACCAAGACCCGCCGAACGTCCGAAGTGCGCGCGGCGTCAAGGACGTTCAACAGCCCAGTGGTCAGGCTACGAGCGCCGTCAGGACCCTGGGTGCGAGCCGAAGGTGAGGCAAGGTGCACGATATCAGTGACACGATAGCGTTTGACCAGCTCGGAGACATCGTCTGTGTGCTCTATATCCACCGGCTCGATAAACGCCTGTCGCTCAAGGGCGGGCTCGAGCGCTGCAGGCACGCGGCGCGCCCTGTGCTGAGTCAGGACGACCTGCTCTCCGCTCTCGATGAAGTGCAAGGCGACATTCAATCCGATAAAGCCCATGCCGCCAGTAAGGAGAATCATCGTGGGTTTCCTAGTGCGTCGGGGGGAAATCGACCGCGGGTCGCAGCCGAAAAACGCCACAGAGCATACGCCAAGGAGCCCTAGCGTGCGCATGGCCCTATTGGGTCTATTGGCCAAGCCGTCCTTAGGTCATATGTGTCTTACGTGCGCGAACGATTTTGCAACGCTGTGACGTTGTCAAATGCATTGAGAGTAGTTCTCAACCAATGCACCAGAGCACTCAGCTAACGGTTCGGACGCATCATTCCCGTCACAGCTACCCCCGAGCTTGGGACGGGGCTCCCCTTGTAGCAGCCAACCGTGTATGGGTACTCAATGGTGGCGTGATAGTGGTATCCGAGTCCGCTATGGGAATGACCGTGGCATGAGTCCAAGTCGGCATTGGACATTTCACTCCCCTGCTCTCCTTTGTAGCCGTATAGAGGAAAGCCATCATTTATATATCCGACGATGTCAGAATGCCCATCGTTCAAGAATTTGTTATCCAAGCGATCCGGGATGAAATGATAGTGATACTCGCTTCGCCCAGGGTGCCCTCCTAGCGCGTCGACTATTTCGTGGGCTACAGCGTCTTCTCCACGTGCGTCGGATGCGTTGTAGATGACGACTCCGTTCGTGGTCACGCCGATTGCGCCTAGGGGCAAACAACTAGGTGATGATGCCTGTATGGGACTGATGGGGTAGTTGAAAGAAAGATTGTCTGGCGCTGGTATCCCTGGATTCGGATCTATGTCCGTCAACTCGGGATAATTGGTCATCGGCCAGTCTCCAATCATGCCATCCACTGGTAGGTTGTTGATCGTGATGGATCGCTGATCGCCAGAGGTTACTTCTTCGTAAGCCCCCGGCCCAGGGTCGAATGTGCCCGGAGGTAGCCATAATTTCGCGAAGAAGTCCCAGGTCTTTTCTGCAAAATCGATCCACGTGATCTTGCTTTCAGTGGATCCGGGTGCATTTGGATTCCCCCTTGAGCATGAGTAAAGGTAGCCGCTCTCAGGCCCTGTGGTCGTTAGGAAACCATCTCCCAGGCGCAGAGTTGTGCAATTTGGTCCTTGGTTATCGCTACAAAGGGTTGATGTGATGGTGAAGCGCGAGTCGGTGCCTGACGTGCTGGACGTGGGTGACCCAGTAGGTGTTGCTGCAGCCGTTGGAGTCGCTGAAGGACTGGGGATCGAGGTGCCACCGAATCGATTCGAGTCCGTCGGTTGATTACAAGCGGCGCCGGCCATAGCCAGCGCTGCGACTACACAGACTAGAGGTACCCGGACTTCCACGTTTCCTCCTGATTAAAGGTCTGGAGTAATCCTCGCAAGAAACCCCTACCACCTTGTTGCGCTTTGCGACCTCATCTAACCAACCCAAAGGCGATGCTGTGCGTATGCCGATCCTACCCATTGTCATTCTTGCCTGTGTGGGAAATTTGCAGAAATACCAAACAGCGCGCCCATTTTCGTAAAAGTGGGAGACCTTCCCATATGACATCAACGTTCGAGTAACATCTGAATTTTCCTCACAAGCATGGCGATAGAGGGGAAGCCAGTGATCGTCGAACGTCGGGTTTTTCAAGCGAAAGTTGGTCAAGCTGGGGCGGTCGTCAGCAAGTTGAAGGAAGCCGAGAAATTATTCAGCGGTGTCGGCTGGCCCGGTGGCCGTATCTATTCCGATTATCACAGCGGGGCCACCGACCGTGTGGCCTGGGAGATAGAGGTGCGCAGCCTCGGCGCATTAGAAGAAATCATGAGTGCTATCGGCGCAGACGCTGCCAAGTTTGGACCTTGGTTCGGTGAACTTAGTGCTCTCATTGAAGGGGCGAACGTGGAGTTCTGGAGTATCGAGAGTTAAATGCCATGCGACCAATAGCACCGTTCGATACTTCAATGGAGATCGTGGATGGTGTCGGCGTGATCCGGGTTAGCTAGGCAAGTCGAACAGCCAGGGCTATTTCTGAATGATTCTCGCGTACCGAGCCGCCTGGTAAACCAAGGCGTTGGCGTCCTTTCTATCGGCGGTATCGCGTTTATTGACCCTCGCCGCTCGAAAACCGATATTGTGCAAGCAGTGAGACAAGCCATCCGCAAATCCCGCTATGGACAAGGTCCAGTACCGCAGCGCGACGTTGCTGCCTAGGAAACTCCGTACAGCGCGTTCGGGTTGTCGATGAGCATGCGATCTACCACGCTCGACGCAATCGTGGAATTTCGCAACGTCGCAATCATGTGCGTCTGTGCTGACGGGTCTGACGCTAAGCGATCGTTGGTTGCTGGGTTGTGGTGTCCGTAGTCTGTACCCACGACCAAGTGGTCCTCACCGATGTAGCGCACTAGGTACTCATAGTCCTCGCCGACTTCGTAGGAAATCCACATCCGGTTCTCCTCGAAGAGCTTCGGTCCCCAGAAGCTCGGATCAGCCTTCAACGTACCCTGAAGCTGGTACATGGCGAACGGAACCCACGAAGCCCCGGTCTCGATGAACCCCCAGCGTAGGGAGGGGAAGTTCATCGGAATCTTGTTCTGGACGAGATTACGGAAGGCCACGATGGGCGGGATGCGCCCATGGGTGAACGTGTGACTGCGTGTAATGTCTACCAGATTGTTCAGGGAAGGAGCGCCCTGACCCTGGTGGACGGTGATAGCGAGATCCAGCGCTTGCGCCTCTTCGTAGACCGGGAAAAAGTACGGGTCGTCCAGCGTTCGGTCGCCCTCGATGCCTCGGAAGAACACCCCGCAGGCGCCATTTGCCTTGCCGTAACGCAACTCTTCAATCGTCGCGTCCACGGTACGCAGCGGTGGTACGACAACCCAGCGAATGATTCCTTCGGATTCCGCGTAAACGTTCGCCATGAAGCGGTTATACGCCTTACATAGCGCGACCTCATATGCCGCATCGTGGGTCAGGTAGGCGAGGAACAACGTCGGATACACCACCTGGCTGTCCACGCCTTGAACCTTCATGTCCTCGAAGCGCATGGGCAGGTCTAGCAGCTCGCGTGCCTTTCGATCGACGCGATCTTTGACGCGCGATTGAGCGGTTGGGGTTACGAGGCTGTTGCCCCCACGGCCAGCGATCCTCGGGTAGATCTGCCCATCGATCAGCCACATATGATCAGACGTGCCGTACAAAGTATCGTCCGGGACGCTCACTACCACCGGCCGTCGGCCGTACCACTCCGGGTCCAGGTGGTCCCACATCTCCGGTGGCTCTGCGATGTGCGTGTCCGCGTCGAGTATCCGTGCCATGGCTGACTCCTTTGTGCTGCGTGGCGGATGCGCAAACTATACCAGCGCCCACGGTAGATTAGCGCTCTTCCGGCCTAAAGTATGAAGAGCAGGGAAGAATTTTGGCACTGAATGATTGCAACATCGACGGTCAGTTGGTTGTTATCTTCCACGAACGTTCCTATTCGTAAACTGGGAGTACATGACACTGGGGCCGCCATGCTCTGGACGAGGATCAAGTCCAGAGCATGGCGACCCCATCAACAACAACGCGGTTGATATGCGTCCACTGGCTTTGTCAGCACCTCAGCCTGCGCCGGTCACTCCAAGTTGTGTTCGCCGCGGCCGAGCCCCAGCAATGTCCACCCAATACGCCTACGGCGTGGTAGCGCCTGCGAACAAGGAGAGTCTGCTGAAGAAGCTGATCGCTCCAGAGCCGCCAGTTGGTAGCTCCGCCCCGCTTCCATCACTAGCCTGTAGCTGATCGAATGAGGGCCTCGTAGTTTGGGCTGCATCCCACCCCTCCGCTTCTTGCGGCAAGCCTGAGGCCATCAATGATTTAGCCAGGTCCTTGAACGAGCCGACGCCCCCTAAGCGGCGTTGGGGTTGTGCGACGAGCTCTTGTCGCACTTCGATTTCGACGTTGTCGAACGTCTCTATCTTGTCTCCGACTGCAATCTTCGATTCCGGTATGAGATTGCGCACCTGCTCCGCGCCAAACCCCTCAACAGCCTCCGAACCCATCTCCATGACGTGGTCGGGGTTGAAGCCCGCGACTGCCGTCGGATCGAGATTCTCAACCTGGTCCTTGTTGAATCCTGCCATGGCTGTGGGGTCGAAATTGCCGAGCTGCTCCCCACTGAAGCCCGCCACGGCCGTTGGGTCGAAGCTGCCGAGCTGGTCGCGACTGAAGCCTGCCATGGCTGTGGGGTCGAAGTTGCCGACCTGGTCCCCGCTGAAGCCTGCCATGGCTGTGGGGTCGAAGTTGCCGACCTGGTCCCCGCTGAAGCCTGCCATGGCTGTGGGGTCGAAGTTCTTGACCTGCTCCCCACTGAAGCCGGCCATAGCCGTTGGGTCGAAGTTGCCGACCTGGTCCCCGCTGAAGCCTGCCATGGCTGTG
>Ga0315339_1002247_pt1 | contig 14965 bp, 12 predicted proteins | sample ASW17metaG_FD_204514 | JGI IMG/M metagenome (GOLD analysis project Ga0315339, IMG submission 204514) | Ammonia-oxidizing marine archaeal communities from Pacific Ocean, United States - ASW #17 | ecosystem: Environmental > Aquatic > Marine > Oceanic | place: USA: California | collected 2016-12-05
CCCGCGCCCTGGCCACTTCGCCGGGCCTGCTGCTCCTTGATGAACCGCTGTCGGCCTTGGACGCCAAGGTCCGGACCTATCTGCGCCACGAGATCAAGCAACTCCAGCACAAGCTGGGCGTCACCACCATCATGGTTACTCACGACCAGGAAGAAGCCCTGACCATGGCCGATCGCATCGTCGTCATGAACAACGGCCAGATCGAACAGATCGGTTCACCGGAGGATATCTACAGCCGTCCTGCCTCGCCCTTTGTGGCTGATTTCATCGGCACCATGAATTTCCTACCCGGTATCGCCAGCGGTCCGGGCCATGTGACACTGAGCGGCGCCGACTTGGCCGTCGAGACCATCGACGATATCGAGGTTGGCACTGAGATCAGCGTATGTATCCGGCCCGAGGATGTGGTCACACGCGGGGTCACTTCCGGCGATGCCAATAGCATCACCGCACGGGTCGAAGAGCTTGAATTTCTGGGCTCCTTTTACCGCGCCACCTTATCCATGAACGGTGATCTGCGTTTCGACGCCGACTTTTCCATCAATCTGATGCGGGATATGAACATCACCGCCGGCCACGATGTCACCGTGACCCTGCCGGCGGATCATCTGCGGATTTACCAGTCGCGCTGGGAAGCGTTGGATATCTAATCACATGGTCACAGCCTCCGCCTCCACCACTGCCACTGCCACCGCAGCCCCCGGCCCGGCTATCAAGCCGAAGGTCAGCGGCGAAGACTGGCTCATGCGCGCCGTGCTCATGGGCATCGCGCTGTATCTCCTGGTGACAATGGTGCTCCCGCTCTACGCCATTCTGTCAAAGAGCTTCGAAAATAGTGACAGCGTGTTCATCGGTCTGGCCAATTACGTGCGGTTTTTTTCCTCACCGGCGCTCTTTTGGTCGATCCAGAACAGCTTTACGGTGACACTGATTTCCTGTCTCATCGTGGTCCCTACGGCCTTTGTCTTCGCCTATGCCCTGACCCGCTCGTGCATGCCTTTCAAAGGTTTGTTCAAAGGCATCGCGCTGATACCTATTCTCATGCCGTCGCTTCTGCCGGCCATCGCATTGGTCTATTTGTTTGGTGCCCAAGGCCTGATCAATGATGCCCTGTTCGGGGCGGAGCTTTACGGCCCCATCGGAATTATCATTGGCGAATCTATTTATGTCTTTCCTCATGTTCTGACGATTCTGCTGATCGCCATGACCAATGCCGACGCCCGGCTCTACGAGGCCTCGCAGGCGCTGGGCGCGGGACGGATCAAGACCTTCTTCACGGTGACCCTTCCGGGCGTTCGCTACGGTTTGGTCTCGGCCTTTTTCGTTGGTTTCACCCTGGTCATTACGGACTTTGGGGTGCCCAAGGTCTTGGGCGGCAAATACAATGTGCTGGCAACGGATATCTACAAACAGGTCGTCGGCCGTCAAGATTTTGAAATGGGTGCGGTCATTGGTATGGTCCTGCTGGTCCCCGCCGTCGCCGCCTTTTTCGCCGACCGCATGGCCCAGAAGCGCCAAGTCGCCCTGCTCTCGGCCCGCGCCGTTCCCTATGAACCGAAGCCGAACCGCAGCTTCGATATGGCCATGACCGTATTTTGCTGCCTCGTCGGGATGATCATTTTGACTATCCTGGGAACGGCCTGCTTCGCCTCTTTCGCCAAATTCTGGCCCTATAATTTGAGTTTCAGTCTCGTCCACTACGATTTTGACCTCATGGATGGTGGCGGCTGGGATTCCTATTTCAATACCCTGGAACTGGCTGCCTGGGTGGCCGTCATCGGCACCATCGTGGTCTTCATCGGCGCCTACCTGGTGGAGAAGAGCAAAGGCTTCAAGGTCGGCCGCGGCATTATGCAGTTCCTCTGCATGATCCCCATGGCGGTACCGGGTTTGGTGCTCGGTCTCGCGTACATCTTCTTTTTCAATGACCCAGACAATCCACTGGGCTTCATCTATCACACCATGCCGATTTTGGTGATCTGCACCGTGACCCACTTCTATACGGTGTCGCATCTCTCGGCGGTGACGGCGTTAAAACAGATGGACCCGGAATTCGAATCCGTATCGTCGTCACTAAAAGTGCCGTTTTTCCGGACTTTCATTCGCGTAACGGTCCCGGTTTGCCTGCCGGCGATCTTGGATATTTCCATGTATCTGTTCGTCAACGCCATGACTACGGTTTCCGCCGTCGTGTTTCTGTATTCGCCGGATACGGCGCTGGCCTCGGTCGCCATGCTGAATATGGATGACGCCGGCGACACCGCATCGGCTGCCGCCATGGGTATGTTGATTGTCGGCACGGCCGCCGGTGTGCGCCTTGTTCACATGCTGCTCAGCCGCGGTCTGCTTCGCCGCACCCAGGCTTGGCGATACAGATGACCATGCCCAAAACGTTTGCCTTTTCCCACGTTCATGGACGGCGTTCATATCGCAAGATGTGACGAAATGTAGAGCGAAAGACCGTAACAATTAACGTAAATTTCTCTGAATGGATTCCCGCACAATTTTCTCTCGGTGAAGAGATGATATTTGCTGTCGGTGATGTTCATGGCTGCGGGGATGAACTTGGCGCGTTGCTTTCCGCCATCGCGGAAACTTCAGCAGAGATAGATCATAAAAAGCGCTTGGTCTTTCTCGGTGACGTTATTGACCGCGGGCCCGGGAAACATTAAAGCATTGAAGTTATGGGCCGAGCCCGCCGGGGCTTGAGGCCTCGACAAAGTTGATCGCCTCATGGGAAATCATGAGCAACTCCTTTTGCTCGCAATGGCGGACAGCCCGCACGCGCTTGCCTACAGTCGTCTCGGCCTTGATGGCGGGACAACGCGGACCGGGATCGTGACAGGCGCACAAATCGAGACCGGCCGATATCGCATTCTGCGCGCAGGTCATCCATCCAAGTTGCAGTGACTGCCCCTTGGTGAACCCGTTTTGATATCTCGTTTCGGACGAAAGCCGGCGCCAATTCGGGTCATGGACATATTCTAATCAGCCGCAGCCCGCTTCGCCGACCCGAGACTTGGCACTGCAAGTAATTTGCCGGTCAACTTCAATAAATCCAGAGGTGCCCAGTCAAAATTTTTCTTAAATTAAGTGTATTTTTTTGTGGTAAATTGCCCGTTTTTGACCGATATTGTGATCATCAATTTTGACCGACAATCGCGCCAGATTCCCGATAACAGGAGACGCAACGTGACACTGACCCCCAATGATCCCCGGCTGCTGACACCGGGCCCCCTGACCACTTCTCACGAAACCAAAGAAGCCATGCTTCATGACTGGGGCTCACGTGATCAGGCGTTCATTGATACCACCGCGCGCGTTCGCCAAAAGTTGCTAGAGATCGCCAACGCAACGGACACCCACGTCTGCGTTCCCTTGCAGGGCAGCGGCACCTTTGTCGTCGAGGCGGCGCTGTGCACGTTGATCCCTCGGGACGGCAAGGCACTCATTTTGATTAACGGCGCTTACGGTAAGCGGATGACGAAGATCCTCGATTACGTCAATCGCGCGTATATCATCCAGGAAACTCTCGAAGACACACCGCCGGATATCGCCGCCTTGGAAGCAGCACTTAAAGCTGACAGCGCCATCACCCACGTTTTGATCATCCACTGCGAAACAACATCCGGCATTCTCAATCCGATCAGGGAAGTCGCCGACGTTGTGAAAGCACACGGCCGTTCGTTCATCATTGATGCCATGAGCGCCTTCGGCGCCGTGCCGCTTGATGCCTCCGAGGTTCATTTTGATGCCATGATGGCGTCATCGAATAAGTGCTTGGAAGGCGTGCCCGGTATCGGCTTCGCCATCATCCGCGAAGAAACTTTGAAAACCTGCGAAGGCAACGCCCATTCGCTTAGCCTTGATCTCTATGACCAATGGGTCGCCATGGAAGCCACCGCACAATGGCGCTTCACGCCGCCGATCCACGTCATCGTTGCTTTCGACAAGGCCATTGAGCAGTTTGAGGCAGAAGGCGGTGTTGCCGCACGCGGTGCACGCTACGGCGAAAACTGCCGCATCCTGATTGACGGCATGGCTGAACTGGGGTTTGAAACCCTGCTGAACCATAATCTGCAAGCACCGATCATTGTGACCTTCAAGATGCCCGCCGATCCGGCCTTCGATTTCCAGGTCTTCTATGACCGGGTAAAGGACGCAGGCTATGTTCTCTATCCCGGCAAATTGACGGTCGCACCAAGCTTCCGGATCGGCTGCATCGGCCATTTGGGTAATGACGACATTCGGGCCGCCCTGAAAGTCATGCAAGGCATTCTCAAAGACATGGGCGTCTCCAACGGCGCCCCCGCCGAGGCGACTTGATTGAACGGATAATCAAGGCAGGGGCAGGAAATCGGCATTCGGTCCGAACGCCGCCTCCGACATGGAATACAAGGGGATATCAAAGGCGTAACCCTCGATTGGTCGCGCACGTCGACGGACGCCTACGAGGTTGCGCGGGCGCACTAGCGCAGACAGGTGTCGTCCAAGCCCGCACAGAAAAACCATTAACGCCTTTTGCGCTTCGACTTGCCCACCGATGCGGGCAGGTCGGATTTTTGATCTTTTGACGCACGCAATGGATATGGTACACGGGGGCCGCAGCTGGATAAGGGTCCACGAACATGGACAAACGTATTCCCGAAACGATTCTGCCTGAGGGATACAATGGAAAGATCATCCTGGCATTGATAAGCGGTGCCGGGATGGAAGAGCGCATTGTTTTGCGGTCAGGTGACGACTGGCATCGTGAAATCCTGCGTAACACCAAAGCAGAGATAAAGAGGTACGGGATTGCTGACGCGCAGGTCGATGAATTGGGCGGCGCGTGGATCAATTTTGATGAGAATGGGAAGATCGTCATTTTCGGCAGCAGCGACGATTTCGGCGCGTGCGACAAGACCGTCGCGGCTGAATTTGTGCGCCGCCTGTATCCGGATCGGACCGTCAGGGTCGCGGATTAATGTGCAGCCCCCGCCTGCTACAGCGCCTCAAGAACAGCCGGCAGTTCGTCCATTGACGTGATGACGGGTACGTCCGCGCCGCCATCCGGATAGTTCCGATTTACCGTGTGATGTTTAAGCCAGACCGGATGCATGCCGAAATCGTGGGCGCCGCAGACGTCGATGCGCCAGTCATCACCGACGTAGACCGATTCTTCGGCGGCGACGCCCAGTTTTTCAAGACAAACGGCGAAAGGCTGGGGGGCGGGTTTCGTCGGCACACCGTTCTCTCCGGCGACGACCGTCGCTGCGAACAGCGCGGCCAATTCCGGATAGGCGGATATGCGGTGGGTGTTCGCATCTGACTGCCCTTGGGTATTCGTGATCAGGCCGAGAGGGCCGTACTTGGCAGAAAGATCGATGAGAACAGGGGGCGCCTCGGGAAAGACCCGCGTCTTTGATTGGACGGTCCGCCAGTATGTTCGTTCCCATTTCTGCATCTCATCGGCGGACGATTCCTGACCGAAGTGCCGAAAAACCTCCTGCCATATTTTGACTCGCGACAGCTCACTCTTCTTGTGGAAGTCCGCACGAATGCGGCGGTAATGTTGCTTGAACGCGTCCTGGTCGGTAATCCTCAAGTCTTTAAAAATGGCCGCCTGGGCGTCCGTTTCGGCTTGCCGAAACCCGTCCGAGCTATCCACCAGCGTTTGCCCGAAGTCGAAAAGGATGGCTTTGATCATTTGCCTCGCACCAATGTTGGGGCCACCACCGGAGAACCGGGGCGGCCCCAAAACACAATGGCCCTAATCTCGACCGTACTTTGCGAGGTAGTCGCCAAACAACTCCTCGTCGCTCGGGATGTACTCAGGAATGGGCTCCGAGAGCCACGTATAGTTTAGGAAGTGTTCGAAGTTGATGTTGTCACTGGTCGAATTACCGGCCCAGCTTCCTCCACCCAGCGTATCGGTGGTTGGGTTGCCATTAAACCAGCTGCCTGAGTTTGCAGCGGCATGCGGCATGCGGCAATTGATCCGGCCAACATTGGTCTTGATAGCCATTTCGGTCAGCCGCTCATCGATGGTGGAATGGATAGATGCCGAATGGCCGATGCCTGAGAAGCGAAGCATATCCATCATGCGTTCAACCATCTCGCTGAAGTCTGTCCATTTCCACACGGTCAGGACAGGCGAGATTTTCTCGCCGGAGAACCGATCTTCGGGGCCCGCCTTGATACCGATCACCATGAGGAAACGCGTACCCTCGGGAACGTCAATCTTGGCCTGCTCGGCGATCCAGGTGGCCGGTTTGGCAATAACGTCACGGTTCAGGGTCGTGCCGTCGGCCCAGTAATATTCCCGCAATCTTTCGCGTTCCTCCGTCGAGCAGAGATAGCCACCCTCAGCCTGGAGTGCCGCAATCATGTCGTCGTAGGCGGCTTCTTCGATCGCCACGCCGTTCTCGGACGAACACGAGGCCGAGTTGTTGGCGCATTTGGATTTAACGATCTTGGCAGCGGTTTCCGTGGGATCGACGGTGGAATCGATAATCGAAATGACGTTGCCCGCGCTTACAGTCTGGGACGGCTTACCCGCCTCGTAGACGACGCTGGCCAGGGCCGCGCCACCAGTGGCGACGACAAAATCGCAACCAGCCATCAGCTCACGCGTTCCTTCCCGCGTTCCCTTTTCCAGGCATTGCGCCAAATCCTCGGGCGCGCCCACTTTGCGGAGCGCCTTTCGGATGTGCTCGACCGTTGCATAGGTCGACTTGCCGGTTCTCGGGTGCGGGGAAGTGATCATCGCGTTGCGCGTCTTCAGCAGGCTCAGGCCGATACAGCACACTGTGGATTCCGGATTGGTGCAGGGCACGACATTGGCGACCACACCCATGGGCTTCGCATAAATTCGAAGGCCCTTTTCCTTGTCTTCGCGCACCAGGCCGCAGGTCTTTTGGCCGATCATGTCGCGCATCATGCCGCGCGTCTTGTTCTGAACCTTATGCAATTTATCTTCGTATACGCCGATACCCGACTCGCTGACGGCGAGATGGGCCAACTCCTTGGCCGTTTCCTCTTTCTGCAGTTCCCAACCGACGGCGGCGACGACTTCATCGACTCTCTCTTGGGGCCAGAATTCTACTTCTCTAAACGCAGCGCGGGCCTTTTCGTACATCTCCGGAATATTATCAGACATCGTATTTACCTTCTTGGTTAGTGACCCGCCGGTCCGGCAATAGCCGGACTGGTGGGCAGGGTTGTATTTACAATTATTTGCCGACGGTTTTGACGCCGGTTTTCTTACTGGGGTCTTCGATTTCTTCAAAGATGGAATAACCGCTGCCCCAAACACTCTTGCGCTCTTCCTCTTGCTGTGCCCATTCGTCGAGGTCAGTAGTGAGAGCCGGCTTGGCATTGACCTCACGATCGGCCAGCGACGGCACCGGACGGTCAGCGGGACCGTCGTACATCTCGGGTGGCGTTAAGACCTCTCCGAGACGACGATATTCGGCGCGCTCGGTTTCCTCGATGAAGTGAGCACCCGCCGCAAACGAGCGGGTGACGGCGAGAATGGCCCAGGTCGCTTCTGGCGTGAACCCGATATCCATCATGACGGCCCCCATGGCGCCGAGCATATCGATGTCGACGGGCGTATCTGAGGCGGCTTGCGCTTTCTCGACAATGGCCTCCATTAGCTCCACATACTCGCCGGCCACCCCCAATTTCTTGGCCCGTGCAACCATGCGTTTGGCGGCGGGGTCCTTGAGCATCAGGTCCGAGACACCAAGGGATTCGTCGTTGAGATTTTCGTCGACGATGCCCTGAGCGATGGCGTCAATGTCGAGGCCACTTTCCCGGCCGGCTGCGAGTTCGTCGAGCAAACGGTTGCCGAACGAAGAATAGGCGCCGTAGGCATGACCGAAGGCGTGGACCGAGGCGCCGCAAGCCTGGGTGAGGAAGGTCTTGCTTTGCGCAACCAAGCGCGACACGGCGGCTGGGGCGGAAAGCCCGTCCTCCAAAGCCATGATCATCACGTAGTTGAGCATCTGATCTTCTTCAACCGACGCAATTCGGGCCTGGAAGTCAACAAACAGCACGTCGGTCATGCCGTAACCTTCTTCCATCAACTCGGTCGTATCGTAACCACGCGTGACGATCCGATGGACATTCTTATAGGCGACCTCGGAAACCCACTGGAAACGGGCCCGGGTCGTGTCCATGGTGACAGTGCCGTACTCGCGATTGGGGTAGTTGAAAGGGAGACCCGGGTCGTCCAGGTTGCCGATTCCTTTTTTGTCTTCAGGTGTTAGATCACCCATTTCTTGTACTCCCCTTCTTCTTTCTGGTACTTGGCATATTCCGCACGATCTGCCTGTTTGGGCACGATGCGGTCCTTGGGACCAACGTATTTGATCATGCTAAGGTCAAGCATTTGCACCATGGGCTCGCGTTTCGATGCTGCCCAGGCGCGACCGCGCTTCATGTTGAACAGGGCATGAGCGGCACAGCTAAAGCCACGGCATACACTGCCGATGCACCATGCGGCATTCGGCGCGAAGCCAATATCGCAAAGCGCGGTGTTGCCGGCGCCAACCACGTTGACACCCACATAGTCCCGTCCCTCTTTCTTGCGTCGGGCATGGAAATACTTCTCAAGAGCGCGCTGAAGCCTCAGATAGACACCATTGAGGCCTAACTCCTCTTGTTTGAGGTGAATGGGTTCGGCACGCGGATCGCTGTCCGTGTGCTGGGGCTGCCCCATACCCATGACAGGCAAACCATTGTCCATGTACTCATCAACCAGGACCTCGGCGATCTCTTCGACGGTCTTGCCTTCTTCATGGGCGCGTCTGAGATACTTCTTCATCATATAACCATGCGCCGCACCGGGACCGTGCACGCCACCAAACGTCGAGATGGAGGCGGCAATGGTGCTTGTCAGGTTGGGGCGACCCGCGGCTACACCAATGGCGCCGGCGGCTGAGGGCGACATTGAATGCTCAAGAAAAACACCCATCTCGTATCTGAGCATCTGCTCTTCTTCTTTCGCCGGAATCCGGTTCTGGAATAGAACAAACATGGCGTCCGTGAAGGAATAACCCTCCTCGGCCAAGTCGCTCAGATTGAACCCGCGCATGACCGTTTTTTCCTCGGTCTTGTACGAGATTGATGTCTTCCTCTCGATATCTGCTTGTCTCGGCATGTAATAGATCTCCTTTTAGGCGATTACACGAAAACAATTTCGTAGCTACATCTCCCAAATTTCCTGGAATACGAGGCTAAAGAATACAGGCTTTCCTTTGGGTTTAGGCCGCTTGGGCCGGGGCGCCGATCTCCACTTCCATTTCCTTGATAAGGTCGCGGACGGCGTCGCAAGAGCCCCAGTCGCGAAGCATGGCTTGCTTGGTGGCCATTGATTTGGTCAGCCGAGCAAGCGTTGGAAGTATCGATTTTTTGGGCATGGGACTCGCTTTACAAGCACAACAAAAATGATAGTGTCAAAAGATTATCGGTCATAATAAGTCAGAATACCACAAAAAAACAACCTCGGCGCCAGACAATTTTAATCTGGGCGAAACGCACGCTAGGCATGGGTTAGAGACACTCAGCGGAATTGCGCATGCTTACGGGGCTGATGGAATATCTAGCGCCACCCCAACCTTATTCCGCCGCGGCGCTAGATCGGGCCAATAGACAATCATCGGGTTCAACCTTGAGCGGCGTGAAATCCCGATGGGCAATCCATTCGGCCCGGTTGAATTCGCGGATGGCGTTTTCGACGTTGTTATAACTGATATAGACGATCAACCGGTCCCAGGGGGAAATGTTCGGCGGTGAGGCATGGACCAAGCAGCTATCGAAGAAGAACCCGGTGCCGGCCTTCCCCTTCGGCGCCACAATACCGCCGTCTTCAACCATCTCGCGGATTAACCCTTCGTCCAACGTCCACAAGGGATAACTCGTGGTCGAGAGATCATGTTTGGCTTCCAACACACCGCGCTTGTGGCTTTTGGGGATCAAATAAAGCGGACCATTGAATTCGTTCACGTCGTCTAAGTAGACGGCCAAGTTCATGGCATTCGATGTCGGCATGTCGTCGTCGCGTTTCCAAGTGCCGTAATCCTGATGCCACTGCCAGACGTCACCATTAAACGCGGCTTTGGCATTCAGTTTGAATTGATGGACATAAACCTGACCATCGAGCATCTGTTCGGCAGGCGCCAAAATACGCGGATGGCGGACAAATCGCGCGTAGACATCATTGTAGTTGTGCGTAGCGAAGGCCGTACGGACCGTATCGCCATCCTTTTCCCGGAAATTTTCGTCGCGGCGTTGGGCGAAGATATCCGGGATTTCACCTTTTAGAACGGCAACTTCGTCCGCCGAAAACAATTCCGGCAAAATCACATACCCGTCGTCGCGAAACTGTTTCAGTTGTGCATCATCTAATTTCATGGCCGGTCTCCGATTATCACGCTTGCATTATAAGCCCAATTGCCTTCGGTTGCGAGACAAGGCATCTTTGAATCATGAACCAACAACGTATTCCAGCGGTCTTTATTCGCGGCGGCACGTCGAAAGGCGTGTTCTTCCACGAACGCGATCTCCCCAAAGATCAAGATGCCCGCGACCGACTATTCCTGGACGTCATCGGCGCCCCCGATCCCTACCGGCGCCAGTTGAACGGCATGGGCGGCGGAATATCGTCATTGAATAAAGTCATGATTGTGGACCGCTCAACGCGCGACGATGCCGATGTTGAGTATACCTTCGGACAAGTCGCCGCCGACCGCGCGGAAGTCGATTACAGTGCCAATTGCGGCAATTTGTCTTCCGCCATCGGCCCCTTCGCCATTGATGAAGGACTGATTAAAGTCGAGGACGGGGAATCTTTGATCCGCCTCTACAACACAAACACCGACAAAATAGTCCACGCCCGCATTCCTGTCCGTGATGGTGCCGCGGAAATCACCGGCGACTATGAACTCCAAGGTGTCGCCGGCACCGGGGCCAAGCTGCAACTGGATTATCTCAACCCCGGCGGCGCCGGCACCGGCAAGTTGCTGCCGAGCGCCCATGTCCTTGAAGACATGGAAGTCGATGACCACGGCACTTATACGGTTTCCCTGGTCGATGCCGCGACACCGATGGTCTATGTCGCCGCCGAAGCCTTGGACATGACGGCAACCGAGCGCCCGGAAGCCATCGATGCCGATAAGGCGCTGAAGACACGCCTCGAAGCTATCCGGCGAGCCGGCGCCATTCGCATGGGTCTTGCGAACCAGGCCGAAGACGTGGGCTTCGCCAGCCCGCGCATCGCCGTTGTTGCCGCGCCTATTGAATTCACCGCCTTGAACGACGAGATCATTGCGCCCGACACCCAAGATTTAACCGTGCGCGTCATCTCAAGCGGCGACGCACACCGCGCCTCACCGCTGACCAGCGCCATGTGCTTGGCCGCAGCCTGCAAGATCGAAGGTACCCTGCCCCATTCCCTGGCCACGAAAAACGCCAGCGACGTACGCATCGGCAACCCGTCAGGCGTGTTGTCGGTGGGCGCCGAAGTGATCCGCGAAGACGGTGAATGGACGACGTTGCTGACCCGCAGTTACCGGACTCAGCGCCGGTTAATGGAAGGTATGGTACTGGTGCCGGCGTAAGCCAAATTCTTCAATTGGCCGCCCAATTGGCCAAATCTTCCCGCATCGCCTCGATGACATCCTTCCAGTCCCCGCGCGACGTTTGGCGGAATATCCGCATGCTTGGATACCAGGGGCTGTCATTGCGTTCCGTCATCCAGCGCCATTCGCTGACATGGGGAAGCATCAGCCAGACCGGGCGGCCCAAAGCGCCGGCAAGATGAGCGACAGCGGTATCCGGCGCGATAACCAAATCCAGATTTTGGATGGCCGCGGCGGTATCGGTGAAATTTCGAAATTCCTGACCAAGTCGGATCATTTGATCAAAAGCATGGGCGGCCTTGAGATCGATGGTTTCGTCATCCTTTTGCAGCGACACCAGCGAAACTCCAGGTACGCCGATCAGCGACCGCATGGCTTTGAGGCCGGGCGAACGCCACTTATTGCGTTGATGATTGTGGCTACCCTTCCACACAACACCAACCTTCAGCCCATCGCAGCGCCCAGTTCGCATCGACCATTTTGACGCCGTCGCCTCGGCAATGGAAAGATAGGGAACGCCTGCGGGCATATTGTCCAAATTGGTATCGAAAACACCGGGTAGGCTCATCATCGGAATTTGAGATTGATAACAGGGAAGCGGCCCACCGGCGGCAATCACATCATCAACACCGTCGATACGCGACATCAGGCCGGCCAACGGTGCAGGACATTCAACCACAAGCCGCTGCACCCGTTCGGCGGCCATCGGCAAATACCGGGCAAACTGGATACAATCGCCAAACCCTTGTTCCGCATGGACCAGTAATGTGCCTTCGCCGAGCGGCGCCCCCTGCCATTGCGGTTTCTTCCAATTTCGCCGAATGGCAGCAAAATGTTTGGTTTGCCAACGCCACTCAAATTCCGACCAACCTTCATCAAAACGACCCAACTGCAGTAATGCTTGCGCCCGGTTGCGGTGTGTCTCTGCATCATCCGGGTCATGCGCCAACGCCGCATCGTAAGCCTCTAGCGCGCCGTCGAAGTCGCCCTGTTCCTGCAAGGCGACACCAAGATTGGTGTGAATGGCGGCAATATCACGGCCGCCTTCCAAGGCTTTTTGATAGCATTCCACGGCTTCTTCCAATCGGTATGAAGCCCGTAAAACATTGCCTAGGTTCGTCATCGCCTCAATCATCGCAGGATCGATTTCCAAGGCATCCAGATAATGCCGTTCGGCAGCCTCCAAATTCATTTCTTCATGACAAATTCGGCCAAGCTCGTAATGACCAGCGGCCAGTTCCGGATCAAGGTCGATGGCGTGTTCAAAAGCGGCGCGGGCCGGGCGCCATTCCTTCAACGCCATCAAGGCCAAGCCCATGTTGTAATGCGCGGCTGCCATGTCGGGCGCTAGTTCAGTGGCGCGGATGGCAAAATGCAATCCGGCCTCGGGATTGCCTGCGTCAACCTGCGCACCGGACAGATCAGAAAGCGCACCCGGGTGCCCAGGCACCAACCGTAGCGCCCGGCCGAAGGCTTCGGCGGCGGCTTCATTTTTCCCGACGGCTTTAAGAATGCGCCCCCGATTGGCGTGATACATGGCGACCTCGCCATCTATCGCAATAGCCTGATCAATGCCGCCAAGTGCCTCATCCAATTGGCCCTGTTGAAATGAAATGAGACCCAACAGGTGCAGGGCATCCGCATGATCGGGATCATCCGCCAAGATCACGCGGTAGCCTTCCGCCGCTTCACTTAAGCGGTTCGCCTGATGATGCGCGATGGCGTCTTGCAATTGCGGGCTCACGTCATTCATGACACACCTGCCTCCGTTGATTCGGTGACGGTATCGCACACCATCGGGCCGTCAAGGCCGGGTTTCCCCGCATCCACATATGGCATACGATATTGAGGCAGGCAGGCCCCAGGTAACCTTATGTGTGATACCCTTGTAGCCCTATCCCCGGCGACCGCCGATGGCTCGGTGATTTTCGCCAAAAACAGCGACCGTCCAGCCGGCGAAGCGCAACACGTTCAATATTATCCCAGCGCCATCTATTTGCGCGACGCACAACTTGAATGTACCTACATCACCATTCCGCAGGCCCGCGAAACCCACGCCGTCCTGCGGTCGCAGATTGACTGGATGTGGGGTGCCGAAATGGGCGCAAATGATCAAGGCGTCATCATCTTCAATGAAGCCGTTTGGACCCGCGCGGCCATGGGTCCGCCAGCGCTTTTGGGCATGGACCTGCTACGTCTGGGGCTGGAACGCGGTACCACAGCCTCGGCCAGCCTGGATATCATCACTCAGTTACTTGAAACCCACGGCCAAGGCGGCGCCTGCGCGGAAAATGATGACAGCTTCACCTATCACAATTCATTTTTGATTGCCGACCGGACGGAGGCCTGGGTGCTGGAGACCGCCGGGAAATCCTGGGCCACCGAGCGGGTGCGGCAATCCGTTCGAAATATTTCCAACGGCCTGACGATCCGGACAAACCATGACCGGCGCTCGACGGATCTAGGCATTGGGCCGCAAACTGTCGATTTCGCCGACCAATTTGCCGAGGGTGGTGCCGCCATTCCAGCGGGGTCACGCCAGGAGTGGGGGACTAAGATGTTGGAACAGGCTCAAGGCTCCATTACCACCGATACCATGGCCGCAATCCTTAGTGATCATGAAAGCGGTATCTGTATGCACGGTGCCCTTGAGACCACCGCGTCGATGGTCAGTTGGCTGGCGCCGGACGGCCGCCAACGCCATTGGATGACAAATGCCCCGCACCCTTGCCAAGCGACGTTCCGCGAGGTTGAATTCCCCCAGCAGGTCACCCGCCCACAGGCGGCGCCTGCCGAGTTAAACGTTTAAAAAAACACACCCCATTCAGGGAGAGCCGCATGCAACCGCGTGATGTCACCAATGCCGAACAAGCCCGCGCCATCGTCGAGGAGCGCCAGCTGGAACACGTGAAAGTCGGCGTCTTCGATATGGACGGCATCCTTCGCGGCAAGTACATGGCAAAGGAAAAATTTTTTTCCGCCCTCGAAAGCGGTTTCGGATTCTGCGATGTCGTTCTTGGTTGGGACTCAAACGACCAACTATACGACAACATCACCGTCACCGGTTGGCACACGGGATATCCCGATGCCAGCGTCCGGGTTTTGTCGGAAACCTGCCGCGATATCGCCGGCGAGGACGGCATGCTGTTTTTCATGGCTGAGTTTGATGGCAAACACGAAGCCGTCTGTCCGCGCGCTCAATTGCGGCGCATGTTAGACAAAGCCGATGCCATGGGCTTTCAGGTCATGGCGGGGTTCGAGTACGAGTTTTTCGTCTTCGAGGAAACCGCACAGTCGGTGCGCGAAAAGAACTTCCGTGACATGAAGCCGATCCAACC
>Ga0315339_1002248_pt1 | contig 14962 bp, 13 predicted proteins | sample ASW17metaG_FD_204514 | JGI IMG/M metagenome (GOLD analysis project Ga0315339, IMG submission 204514) | Ammonia-oxidizing marine archaeal communities from Pacific Ocean, United States - ASW #17 | ecosystem: Environmental > Aquatic > Marine > Oceanic | place: USA: California | collected 2016-12-05
ATAGTTCCTTGGGCTATCGGCCACTGATACCGGAGGCATTCGAGCCGTTTTCAGCGAGCTACGGGGCTCCGCCCCTGCGCCCGCCGAAAACGGCCCAGATCCTAACTTAAAAAGTGGTACAACTTGTAGGAGCAGGTCAAGACCACGGCCTAGCAGCCCGTGGTGAAATAGGTAGGCTAAGGTTGCTATGAAGATCACGAACGTCGAGCTCATCATCCTGAAGTCGAAAGGGCTCTACAACGCGCCCGAAACCGCCGAGGAACCGCAGGGGCCTACGTACCTCGGTTTGGTCAAAGTCTCGACAGACGCCGGCATCACCGGGTACTCCGATATCGAGACAGCGCCATCGGTTGCGAAGGCAGCTATCGAAGCCCCCCGTTGGGACGAAGAAGGTCTGGAGGCCTTCGATGGACTAGCCACTCTGATCGTTGGCGAAAACCCGCTCGAGACCGAACGCCTCTGGTACAAGATGTATCGCGGCAGCATCTACTACGGCCGACGAGGCGCGACGATCCAAGCGATCTCGGCCATCGATATCGCGCTCTGGGACATTGCGGGCAAATTCTACGAGCAGCCGATCCATATCCTGCTGGGAGCGGCTTGGCGCGACAAGGTGCGCGCCTACGCGAGCACGCTGTTTCGGGGCACACCCGAGGCCATGCGCGAGGCAGCCCGTGTTTACCTCGACCAAGGATTCACCGCCGTCAAGTTCGGGTGGGGCGTCTTTGGCCGGGACCCGGATCAGGATGTCCGGTTAGTCGAGGCCGCCCGGGAGGAAATCGGCGGCAAGAACGATCTGATGGTCGATACGGGCTGGTTCATCGAGCGAACACCCAAGCAGGCTATCTCCGTTGTCCGGTCGATCGAGCAGTTTCGGCCCTACTTCGTTGAAGAGATCCTGCATCCCGAAGACTATGACGGCTATGGAAAGCTCGCTGAAACCGTGGAAACCCAGATCGCTTGTGGTGAACAAGAAGCCACCGAATGGGGCTTTCGGCAGTTGATCGACCGAGGCAAGATCGATATCCTGCAGCCGGATCTAACTCGCTGCGGCGGTTTCACCACGGCCCGCAAGATTGTTCACATGGCCGAGTTGGCGAACCGGCTCGTGATTCCCCATTCCTGGTGTTCGGATCTGCTGACAGCGGCATCGCTGCACCTGAACGCGTTCCAGCGCCGCGCGGTCTTTGTGGAATTCAATACCTCCCAAGGGCCGCTCAGCCGCTCTCTTGCTAGAAACCCGCTCGTAATCGAAGATGGTTACGTCCGCGTCCCTCAAGGACCGGGGCTGGGTGTCGAGGTCAATGAAGACACCATCGGCCAATACAGAGTCGGGTGAACCAAGAAAGAAAGTATACGGCCGCCTCAAAAAGGAAATACGAGCGGACAAATCACGATTGTCAATATCCCGACGACAATCGTGAGGGGAATACCCAGGCGTCCAAAATCCTCAAATCGGTAGCCGCCGGGACCGTGAACCATCAAGTTAGTTTGATAGGAAACCGGCGTCACAAAACAGGCGCCGACAGCGATCATCAACGTAAAGATAAACGGTTCAGGGCTGAGGCTGAGTTCCTGCGCGGTCTCCATGGCGACGGGAAAGATGAGAACAGCCGCGCCATTGTTCGTAACGATCTGACCGCAGAACGAGGCGACAAGAAACAAGGCAAACAGCACGCCTCGCGGGCCCAATGTCAAGGTGTCCGATACTTCGAGAAGCTGCATGGCTATCTCGCGTGCCGCGCCGGTTTGCACCAGCCCCTGACCGATGCCAAGAGCGCAACCAATAACCCCAAGGACCTGCCAATGGATGCTATTACGCACCAAGCTTCCATTGACGCAACCCGTTACGATCATCGCCACCGCGCCCAGAATCGCAACCAGAACCGGGCTCAAGTCGGTAAATGCCATCCCTCCGACAAGCGCGCTGAGAACAAGCAACGCAACCCACGCCTGGTCGTGGCGCACAGGCTCGGACCCCTCAACCATCGAGACGAGGTAGAAATCATCGCTATTGCGGTAGCCGTCCACGAAGCCGCGGTGCGTTTCGACAAGCAAGGAATCTCCCGGCCTCAAGTTGATATCACCAATCTTCGCGTTCACCTGCTCGCCGTTTCGGTGAACAGCAATGATGGCTCCGTTATAGACAGTGCGGAAGAGAGATTCGCGCACCGTCTTACCCACCAGCGACGAGCTGTGCGAAACAACAGCTTCCACGAGCGTGCGCTGCGTGGCACCGGCCTGCACTTTGTGGACCTGATCCGTTACGGGTGTCAAGCCTCGCAACTTTCGCAGATCGACTACGGACTCAAGGATCCCGGCGAAAACCAGACGGTCGCCCACCCGCACATGAAACTCCGGTCCCGGCGCGGGAATCAGCTCTTCGTCCCGCTCAATCTCGATCAAGTACAACCCCGGCAGCTGCCTCAAGCCGGCTTGCTCGATACTTTGGTTCGCCACGGGGCTATCGGGCTGCACCCTTAGATCCACCGTGTACTTGCGGGCCTCCATGGCCAGTCCGGCCACGCGCTTCCTTTCCGGAAGCAGCCACTTGGATACGCCGACAATGAACAGAATCCCAACGATCGTTGTGGGCAACCCGATCGCACCGATTCCCCAGAAACGCTCCATGGAGGACAGCGCTTGGATCTCCGTATTGAGAGGACCGCCATCCGTCGGCCTGAGATACCGCGAATAGAGCTCCATAACGACAATATTCGAAGAGCTGCCAATCAACGTGAGCTTGCCGCCCAGGATCGCGGCGAAGCTCAGAGGCATGAACAGCTTTGACGGGCTCATGCGTATGCTCCGCGCCCAGCTACTCACGATCGGTAGGTACATCGCCACGATGGGCGTGTTGTTCATGAAACCCGAAAGCAGTGCCACGGGAAACATGAGCCGCAGTTGCGCTTCCGTCGCGGTCCGCGGCCTACCAAGGGCCCGGTTCGCCACAGCGGCCACCGCGCCCGTTTCCCGCAGGCCGGAGGCAACTACGAACAGAGCACCAATGATGAATATGGTCGGCTCGGAGAATCCACTGAGAGCTGCCTCCACGCCAACCACTCCGGCCAGGGTAAGAGCCAGCAGGCCGCCCGCCATGCATAGCTCGACGGAAACGCGGTTGGTCATCATGGCGCCGACCGTCGCGGCGAGCACGACAACGGCAATCCAACCATCAGCAGACATCGTTTCTTGAGTCTCGCATAGCAGCCCGTGGTGAAAGCCACGCGGGCGCGGTTTTAGCTACTCTACTACGCAGCCCCGCTATACTGTACGCGGCCCCGTGGCCGACAAAGACACTCCGGTCAGAACGGGATACACGACTCTACGATGCGGAAGATCATCATTTGCTTTGCCCTACTCGCCCCATTGGCCAACGCCGCTGCCGTGGATGGTTCCCTCTCGGCTGCCGCGAAGAACGTTGAGGAGATCGTCGCGCACCGCGGGGCGAGTATCGCCTTTCCCGAGAATACGATCGAGGCCTACCAGGGCTCGATCGACGCCGGAGCCCATCTCTTCGAGATTGATCTGCGCAGAACCAAGGACGACAAACTGGTCAGCCTCCACGACAACACGCTGGATCGAACGACGAACAGCAAAGGGCCGGTCGGCGATAAGCCTCTCCAGGAACTCCGCTCACTGGATGCCGGTAGTTGGCACAGCGACAAGTTCAAGGGAGCGAAGATCCCGACGTTCCGCGAAATCCTGGAAACGGCGGGAACCTCGTCGGATGTTCTGATCGACCTCAAGGGCGAAGCCCCCTCCTACCGCGAGCAGATCGTCTCTGAGATCAAGCGCTACGGCGATCCCAAAAGGGTCGTTTTCGGCGTCAGGTCCGTCGAAGCAGCAACGTACTTTCGCAAGCGGTTACCCACGTCGCGGCAGATCGGCCTAATCCCTGACGAGGACTCGATCGAAGCATTCGCGAAGGCCGGCGTGGAAACGATTCGGCTCTGGCCCCGCTGGCTTGGCAATCGCTCACTCGTCCCGCGTGTCCGCCGGGCCGGAACTAAGTTGCACATCGGCGCGGGCGCCGGAAGCCGCGAAGAGGTCGAACCGCTGCTGGCCCACCAACCGGATTCGCTCTCAAGCGACGACCCAGCGCGGTTGCTTCAAACACTGAAGGAACTGGCTGGCAACGATCGATAGAATCGCGGCGGCCAAAGGATTACATTCCTTTCAGCGGTTGACGGCCGCCATTGCCAAGATCAAGCGCCGCCAGGGCTTCCGCTGTGTCTCGGACATGATTCCCTAGCTGCTCAGAACCAATATTTCCCCATCCAGTTCGCTTCGTGAGCGAGTTCGACGGGCGGGCGTTTGCGGATGGCCTCTTCGTTGAGATCCGCCCCAAGCCCCGGGCCCTTCGGGATCTTGAGAAAGCCGTCGGCGTACTCAATCGGTTGTGTGAGGATCTCGTTGTAGTGGTCGAGATAGGGGTAGAAGAACTCCTGAATGATCACGTTCGGCACGCACGCGTCGACCTGCAAGCTCGCGAGCACGCAGACCGGTCCGTTGGAATTGTGCGGCTGAATCGAGACGTAGTAGGACTCGGCCATCGCCGCGATCTTCTTCAACTCCAAAATCCCACCCGCGTGGCAGACATCGGGCTGGATGATCCGGGCGGCCTGCTTTTCGAAAAGTGGGCGAAACCCCCAACGTGTATAAATACGTTCGCCGGTCGCGACGGGGATGTTGATCGACCGCTGTACCTCGGCCATGGCGTCGATATTGTCGGGCGGGATCGGCTCTTCGTAAAAGAACGGATCAAACGGCTCGAGCTTCCGCGCCATACGGATCGCGCTCCACATGTTGAAGCGGCCGTGACATTCGATGAGCAGGTCGACATCGGGCCCGACAGCTTCCCGCACGGCCCGGACCGACTCGATGGCGTACTTCTCTTCCGACTTGGGGATCACCTGTCCACCCTCGCGGAAGGGGTCCCATTTGAGAGCGGTGAAGCCGGCGGACACCATTCCCATCGCTTTCTTCGCGATCAGGTCGGCCGTGTCCTTCTCGCTTGGTTCGGTAATGACGCCCTCGAAGGCCCAGGCGTTGGCGTAGGCGCGAATCTGGTCGCGCAGCTTGCCGCCCAGCAACTCGTAGACGGGCACGCCGAGAGCCTTGCCCTTGATGTCCCACAGCGCTTGCTCGACGCCCGAAAGAGCGGTGAGCACGACGAGCTGCCCTTCCCAGAACGTCTGCTTGTAGAGAGAGTTCCAGATGGCTTCGATCTCGAATGAGTCTTTGCCGACCAGAAAGTCCTTGAACGCCTCCAGCGTCTTGATGACAGGAAGCTGGTGGCGCTCTATCGTCGCTTCGCCGACACCGATGATGCCTTGATCAGTGAAGAGTTGGACGAAGATCCAGTTGGCGTGCCCCCCTTGTGTGTGAAGGACTTTGAGGTCGGTGATTTTCAAAGATTGGTTCTCCCTACTCGCGCAAACCGAACGTGAACAGGCTATGGCCCGATGCCACGGAGACGAGTTGCTTTCCGTTTGCCAGGTAGGTGATCGGTGAGTTCGCCATGCGGCCACCGAGATTCACGCGCCATTGCAAGTCGCCTTCGTCCACATCGACGGCGAGGAAGTGGCCCTCCATGCTTCCGGAAAAAATCAGATCGCCGGCTGTTGAAAGCAAGCCGCTTTCTGACACTCCGGTCAGCTTGAACTCCCACTTGATCTCGCCGGTCGCGGGTTCGAGCGCACGAATGGAACCAAAGCCTGTCTCATCGTCATTCACCAGCTCGGGATAGATGCCCTCGGGGAAGCTGCCCGGGTAACGCGCGCCGCGTACATAGGTCGCATCGCCTCGGTGATAGGTGCTCGGATAGCGGTCCCACACCGCCAAATAGAACAGCTTCGTGCGCGGGTGGTACGTCGGCGCGTACCAATTCGTCGCGCCCTGTACGCTCGGATAGACTTTCGTGCCTTCCGGCGTAGGCTGCATGCCGTCCCGAACAATCGGCCGTCCGGATTCATCCAGGCCGACGGCCCAGTTCTGGTAGGCGAAAGTCTTGCCGAGCAGGTACTCGCCCGTCTCGCGATCGAGCACATAGAAAAAGGCGTTGCGATTACCCCACAGCAGGACCTTGCGTTGCTTGCCCTTGAACTCAATATCCGCGAGTACGGGGATCTGTACCGCGTCCCAGTCCCACCAGTCATGCGGCGTGAACTGGAAGTGCCACTTCAACTCGCCCGTGTCGGGATCGAGCGCAATGGCGGAGTCAGAGTAGAGATTGTCACCGGGCCGCACATCGGCATTCCAATCCGGGGCCGGGTTGCCGGTACCCCAGTACATCAAGTCGAGTTCGGGGTCGTAGGAACCGGTGACCCAGATCGAGCCGCCGCCGCGCTTCCACGAATCCCCTTCCCAGGTTTCGTGAAACGGCTCACCGGGACCGGGAATTGTCCAGAAGCGCCACGCGCGTTCGCCTGTCTCGGCGTCGTAGGCATCGACGAAACCGCGAATCCCATACTCACCGCCGGCGCTGCCGATTACCACCTTGTCTTTCACGACCAAGGGTGCCACGGTGAGCGCATAGCCGTCTTTGTTGTCGACGATCTTCACGTCCCAGCGCACCGAACCGGTCTTGGCGTCAAACGACATCAAGCGGCCGTCAATCGTAGCCATGAAAAGGCTGTCGCCCAGAATCGCGAGCCCCCGGTTGACTTGTCCGCAGCAGACACTGATGCCCTCGGGGACCGCGTGCCGGTACCGCCAGTAGACACGGCCCGTGGCAGCATCGATTGCGGCAATATTGTTAGGCGAATGCGTTACGTAGAGAACGCCGTCCACGACCAATGGACTCGACTGGAACTTCGTCGTGTCGTCGGCCTGAAAGACCCACTTCAACTCCAAGTCGTCGAGATTGCTCTTGTTGATCTGATCAAGCGGGCTGTAGTGGTTGCTGCGATAGGTACGTGAGTAAGTCAGCCAATTGCCGGGTTCCTTGTCGGCGTTGAGAAGGCGCTCGGAGGTCACTTGACCCGATAGAACCGACCCGCCCAGGATCACCAGAAAAGCTACACGAATGGTGTTCATTGCCGCCTGCCTCCTCGCCGCAGAGTGGAGAGATACGCGATCACATCAGCCACTTCGCCGTCGTTCAGGGCCCCGGCGAACGACGGCATCGACGACGACTTGTCGATGCTGTACGCGGACAAATCCGCTTTCGATAGAGAGACAAGGTTGCCATCTCCGTCGAGCAACTGGACGGAGAAGCTGTCCTCGTTAAGACGCTTTCCAGATATCCTTCGTCCGTTCTTTGTGACGGCCGACACCCTGTAGTCCTTCGGGAGAACGCGTTCACCTGGGGTCAAGAGCGACTCTCGCAAATACGACGATGAGCGGCTCGCCCCGATGTAGCTCAGGTCCGGTCCGCCGCGCCCCCCATCGCCATTGATCTGATGACAGTCGCGGCAACCACCCTTGCCATCGAATAGCGATTGTCCTCGTGAGGCGTCGCCGCTGTGTGAGGTGTTCCTGGGGCGCTCACTCAGAGAGCGCACATAGGCGACCAACTGCCACAGTTGCCTGCCCTCAAAGAACGCACTCGGCATCTCCGTTCCCGGAATACCCTCGGCGATGTTTTGTACGATTGCCGCGGTGCTGCCGCCATGGTGAAACTCGCCGGTCGTTAAGTCAGATCCGCGCCCACCAGTCCCGTTGCTCCCGTGGCAGGCGGCACAGTGCGAACGAAAGATGCGGCCCCCGGCGGCTACATCCTCGGGCGAAGTGTAAGGATTCTCGATGTCACCTTGCTGTGCGGGCAATGGAAGAGCAAACCCGCAGGCAAGTACAACCGTAAGTACGCGTCTCACTTGCTGCACCTCACATCGGTACGCGGCCGGCGGAGGTGACATTGGTACCGGCCAGCTAGATTCTAGCGCGGTGAGTAGGCCAATTGCGAGGAAATGAATGCAGAGAAAGGAAGCGCGAGCTCATTCCACCGTATCGGAGAAGGTAACGTTCGAGTCCGCGCTGAACTTGCGGTACTCGCTGTAGGCCCCCACGATCTCACGATGAAATCCCATCAGCAGGGCCACCCGTCCGTGCAAGCGCACCCGGAAGGCTTCGAGCAACCAGACTTCGTCGTTCACTTCCGTCTGGCTGAACTCGATGATTGAACCCGGACCGAGACGGAACAGGAACCAACCGAAGCTGATCGTATCGAGCGTTTCGGTTTCAAGCCGCATCCAGGCGTGGTCAGCCTTGGCGATCCAAAACGTCCCTCGCATCTTGGTGAGGAACCTTGCCCTGTCAAAGTCAGCCTTGTAGTCGGACTTTGGGCCGGCGTCGATGACGTACGTCTCCACACCGTCGACGGTCTCTTCGCCTATGAGCTGAAAGTTGAAGCTGTTCTGAATCTCGGCGATCCACTTCCGTTGCTCCTCCTTCCGCTCGTTCCGCTTGGCCAAGCGCTTGGCACGTTGCCTGGGCGTTTCGTTCTGTACCCGCTCAATGCTCTTATCGAGTTTGTGCTGTTCTTTCTCTTCTTCCGCCGAGCCGAGGGGCTCGTCGTCCTTCGCGATCAGCCGCCTGTACTCCGTGCCGTCGAGCAAAGTGACATCGTGGGTTCGCGACTTCGACCCTTTCACCTCACCCTGCTTATCGAGAGATCGCTCTTCGATCCGCTGCTCGAAGGTGTAGTGCCGCGTGAGGATCTCGTTCCGCTCATCGTGCTCGAAAGCCAAGCGTATGATCTCCGCCGCATCGAGATCTTGGGCGACGGCGGGTTGGACGATGAGAAACGCCGCTACGAGCAGTACCACGTGACGGAGCACACAGACGAATTGGCTTCTGTAGCAGGGAATCATTGAATCGATGGGTAAGAACCTGCGCGCGTTCACCCTCTTTGAAAGCATACGTGGATTCGGCGGCCGAGGTTGCAACGTGGTTCGCACGGTGTCTTGGAAAGGCCGGAGCCCGATTCGGTGGCCCTGGCGGTTTGGTCGTCGCAGGCTTACGCCATACGGCTCTGAATTTCTCCGGCGCGGCATGCGGAGCTAGGTGGACTGCTCGTTGCTTTCGCGGTTTGACTCGGTGGATCATCGCCGGTTCGGGAGCGTGTAGGTCCTAAAACACCTTGCGGGATTCGCCAATCAACCGTATGCTGCGAATATGCTTGGCGGCTGGAGCGGCTCACGTAAACCTGTGCTCCTGACTGCTTTGATGGCGGCGATCGTTGTCGTGCTGGCCGTCGTGCAGTACGAGTGGAGCATCCAGGTCAGCCGGGCTGAGCGCGACCGGATGCAGCGTGCCCTCGACAACTCGGTTCGGCAGTTTCGCGAAGACTTCAATCGGGAACTGCGGCGGTTGACCGGTGGCCTGCAGTCCGGACCGTTAGGGTTCTCGAATGATTCCGCCTCGGCTTACGCCCGCGGGTACGAAGATTGGCGGCAGAGATCAAACTATCCAGACTTGGTCCGTTCTGTCTTTCTTTCGACCGTGGACGAAGGTGGCGCATCGAGCCTTCTCCAACTCAATCCCGAGAGCGGCGCGTTCGAGGCCGTTGATTGGCCGGAGCATCTTCGGAGTCTTCAGGGGCTACTCACGAGCCCACCGTCACTTCCTGACGTCCGTTCCCGCCTGGTTATCAACCCGGTCGTTTGGACAATTCTTTATGAAGGTCCCGTGTTGGCTCAGGTTTTGGCCGATGTGCCGGCACGGGGTGAGCCGTGGGGGCGGCGGGGGTTCGACCGCCGTTTTCAAGGGTATGCTTTCGTTGAGTTGGATAGGGACTTTCTGCGGGACACGCTTCTGCCGGATCTCGTCGAGCGTCACTTCGCCGGTCTGGATGGGTTGGTCTTTCAAGTCTCGGTGACAGACGGCGACGTGCCCCTCTATCGTTCGGATCCCGACTCATCGCCTGATGCACCGGCCGACGCGCGAGAGCCCTTGCTATGGCGTCAAGAGGAATTGGCGTCGCGACTGGCAGGCCGTGTTAGGCCCGGCCCTGAAGGCCGGGAAGCTCGCGCGGGCGAGCGGCGTCCAAGAGGTGCCGGGCGCCGCCGGGGCGGCCCAGGCAGTGCGGGCGGCCCAGGAGGCCCGGGTGGCCCTCCGCCAGGTGCGGACGCGTTCCGGCGAGTGCGAGGGATGAGAGATGCAGTTGTTTCTCCCCCAGGAGCGGACGGGGCGTGGGAGCTTGTTGTCCGCCACAGCGCCGGCTCCCTTGAGCAGGTTGTGGCGACTCACCAAAATCACAACTTGGCGGTAGGCTTCGGTGTTTTGTTACTGCTGTGCGTAAGTATGGGGATGATTCTCGTCTCCGCGCAACGCGCCCAGCGGCTGGCGAAAGCGCAGATCGACTTCGTCGCCGGCGTGTCCCATGAGTTGCGGACTCCTTTGGCTGTGATCTGTTCGGCCGCGGAGAATCTCGCTGACGGCGTCGTCGGCGAAAAGTCACGGATAGCGGAGTACGGCACCTTGATCCGAGACGAGGGGCGGCGTTTGACGGCCATGGTCGAACAAACGTTGCAGTTCGCCGCCGGACAGTCTAACCACCAGACATATCAACTCAAGAGGCACCCGGTCGCGGAGATTGTCGAGGACGCTTTGCAGCAGGCCAAACCCGCCCTGGAAAGCGCCGACTATCAGGTCGAGAAAGCCGTTGCCGCGGACTTGCCCTCAGTCGAAGCAGATGCCGCGGCACTTTCGCAGACGCTCCAAAACCTTATCGGAAATGCCGTCAAGTACGGTGGCGCGAGCCGTTGGGTCAGCGTGCGCGCCGAGTCGGCCGAAGCGCCCGGCGGCGGACAGGAAGTGCGGATCTCCGTGGAAGACAAAGGCCTCGGGATCAGCTCGCACGAACTGCCGCATGTCTTTGATCCCTTCTTTCGAGGCAAGCAGGCGACGTCGCGCCAGATTCGCGGTACCGGCTTAGGCTTGAGCCTAGCGCGCGACGTGGTTGTCGCCATGGGTGGACGCATCAGTGTCAAGAGCGCGAATGGCGAGGGAAGCACGTTCACGATCCACTTGCCCGCGGCATCAGCAAACCGCGCGCCCGAAGTAGAGTCCGCTTAAACCATGACTTACAAAATTCTGATCGTCGACGACGAGCAAGGTTTGCGTCTGACTCTAGGCGACCGCTTGAAGGCCGAGGGTTATGAAGTCGAGACAGCTCCTGACGGAGCCGAGGGACTGGACCGCGCATCGAACGGTGGGTTTGACCTGATCGTGCTCGACCTGATGCTGCCGGAGAAGAGTGGCCTCGACGTTTGCCGCGACTTGCGGCAGCAAGACCTGACGATGCCGGTACTGATGCTCACGGCGCGTGGTCAAACCTTGGACAAAGTAGTCGGGCTGAAGATCGGCGCGGATGACTACGTCACGAAACCGTTCGAGATGATCGAGCTACTGGCGCGGATCGAAGCATTGCTGCGCCGCAAGGAAACGGCATCCCGGCCTCCCGGCAGTGTCTATCAATTCGGGAATGTACGGGTTGAAGTACGCGGCACGGAGGTCTTTCGCGACGAACAGGTTGTCACAGTTTCCGCCAAGGAGTTTCAGCTCTTGCGGTACATGCTCGAACATCGCGGCGAGACCCTCTCCCGCGAGACCCTGCTGCACGAGGTGTGGGGATACGAATCCACACCCTCGACCCGCACCGTCGACGTGCACGTAGCGTGGCTGCGCCAGAAGCTGGAAGAAGATTCGAAGAGACCACAGTGGATCCTCACCGTGCACGGGCTTGGGTACAAGTTCGCCGAGTCGAAAGAAGCGGCTTCGCCGCCGACTAAGTCCGCATAGCGCTCTTCGCAAGATTGGCCACCCGGTCTCTCCTACGGCCGGGGCGATGTTAAGTCGACGTAAAGCAGTTTTTACTTAGATTTAACCGCGCCGACCTAACATCACGTCCTCTCATGTCGTCTAATGAAACAGAAGCGACGTAATCGAAAGATACCTAATTGAAGGAGGGTAAAGCCATGAAAACTCTAACTGCTGTTTTGACGGCAATTCTGTTTGCTATTCCCGTACTGGCGCAGGAGCCGCCAGAGGGCCCCCGAGGGCCGCATGGTCTTCGAGGCCAGGCGCTTCAACAGTATCTCGAGTTGACCGAACAGCAACGAGAGGACCTGAAGACGAATCGGCAGGCGCTCCGCGAAGCCACGCGACCGCTGATGCAGCAGATGCGCGAGAAGCGGAACTTCCTTGGGGAAGAGATGCACTCCGAGACGCCAAACGCGGGAACTATTGGGCAACTGAACATTGAGATCAAAGAACTCGCCGAGCAGATGAAGGCGGCACGTGAAGCCTCACGAGCCGACGCAGTGGCGCTGCTGGATTCGAATCAACAAGCGAAGTTGGCCATACTCCAACAAGCCCTCGAGTTGCAAGGACTCGCCCGGCAGGCTGCCGGGGCCAACTTGCTCGCCGCGCCTAAAGGCGGATTCGGGATGCGGGGCGGCATGGGCCCGGGTCCGGGGAGTCCGGGAGGCGGCCCCGGTAAGGGCTTCCGCAGCGGGCGCGGACGCGGGCGCGGCCCGGCACCCAACGCGAACTGAGCTAGCTAGCTGGACGAAAGGGGCTCATCCGTCCCCATCGATCACGCTGACACAAAGCCGGCAGGTGATAAGCCTGCCGGCTTTTTTTCGTCCGGATACTTAGATTATGGAAGCTCTGTGACTATCCGGCGCAGCGCACCATTTCCATGACGCCTTCGTGTCCGAGATAATCGGTGAAGAGCACTATCAAGGCGCAATGGCGAACAGCACCAGAAACAGTCGAAAAAAGGCGGGAAGATAGGCGGCCCCCCGGCCCTCGTCTTGCTCGCGGATCGCGTCGGCGGGGTAGGCTTTAGGTACCAAAACGAGTGGTGCTGGAGGAGGGGGTCGAACCCTCATGCCCAGTGAAGGGCGCTGGATTTTGAGTCCAGTGCGTCTGCCAATTCCGCCACTCCAGCACTGTTTGAAATCAATAACTTAGGATAGAAGAAGGTCGTCATTTATTCGGGTTATCCTTGTTTTGTCCTTGTCACGAGCCGATTCAACCTTGCCAATGTATTCTTCGAGCTTGGCAGCAGCGTCATGCAGGTCTCGCTCACTCACGATATTATACCGATCAAAGATACTCCTGGTCCTCCAGCCGCCGATGGACATGACAACTGCCTCCGGCACCCCGGCCCGCACTAGATTGCGAGCACCCGTACGTCGCAGATCGTGAAAAATATAGCGCGGCCGGTCTCGCTCCGCATCCCACAGTCCAGCCCGCTTCGATGCTTCCTCCCAAGCCCCTCGAAAACTCTTGATCCGCCGCCCGTAGCGGAAGAAAACCCACGGACAATCAGGCCACAGTTGATCCCTGATCTGGCGCTGCATGATCAGCATTGAGAGAAGCTCACCTGCCAGTGCGATCACCCGTCCATCATCGTTCTTGGTCTCGCCTGGATTGAGGCGCACCACATTGGCGAACAAGTCAACCTGTTCCCAGCCCAAAGCTAGAATCTCTCCCTTGCGACAGCCGGTATTGTAGGCGAATGTCAAGACAGGCTTCAGATGCTCGGGAAGTTCCTTGCGCTGTGCCAGGAATTCGTCATGCTCGAAGAAGCCCCTTCGCGGGGGTGCTTCCTTGAGTATTGGAAAGACCGGAACTCTATTGACTTGCGGCGGTGTTGATTTCTTCGCCAGGTTGAAGGCGCGCCTCAGTAGAGCCAGTTTACGGTTAATGGTTGCGTTGCTTACACCTGCGGTGCGGCGGTGCTTTACGTAGCTGTGAAGTGTGGCGGTCTCGACACGGGAAGCCCTGAAGGCTCCGAAGAACTCTCGAAGACGCTTGTCCGCATGCAACGCTCGCTCTACGACCTGTTCCTTATCCTCGTAGTCGTGCAAGACCGCGTCCAACAACGCTGTGACCTGCACGCGCGCGGCCTGTGGGCCTGCGTAGGCCCCCGCCTCGATTTCAGTCAGGCGTCGGCGTAATGAGGCTTGCGCATCCCCGTAGCGCGGGCTCTTGGCGCTCTCACGGATCTGTCAGCCATCCGCGTAGTACTCGATCCAATAAGGACCAGACTCTTTCCCCTGGTGCTTGCGGCGGTAAATCCTTCCAAATCCTGGCGTGCGTGGCATGGGCGGATTCTACTACGTCTTGGCTCCCTTGATCCAGTTGTCGAGGTCCTGAATGTCGATGAACACTCTGCGGTCGTGGCGAACCGTTGGGAGCGACCGATCGGCGATCAGGTGCTGAAGGCTTGACTTCGAGCGCCCGAGGTAGTCTGCGGCCTGTTCGACAGTGAGAAGGCGTGGGTGCACCGCTTTGCTCTTTGACACGGACAACCGGCTGCTCAGCCGTTGAGCCACTCTATCGGCTATTTGGTCGAGTAGGCTGTCCAGGTCTAGGTTCATCGCAGACTCACAGGCGCGATCGCCGTTGGTCCACTAAGAATTGTCACTTTCAGTTTTCGGCCTCGTCGGCGAACGACAGATGCCAGCTGTGCCGCTTCAAGGTGATTCAACCCGCGCCGAGCAGTATCCCGAGAGACCGCCCCACACGTAAGTTCTTCGAGGCTGACCGTGAATGTGCCGGACTTGCGCAGCCCCTTGAAATGCCATAGCATCACCCCCACATGCAGGGCGGATCCTGGGAGCCTCATCGCCATCTCAAGCCAGTCCATTGGAATGGGGCCTCGCAGAAACCTGCCGCGCCGCCGGGATCGTCGGCGACCCTTCCGCTTCGGCACACCCGGACCTGCCACACGAAAACCTGCCAGGTCATCCGTTTCCGATGCTATCGGCAGGCGATTGATAGGGGGTAGGTTGCTATTGACCTGCCCCCTGAAAACGAATCCGAATCTTGAGGGAGAATCGAAGGATTCGGGTGTGTGTAAGGAGGCAGGAAATAACGAGGAAGCGATACACGAGCGAACAGATTATCCACAAGCTGAGGGAAGCAGAAGTTGAATGGGCAGCGGGCAACAGCGTGCCGACGGTCTGCCGCAAGCTGGCGATCAGCGAGCAGACGTACTACC